>JADMIO011006360.1_pt1 | contig 75435 bp, 75 predicted proteins | sample 8958161 | NCBI WGS metagenome assembly JADMIO01 (sample SAMN16585339, study PRJNA669376) | soil metagenome | isolation source: Crop rotation soil | place: USA: Cullars Rotation, Alabama | collected 2011 | reverse complement strand
CCGCGACTTCAAGTCACGTGAATTCCAAGCTTCGGATCCCACTGTGCTGGAAAGGGGTGCACGCGCAGCTCGATGCCCTTGCTCTTCCGCTTGGTGATGCCGAGAAGCTTGATGCGATAACCGAGTTCCTCCGCGTAGCGGATGTCTTCGCGGGTAAGCTTCGAGATGCCCTCGGTGTACGCCGCCTTGAACTGCATCGGGATGCCGAAGCCGATGGCGGCCATGATGGTGAGCTTGTGCGCCGCGTCCACCCCCTCGATGTCGAAGGTCGGATCGGCTTCCGCGTAGCCGCGCTTCTGCGCTTCCTTCAGCACGTCCTGGAAGCTCGCGCCCTTGTCGCGCATCTCGGACAGGATGAAGTTGCTGGTGCCGTTGATGATGCCGGCGATCCACTCGATGCGGTTGGCGGTCAGCCCCTCGCGCAGCGACTTGATGATGGGAATGCCGCCGCCCACCGCCGCCTCGAACGCCACCATCACGTCCTTTTTCTGCGCGGCGGCGAATATCTCGTTGCCGTACTGCGCGAGCAGCGACTTGTTCGCGGTGACGACGTGCTTGCCGTTCGCGATCGCCTTCAGGATCAGCTCCTTGGCGATCCCGGTGCCGCCGATCAGCTCGACCACCACGTCGATGTCGGGGCTGTCGACGACGTCGTTCGCCTCGGCGGTGACGACCGCCTTCTGCCCGACCAGCTTGCGGGCGCGCTCGACATCCTTGTCGGCCACCATCTTCATGGTGATGGCGCAGCCCGCGCGGCGCGCGATCTCTTCCTGGTTGCGCGCGAGCACGGCGAACGTCCCGCTGCCCACCGTGCCGATGCCGAGCAGCCCGACATTGATCGCCCGGCGCGAGGCCACTTTCGACTTTCGACTTTCGACTTTCGCCTTCACAACAGCCCGTCCTTCTTGAACATGTCCTTGATGCCGCGCAGCGCCTGCCTGCTCCGGGCCTCGTTCTCGATGAGCGCGAAACGCACGTGCCCGTCGCCGTAATGACCGAAGCCGATGCCCGGCGCCACCGCGATCTTCGCGTCGAGCAGGAGCTTTTTCGAGAACTCGAGCGAGCCGAGCTTCTGGTACTGCTCGGGAATCGGCGCCCAGATGTACATGCTCGCCTTCGGCACCTCGACGTTCCAACCGACCGCTTTGAGCCCCGCGCACATCACGTCGCGGCGGCCCTGGTAGATCCTGCGCACGGCCTCCACGCAGTCCTGCGGCCCCTCCAGCGCGATGATCGAGGCGACCTGGATCGGCGTGAAGGTGCCGTAATCGTGGTAACTCTTCATGCGCGCGAGCGCGGTCACGAGCTCGCGGTTGCCGACCATGTAGCCGACGCGCCAGCCCGCCATGTTGTAGCTCTTCGACATGGTGAAGAACTCGACCGCGATATCCCTCGCGCCCTTCACCTGCATGATCGAGGGCGCCTTGTAGCCGTCGAACACGATGTCGGCATAGGCGAGGTCGTGCACGACGTAGACCTGGTGCTCGCGGGCGAGCGCCACCAGCCGCTCGAAGAACGCCAGGTCCACGCACTGGGTGGTCGGGTTGCTCGGAAAATTGACGATCAGCATCTTCGGCTTGGGATACGAGTCCTTGAACGTCTTCTCGACTTCCTCGAAGAAGTCCACGTCCGGTCGCATCGGCACGTGGCGAATGTCCGCGCCGGAAATCACCGGACCGTAGATGTGGATCGGGTAGCTCGGGTTCGGCACCAGCACGGTGTCGCCCTGGTCGAGCGTGGCGAGCGCGAGGTGCGCGATGCCCTCCTTCGAGCCGATGGTGACGATCGCCTCCGAATCGGGATCGAGCTCGACGTCGTAGCGGGTCTTGTACCAGTTGCAGATCGCGCGCCGCAGGCGGTAGATGCCCTTCGACACGGAATAGCCGTGCGTGTCGGGACGCTGCACCGATTCCACCAGCTTGTCGACGATATGGCGCGGCGTCGGCTGGTCGGGATTGCCCATGCTGAAGTCGATCACGTCCTCGCCGCGCCGGCGCGCGGCGAGCTTCAGCTCGCCGGTGACGTTAAAAACGTACGGCGGCAGGCGTTTTATTCGCGCGAATTCTTCCATCTTCAATCCTGTTGCGAATAAAGCGCCGCCGGAGTTTCGGCGGAGGCTAACCTGCCATGCAGGTTATGCTGGAGCCAAAACTCCTCAAGGCGCTTGATGCGGGCAAACTCTTCCATGACTCAGGTTGTCCAGAGGAATGCGACGATGCAAAAAGATGGTATTCTAGCGAAGCAAGTAAACTTAAGCAAATCATAAGGTTATGAAACTGCATGCAACCCCTGCAGAAGGCCTGCAACTCTTCACCGGTTACGGCGCGGGCTACATCTCGGTCAACAGCATCCGCCACGAGAAGGGCGTAGTGGTGACGCCGCAGGCCGTCGTCGAGTGGCCGGTGGCGGGCTTCGAGTCGCTCACAGCGGCCGATTTCTCCTTCATCGGCGAGCTGAAGCCCGAGGTCGTGGTGCTCGGCACCGGAGCGGCGCAGCGCTTTCCGCGGTCCGAGCTCGCGCGTGCGCTGGCCGCGACCGGCGTCGGCGTGGAAGTAATGGATACCCGCGCGGCGTGCCGGACCTACAACATCCTCGCCTCCGAAGGACGCAAGGTCGCCGCCGCCGTGCTGGTCGGCTGAGCGCGGCTAGAGCTCTTAGGCTTTTCTGAGACGCGCGTACGCGGGCGCCGGCGCAGCCCTGCCGCGTTCGACCATCGACCGCGTGCACTCCTCGGCCGGCTGCGGGCGCGCCAGGTAGTAGCCCTGGATCTGGTCGCAGCCGTTCTCCACCAGGAAAGCGAGCTGCGCCTCCGTTTCCACCCCTTCGGCGATCACCTTCAGGCCGAGGCTGTGCGCCATCGTGATCACGGCGCGGGTGATGGTGGCATCGTCCAGGTCGGTGGTGACGTCGCGCACGAAGGAGCGATCCACCTTGAGCGCGTCGAGCGGGAAGCGCTTGAGATACCCGAGGCTGGAATAGCCGGTCCCGAAGTCGTCGATCGAGATGCGCACGCCGAGCGACTTGAGGTATTCGAGGGTCCGCGTCGCCTCCTCCGGATCGACCATCAGCGAGCTCTCCGTGATCTCGAACTCGATCAGCGCGGGATCGATGCGATGCTCATCCAGAATGCGCCGGATGGTGGGACCGAGCTCGCGCGCGAGGAACTGGCGAGCCGACAGGTTGATCGCGACCGGTATGTCGCCCAGGCCGGCCTGGGACCACGCATTGATCTGCCGGCAGGCTGCATTGAGGACCCACTCTCCCACCGGCACGATCAGCCCGGTCTCCTCCAGCACCGGGATGAACTCGTCGGGCATCACCAGCCCGCGTTCCGGGTGGCGCCAGCGCAGGAGCGCCTCGAAGCCGGTGATCTCGCCGGTCGCGACGCCGGCCTTGGGCTGATAGTAGAGCAGGAATTCGTCGCGATCGAGCGCGCGGCGCAGGCCGCCCTCGAGATTCAGCTGGGCGATGCTGCGCTCGCTCATCTCGCGCGTGTAGAACTGGTAGCCGTTGCGCCCCGCTTCCTTGGCGCGGTACATCGCCGCGTCGGCGTTCTTGATCAGCGTGTCCTGCTCGGTGCTGTCGTCGGGATAGAGCGTGATGCCGATACTGGTGGTGACGAAGATCTCCGCGCCCTCCAGCCGGAACGGCTCGTTGAAGCCCGCCAGGATTTTCTGCGCGACGACCTGCGCGTTCTGCGCGTTGCCCAGGTTCGACAGCACGATCGCGAATTCGTCGCCCCCGAGGCGCCCCACGGTATCGCCGGTGCGCACGGCCGCCGTCAGCCGCTCCGACGCCTGCTGCAGCAACCGGTCGCCGACGGCGTGGCCAAGCGTGTCGTTGATATTCTTGAAGCGGTCGACGTCCATGAACATGACGCCCGTGATCCACTGGTTGCGCTTCGCCTGCGCCAGCGCTTGCCGCAGCCGGTCGTAGAACAGCACGCGGTTGGGCAGGCTCGTTAGCACGTCGTAGTGCGCCAGGTGCATCAGGCGCTCCTCGGCAAGCTTGCGGTCCGTGATGTCCTCGGCGATACCGGCGACGCGGTGGACCCGCCCCGATTCGTCGTGCACGGGAAATGCGCGGTCGTGGACCCAGCGAATGGTGCCGTCGGGGCGCACGATGCGGTAAGTCTCGTTGTAGCCGCCCAAAGCCATCGTCCTGCGCGCGTCGCGCACGCGCACGCGGTCGTCCCGGTGCACCGAGCGGACCAGCACGCGGCGGTCCTCGAGGATCTCCTCCAGCGGCCGGCCCAGCATGTCCGCCGCCGCGGGACTCACGTAAAGCGTGCGCTGCAGCGTGGCATCGGTGATCCAGAACGCCTGCGGTATGTTGCCGGCGAGTTGGCGAAACTGCTCTTCGCTTTCCCGCAGCGCGGCTTCGGCGCGCTTGCGCACCGACACGTCGTTCACCAGCGTGAGCCACACCGGGCGGCCGTCCATGGTCAGCCGCCGCGCCGTTACTTCGGTGTCGATGATGCGGCCGTCCTTCACGCGATGCCGGCGCTCCAGGCGCAGGTTTTCCTGCTGTGAACGGCTCCGAATGTTTCTCTCGTAGCGCAAGTGCTCGGAAGGCTCCCAGATGTCGCGCACCGTGATGCGCAGGAACTCCTCGCGGCTGTAGCCATAGTGATCGATGGCGGCCTGGTTGACGGCAACGATGCGCAGCGTCTCATCGTCCCACACCCACATCGGCGACGGGCTCGCCTCGAACACGTCGCGATAGCGTTCCTCGCTCTTTGCGAGCCCCTGCTCCACCTGCTTGCGCTGGATGAACTGGCCGATCTGCCGGCCAATGGAGCCCGCGATCTCCAGCAGCGTTTCGTCGGGCCGGCGCGCCTCGCGCCCGAAAAACTCCATGACCCCGATGGTGTCGCCGCCGCTCATGACCGGGAATACGAATGCACTGCGGAGGCCGAGCTGGAGCGCCGTGTGGCGCCGATTGAACGTGTCGTTGCGCCGCATGTCCTCGATCCAGGTCGCCTGTTTCTCGATCCAGGCACTGCCCACCGCGCCGCCGGGATTGGGGTACCTCAGGCGGGTCCACGGCACCGCTTCCTCGCCAGAGAGGTTCATCGCGAAATCGCTCCAGAACTCCTTGCGCACGAGTGTCTGCTGCTCCTCGCTCCAGATCCAGTGCGCGCCATATGCCCAGCCCATGGCGTCGCAGATGGTCTTGATCAGCCCCGGCATTGCTTCGTCCACCGAAGCCGCCTCCGCGAGCACCCGTGTGACCGCATGCTCCATCGCGAAGCGCCGCGCCGCGAGCACGCGCTCCGTGATGTCCTCGACGATGCGGATGAAATAGTCGGGCTTCCCCGAAGCGTCCCTCACCAGCGACACCGTCCGGCTCACCCACAGCGTCGAGCCATCCTTGCGCACGAACATGCGCTCGGAGGAAAACGTTTGCATGCCTTCGGAGAGCATCTGGCCCCGGTAGCTCGACTGGTCGGTGAAGCGGAAGTCGGGGTGCACCACGTCCGTGCTGGTCATGGTGAGCAGCTCGTCATGGGTATAACCCAGCATCTCGCACAGCTTGCGGTTGGCGCGCAGGATCCGGTAGCCCTCGATCGACGTGTGCATGATGCCCACGGGAGCGTTGTCGAACGTCGCCCGATAGCGCTCGTCGGTCGCCTTGCGCTCGGTGATGTCCTCGACCACGCTGATGACGTACTGGGGGCGGCCCTCCGCGTCGCAGGCGGTCGACATGGTGCGCCGCGCCCATATGACCGTCCCGTCCTTGCGCACGAAGCGTTTCTCGCCGGACTGGGATTTCGACGCGCCCTGCACCAGCTGCGTGCGGTAGAGCGAGCCTTTCCCGTAGTCGTCCGGGTGGGTGATGTCCTTGATGGCCTTGCCGAGCAGCTCCTCTCGAGGATAGCCCAGCATGTCGCAGAACTTCTGGTTGAGATCCACCAGCACGCCGTTCAGGTCGACGCGGGTGATTCCCACCGCCGCCTGCTCGAAAGTCTCACGGAAGCGCCGCTCGGTTTCGCGTGAACGCTCCTCGGCCTGCTCGCGGGCGCTGCGATTGCGCAGGTTGACGATGCCGTACGCGATGTCGCTCGCGAGCTCGGTCAGCAGCGCGATCTCCTCGTCGTCGAACGCGTCCGCCTCGCCCGCGTAGATGGCGAGCGCGCCGAGGATCTCGTCGTCGTGCCCGAGCGGCAGCGCGATGGAGCACTGGAAGCCGTGCTGCAGCGCGCGGTTGCGGCGTCGCGAGAGGCTGGGATCGTTCAGGATGTCGCGCGCGACGTGCGGCTTTCCGGTCGCGATTACCTCGGACATGAAGCCCTGGTAGCGCCCGTCGGAGCTCCACGCGACCGGGGCACTCATCGGCGCGTCGTCGCCGAAGCCGGCGTGGGCCACGGCGCGGATGGCGTGCAGGTCGTTCCCGGTGGGATAGCCCACCCACGCCATCTTGTAGCCGCCCGACTCGGCCACGATGCGGCACATGCTTTCCAGCATCCGCGTCTCGTCTTCGGCGTGCACCAGGACGTGGTTGCAGGCCGCCATCACGCGTCGCGCGCGCGTCAGCCGCGCGAGCCGCCCCTCGGTACGCTTGCGCTCCGAGATGTCCTCGATGACCTGGATCAGGTAGCGCGCGCCGGTCGAAGGACGGCGCGCGAGCGTGACGGTGCGATTGACCCAGAGTTCGGTCCCGTTCTTGCGCACGTAGCGCTTCTCGGCGGCGAAGGAGAGCCGCTGCCCTGACAGAAGTTCCTGGCGCAGTTCGTCCTGCTTGTCCCGATCATCGCGGTGCGTGAGGTCGCGGGTCGTCAGCTCGAGCAGTTCGGCGGGCACGTAGCCGAGCATCTGGCACAAGCGCCCGTTCACCTGCAGAAAGCGCCCTTCGATCGTCGTGTGCGCCACGCCGACGGCAGCCTGCTCGAACGTTGCCCGGAAGCGCTCCTCGCTCTCGCGCAGCGCGCGCTCGGCTTCACCCTGTACCGGCGCGCGCCGCGCTGCACGTTGCGCGCGCCCTGCCGATGCGGACCGTTTTGTACTGGTTTTGGGAGATGGTTTCGCCACCTCTCCTCCTCCCTGCAGAACTGCCGATGATTAACCTGCTTAACCTACACCCGTTGGCACGGCAGCGCAAAAAACCCTTCATCAACCGGGGGTTGACGCCGTCTATAATACCTCCCCGCATCCGTCGCGCCGCGGTCGCCGTAGCTGCGGTAGTTGTGGAAGCCCTGCCCGGGCCCCACCGGCAGCGGGATGCTTGGAAAAGAACACATGGCTCATCAGCAGATCGAAAAAATCGTATCCCAGGTCGGCAGCATCATCCTCGGCAAGGAGCAGCAGATTCGCCTCGCGATCACCTGCCTCATCGCCCGCGGACACCTGCTCATCGAAGACATCCCGGGGGTCGGGAAAACCACGCTCGCGCATGCGCTGGCGACAGCCCTGGGACTTGCGTTCCAGCGCATCCAGTTCACCAGCGACCTCCTTCCGGCCGACATCATCGGTGTCTCCGTCTACAGCCGGGACACCAGCGGCTTTCAGTTTCATCCAGGCCCCATCTTCAGCCAGGTCGTGCTGGCAGACGAGGTCAACCGCGCGACGCCGAAAGCCCAGAGCGCGCTGCTCGAGGCGATGGAAGAACACCAGGTGACCACGGAGGGCGAGACGCGCCACCTCCCGGAGCCGTTTTTCGTGATTGCGACGCAGAATCCCTCTTACCAGGTCGGCACCTTTCCGTTGCCGGAGTCGCAGCTGGATCGCTTCCTGATGCGCATCCACCTCGGCTATCCCGACGGCCAGGCGGAGCGCGCGTTGCTCCAGGGCGAAGACCGGCGCGCCCTGCTGGCCGGGCTCTCCGCGAGCATCAGCGCCCCGAACCTCGGGCAGCTTCAGCGCGATGCACAGCAGATCCACGTCGCGCCCGCGCTCCTCGATTACGTCCAGGCGCTGGCGGGATACACGCGGCGTGCGTCGGACTACATCAACGGGCTGTCGCCGCGCGCGGCGCTCGCGCTCCTTCACGCCGCCCGCGCCTGGGCGCTGATGCAGGGGCGTGGCCACGTGGTACCGGAAGATGTGCAGGCCGTGCTACCGGCGGTGGTCGGCCACCGGCTGGTTCCGACGGGCGAGATCACGCGGGCCAACGGCGCCGACATCGCGGCGAACCTGATCAAGCAAGTCGCTATTCCCTGATCCCGTAATGAGTCATGAGTAATGGGTAATGGGTAATGGGTAATGGGCTAAACCTCATTTCTTTGCTCTTTACCCATTACCCATTACCCATGACCCATTCCCCATGTACGTCGCGCTGAAGAACCGCCTGCACGGCTGGCTTTATCACCCGCGCGGCCCGGAAACCGGTGTGATCGTGCTGGTACAGCGCCGCGTGTACATCCTGCCAACGCAGCAGGGCCTGGTCTTCGGGGTGGCGGTGCTGGTGATGATCCTCGGCTCGATCAATTACACCCTCGGCCTCGGCTTCGTCCTCGCCTTCCTGCTGACGGCAGTGGGGGTGAATGGCATGGTCTACACCTTCCGCAATCTCGCCAGCCTCAAGGTAGCGCGGGGCCGCGCGCAACCGGTATTCGCGGGAGACGACGCGCAGTTCTCGATCCACATCGAAAACGATGGCACGGCCAGCCGCTACGCGGTCGGATTGACGCAGGACAGAAAAAACGCGAGCTACGTCGACCTGCCGGCTCGCTCGATTACCGCTGCCGCCATCGGCATTCCGGCGCCGCGGCGCGGCATCCTGCGTCCGGGGCGGCTGACGCTTTTCACCCGTTATCCCCTCGGCCTCTACTATGCGTGGGCCTACCTCGAGCTCGACATGCAATGCGTTGTTTACCCGCGCCCGGCGACCTCCGCGCTGCCGCTGCCACGGGCGACCGCCAGCGTAGGCACCGGCGCCGAGCACGGCAGTGGCCAGGAGGACTTTGCCGGCCTGCGGCAGTTCCACCTGGGCGACTCTCCTCGACACGTCGCATGGAAAGCCGCGGCACGCGACCAGGGGCTGCTGACCAAGCTCTTCAGCGGCCGGGCGGATTCGGAGTTGTGGCTGGACTGGTCGCGATTGCCCGCGCAGATGGGCGTCGAGGAACGACTCTCGCACCTCGCCCGCTGGGTGATCGATGCCCACAACGCGGGCCTCGCCTACGGCTTGCGGCTGCCGGGCGAGACGGTGGACATGGCCGCGGGCGAAGCGCAGCGCGAACGCTGCCTCGAAACGCTTGCTCTTTACGAACCGTGACCAGAATTCGATGAAGCTTGTTGTTTGGGAGTTTCCGCTTACCGATCACCGGTCACCGGTCACGGATTGATATGACCGAGCAGAACCAGCCCATCGCGTTTCGTCACGTGCTGTACCTGTTGCTCGCGCTCACGATGGTCACGGCGCCGCACGCAGAGCACCTGCCGTGGTGGGTGATCGCGCTGACGATCGCGCTGTTCGCCTGGCGCGCGCATCTCGGCTACGAACGCCTCGCCCTGCCCAATCGCTGGCTGATCGTCAGTGTCGCTCTCGCCAGCCTGATCGGCGTGTTCCTGACCTATCGCAGCATCTTCGGGCGCGAAGCCGGCGTCGCACTGCTGGTGATTATGCTGGGGCTCAAAGTGCTCGAGTCGCGGATGCTGCGCGACGCCATGCTGCTCACCTTTCTCGGCTATTTCCTGATCATCACCAATTTCCTCTATGAGCAGACCATCCCGACCGCGCTCTACATGGTCGCCTGCACGGTCGTCATCACCGCGACCATGCTGAGCCTGCATTACGCGCGCGGCGAGCCGACGTTCCGGGTCCATCTGCGCGCCGCCAGCATGCTGCTTGCCCAATCGGTCCCGCTCATGCTGGTGCTGTTCCTGCTGGTCCCGCGCGTGCCGGGGCCGCTGTGGGGCCTGCCGCAGGATGCCTACTCCGGCGTGAGCGGGCTTTCGGACACCATGACGCCGGGCAGCCTGTCCAACCTGATCTTGTCGGACGCCGTCGCGTTCCGGGTCAAGTTCGAGTCGCCGGTTCCCCGGCGCAGCAATCTCTACTGGCGCGGGCCGGTGATGTGGGATTTCGACGGCCGCACCTGGTCGGTGCCACGCTTCGTCTATGCCACCGGCGATCTTCCGTCCGCGGGCCAGCCGGTGAGCTACGAGGTCACGCTCGAGCCTCACAGCAAGCGCTGGCTGTTCGCGCTCGACCTGCCCGGCAAGATCCCGCCGCGCGCGTTCATGAGCACGGACTACCAGGTCTATGCCACGCGTCCCGTGAACAACCGCCTGCGCTACGACATGATCTCGTATCTCGGCGCGGGCCAGGCCCTCAACGAGTATCCGGGGGCGCTGCGCCGCGCGCTCAGCCTGCCCGCCGGAACGAGTCCCCGGGCGCAGGCGCTGGCGCACGAACTGCGCGCGCGGCATGCCGACGACGCCGAGATCGTGGACGAAGTGCTGTCCATGTTCCGCCAGCAGAAGTTCTACTACACGCTCACGCCGCCGCTGCTGGGCGACCAGCCGGTCGACGAGTTCCTGTTCTCCACCCGTAGCGGCTTCTGCGAGCATTACGCCTCCGCGTTCACCGTGCTGATGCGCGCGGCAGGCATTCCGGCGCGGATCGTAACGGGATACCAGGGCGGCGAGATCAACGAGTTCGGCAACTACCTCATCGTGCGGCAGTCCGATGCCCACGCCTGGACCGAGGTGTGGCTGAAAGACAAGGGATGGGTGCGCATCGACCCGACTTCCGCCGTGTCGCCGACGCGGGTGAGCGTGGGCATCTCCGCCGCCATTCCGCGCAACGAGTCCCTGCCCCTGATGGCGCGAACCAACGTCGAGTGGCTGCGCAAGCTGCGGCTCTCGTGGGATTTCATGTCGAATTCCTGGAACCAGTGGGTGCTCGGTTACACGCCGGAACGCCAGCGTTCGCTGTTGCAGAGCGTCGGCATCGACAATGCGACATGGCAGAAGATGGTGGCCGCGCTCTTCATCATGGCTGGCGCGATCGTCGCGATCTTCACCTTCATCGTGCTGCGTCAGCTCAGGGATCGCGCGCGCGACCCCGTCCGGATTGCGTATCTCAGGTTCTGCGACAAGCTGCGGCGCAAGGGGCTGCCGCGCGGGCCCGCCGAAGGGCCGCTCGACTACGCCCGCCGCCTCGGACGGTCCCGTCCCGACCTGGAGCCGGCCGTCGAGACTATCACCCGCCTCTACGTCGCGCTGCGCTATGGCGTGGAGTCGGGCGCGGCGGCGCTTGACGAGTTGAAGCAGCGCGTCCGGCAGTTCAGCGCCTAGACACGGACCGAACAGCCAAACTGATCCCCCGCTCCTCAGCTTTCGCGCCGTAGCGGCAGATCGAAGAAGAACGTAGCGCCTTTCCCGGGCATCGACTCATACCCCATCGTTCCGCCGAGCTTCTCCACGATCGCGCGCGAAATCGATAGTCCGAGGCCGGTGCCGCCTTTGCGGCGGGTGTCGGAGCCGTCCGCCTGGGCGAACTTGCCGAAGATGCGATCGCGGAATTCCTCCGGGACCCCCGGCCCATGGTCCGCTACCGACACTCGCACGAAGCCATTGTGCAGCACGGCTGACACCGTGACCGCCGCGCCCTTGGGAGAGAATTTTGCGCCGTTCGACATCAGGTTGGTCAGCACCTGCAGCAACCGGTCCTCATCGCCCGATGCGACGACGTCCTCGGCTGCGCCCAGCTCGAAGCGCACGCCAAGTTTCTCGGCATACGGCGCGTTCAGCGTGACGGCGCGTGCCAGCAGGGACCGGATAGCGACGGGGTCGAGACGAAACTCCATGCGCCCCGACTCGATCTTCTCGATGTCGAGGATGTCGTTGATCAGCGCGGCGAGGCGCTCGCTGTTCTGCCGCGCCATGCCGAGAAACATCGCCGCGTCGGGCGCGAGCTTGCCGGCAGCCTGGCGATCGAGCAGCCCGAGCGCGCCGATCAGCGCGGTCAGCGGCGTGCGCAGCTCGTGACTCACCGTCGCGACGAACTCGGCCTTGATTCGCTCGATTTCCTTGCTCTCGGTAATATCGAGGTTGGTGCCCGCGACGCGCAGCGCGCGGCCGGCCGCATCGCGTTCGACCACCTTTGCCCGGCTCGAGATCCAGCGCCAGCCCGTGGCGGTCTTCACCCGGTGCTCGATCTGGTAGGCCGGCAACGCGCCCCGCACCAGGTCCCGGCTCCGTTGGCGCACCTGCTCCAGGTCGTCCGGATGCACCAGGGCCATCAGGTCGGCAACGGTCGTGGGCAGGTTCGCGCCGCCCGTGATCTCCGCCCACTGTTCGCTCAGCATCACTTTGCCGCTTGGCACGTCCCAATCGAACATGGCCTGCCCCGAGCCTTCGATGGCCAGCGCAAGCTGCTCGCGGCTTTCGCGCAAGTCCCGGGTCATGTTGTGTGCCAGACGCACCGCGCGCGCGCGCGTCGTGGCCAGCGACCAGATCATCATCAGCAATAACGCGCTGATCGCTCCCGCCGCCCCGGCAACCAGCAGCGGCGTGGCGCGGTCGATCGTATCGTCGAAAGCGGGCAAGGAGGTCATCTTCAACCGCCACAGGCGTCCCCGCATCGGCAGGTCGATCGTGACGGCGAAGTTCGCGTCCTCGTCCGGGTCGTCCGTGCCGGGTCGCCCGTCGTATAGGACCTGGGCGTCGCCGCCAGGCCCGTCATCGACTATTCGCAGCCGCACGTCGTCGAGCTTGCCGAGGATGCCCCCCATCAGGTCGTCGACCCGGAACGGCCCGTAGATATACCCGATCACAGCGCCACGGCGCTGGGCAACCGTCGATATGTCCATGATGCCGCGATAGACCGGAACGAACATGATGAACCCGGCCTGCACGTCGCGCTCGGTTTCCTGGGACAGCGTCAGCCGGCCCGAGATGGACGGCCTGCCGGTATCACGCGCCCGCTCGACGGCGGCACGGCGTTGCGGCTCAGTCAGCATATCGAAGCCGAAAGCGCGCAGATTGCGGCCGTTGAACGGCTCGATGTAGATGACCGGCGCGTATTCCGGCCGATTGCCCGCCGGACGGATCGCGTAGTCAGGGAAGCCGTCTCCCCGAACCATGCGCTCGTGCTGGGCTTTTTGCGCAGCATCGATATGCGGCACGAAGCCGATGCCCTGGATGCCGGGATAGATTGTTTCGATGCGCAGGTGCTCGACATAGGCGCGCCATTCGACTCGCTCCACCGACTTCGACGCGGCGAACAGCCCCACTCCGCCGCGCAAAACCTGTTCGTAATCCACCATGCGACCGCGTATGGCGTCGGCGATCTGGCTGGCGCGGAACTCGAAGCGGGTGCGCGCCTCGTTTTCCGCGATAACGCCGGCGTAATTCCATGCCGTCGCGGTGAACGCGCCGAGCAGCACCACGGCGGTCGCGAGCGCAAGCGGACGGTAGTAGGGCTCGAACCACCCAAGGCGGGCTGTCCCTCCCATCAAACCCGCCAGCTTCCACATGGCCTTCCCCGCCCCGCCTCTTTCGCCGAGTTTAACCGGCTGCAGCCGGGAAACTCCAGCGGGCCCCTCGTTCAGCACCCCCGAAATCCCCTTTAGAATAAGCATGGAAACCGTTGCCAGGAGCTTGTATCCATGACAGAGAAGGACCCCGTTGTCGTCTATGGGCACGACGTGTACGTCCTTTCCAGGGACGGGGAAGCGGAGCTGCGGGAATCGGAAACGTCCCTGTCGCCCGCGGAAATCGAGCTCCTGGTGCGCACGGATGGCAAGCTGACGGTCGCGGAGATCGCGGCAAGCATGCGGCTCCTCACTCGCGAGGCGGTCGTGGAATCCTGCCGGCGGCTTCTCGGCCGCAAGCTCCTCAGGCTCCGCAGCCGGCCGCAGGCCGGGCCGGGCGGAATCGGGGATCTTTTCGACATCAAGACGCCGCAACCGAGCCGCAAGGCCATGACGGAAGCCAAGACGGAGGCAACGAGCGGCGTCACGACGCTGCAGAAGCAGGGCTATTTCGTTCGCATCGCGCGGCGCGACGCGGCCAAGCCGCGCACGCCGGAGGGAAAGACGCTGTCGGTGATCGTGATCGAGGACGAGCCGCTGCTCGCCAAATTCCTCAAGCAATACCTGTCATTCGAGGGCATGGAAGCCCGGCTGGCGGCCAACCGCGAGGAGATCATGGCCGCATTCCGCAGCCCGCCGCTGCCCGACCTGGTGCTCCTCGACGTCATGCTGCCCGACGCCGATGGCTTCGACATCCTGCTCAAGATGCGCCAGCACCCGGTGCTGAAATCCGTGCCCGTCATCATGCTCACCGCGAAAGCGACGCGCGAAGCGGTCCTCAAGGGCCTTGCCGGAGGCGCCGACGGCTACATCACCAAGCCGTTCGAGGCGGACGCTCTCGTCAAGGCCGTGAAGGCCGTGCTGGGACGGAAAGCATTGGCTTCCGGCGCGCAGGCCAACGACGCTTGGGCGCAAAATAACCGGTAACAGGCCGGCAACATGAGCGCGGAAGCATTCAAGCGGCAGCTCGAGGCGCTGAGCGCCGAATATCGCAGCGGCCTCCCTGAAAAACTCGAGGAAATCGACGCGCTGTGGCGTGGACTGCCCGGCCGCGAGGCGGAGTTGCTGCGCGCGCTGCATTCCGTGGCGGGATCCGCCCGGACCTTCGGCGTGAAAGGCGTCAGCGAGGCGGCCGCGGCGGCCGAGCTGTACCTCGCACCGTTCCTCGAGCGCGGAAAAGCGCTCAACGCCGCTCAGCGCGAAGAATTCGGGCCGCTGCTCGACTCATTGAAGCGCGCTGCGCGCGATGGCAGCTCATGACGCCCCTGGCGAAAATCCTGCTGGTGGAGGACGATCCGGACATTCGGGTGATCGTGAAGTCCGCGCTGGAGATGCTGGGTGGATACCAGGTGCGCGCGTGCGCGTCCGGCGCCGAAGCGCTTGCGGTCGTTGGGGAATTCTCCCCCCAGCTCGCCCTGCTCGACGTGATGATGCCGGAGCTCGATGGCCCCGGTGTGATGGCGCGGTTACGCGTCGGCCCTGCGACCGCTGCCCTGCCAGTGATCTTTCTCACCGCGAAAACAGCGCCCCAGGAAGTCGAACGCCTGCGCGCGCTCGGAGCCGCCGGCGTCCTGACCAAGCCGTTCGACCCCCTCACCCTGCACGAGCAAATCCGGAAGATCTGGGAACAAACGACAAAGGGATAACCAAGACCGGTTCGCCGGTCGCTCCGTCTACTGCGCATCTACTGCGGCGGCAGCAACGTCGCCGGATCCACCGGCTTGCCGAAGCGGCGGATCTCGAAATGGAGCTTGACCTGGTCGGTGTCGGTCGAGCCCATCTCTGCGATCTTCTGCCCCTTCGCGACGCTCTGGCCTTCCTTCACCAGTAGCTCGTTGTTGTGCCCGTAGACGCTCAGATAGGTGTTGTTGTGCTTGATCACGATCAATTTGCCGAAACCACGGATGCCCGTGCCACTGAAGATGACGCGGCCCGGCGCGCTGGCCAGCACGGGCTGGCCAAGCTTGCCGGCAATGGCGATGCCCTTCAGGTTGGCGCCCTCGTTGAACGTGCCGACCACCTTGCCGGTCGCCGGCCAGCCCCAGCTCACGCTGTCGTCGCCTTCCGGCTTCGCCGGCGCCGGCTCGGGCTTCGCGCCTGACATCTGGGCGTAGGCCTGGTCCGAGTACGGCGCGCGCACCGCTTTCGGCTCGGTCTTGACGTTGCCGCCCGGCGCCGGTGCGCCTGGAGTGTCGAGCGGTCTGCCCTGCACGCTCGGCGCGGTCTTGGCCGGCGCCGTGGTCACGGCTCCCGCCGGCGGGCGCAGGCGCAGCTGCTGGCCGACGCGGATGGCCCCGGGATCGGTGACGCCGTTCCACTGCGCGAGCTCGCGGTAATCAAGACCGTGGTCGAGCGCGATGCTGTAGAGCGTGTCGCCCTTCTTGACGGTATAGAACTCGGCTTGCGGCTCACCCGGCTTCGGCACGGGCTTCGCGGCCGCCGGCTTGGACGGCGCCGGCTTGCCCTGCGGGGGACGGTCCACCACCGGGGCGGGGCGACGCGCGACGCAACCCGCCGCCAGTGCAACGATCAGGAAAGCCAGAGATAACTTACACACAGAGGACACAGAGGCGGAAACTCCACGAAGTCCATCGTATGACATCTTGTTTTTCTCTGTGTTCTCTGTGGCCGACGGGCTGGCTGTCAGCCGACGCCCGGGAGCAATGGCACGAACACGACCGGATCCATGCGGCGTTCGACAAATCCTTTTTGCGCGCGTTCGATGAGATAGAGATGCTGCTCGCCCTTCTTGTCCAGGGGCAAAATCATTCTACCACCCGCTCCGAGCTGCTCGAGCAGCGCCTGAGGGGCGCGCTGCGCCGCCGCCGTTATGATGATCGCATCAAAAGGCGCGACTTCCGGCATGCCGACATGCCCGTCGCCGTGGCGCAGGTGTACGTTGGAGACACCCGCCTCGCGCAGGTGGTTGCGGACTTTGCGCACCAGAGCCGCGAGACGCTCCATCGAGTACACCTGCTTCGCTAGCTTGGCGAGAACGGCGGTCTGGTAGCCGCAGCCCGTGCCGATCTCGAGCACCTTGCCGAGCGCGCGGCCGTTGCGCGCGAGCTCGGACATGCGCGCCACGGTATGGGGAGCGGAAATGGTCTGCCCGAATCCGAGCGGCAGCGAGTTATCCTCGTACGCACGGCTCGCGAGCGCCTCGTCCACGAAAACGTGGCGCGGCAATTCGGCCATCACCGACAGGACGAGCTCGTCCTGGATGCCCTTGGCGCGCAGGCGCTCCACCATGCGCAGCCGTGTGCGCTGCGACGTCATCCCGATTCCGGGGCTCTTCCCGGAACTGCGGTCAACGGTCATGCGCGAGCCAGGTCTTGATGGTGTCGAGCTGCGAGAACCGGGTGAGATCCATCTGCAGTGGAGTGACGGAGACCCAGTTCGCCGCGACGGCATGAAAATCCGTGCCCTCGCCAGCATCCTGGGCGGCGCCCGCCGCGCCGACCCAGTACACCGTGTCGCCGCGCGGCGTCGAGGACTTCACCACCGGCTCCGCCTTGTGCCGCTTGCCGAGGCGCGTGACCTGCACGCCGGCCAGCTGCCCGTGCTCGACGTTGGGAACATTGACGTTGAGCAGCATGGGCTCGCCTGGCGAGCGCCTCTGGAAGCGCTTGACCATATCGAGCGCCACCTGTCCCGCGGTGCGGAAATGGTCCCCTCGCTCCGCCGCGAGCGAGATCGCGATGGAAGGAATCCCCAGCAGGAATCCTTCGGTTGCCGCCGCGACGGTGCCGGAATAGATCGTGTCATCGCCCATGTTGGCGCCGTGGTTGATGCCCGAGATAACGATGTCGGGCAGCTCGGCCAGCAGGCCGGTCACCGCGAGGTGCACGCAGTCGGTCGGTGTGCCGTTCACGAAGAACACCCGGTCTCGCGCCTGGCGCACCGTCAGCGGCCGGTCGAGCGTGAGCGAGTTGCTGGCGCCGCTGCGGTCGCGCTCGGGCGCCACGATCGTGATCTCCGCGACCGGCGCCAGAATTTCGGCGAGCAACGTGATGCCCGGCGAAAAATAGCCGTCGTCGTTGCTCAGCAGGATGCGCACGGAACCGGTAATCCTCGACCGAATGAGGAAAAATTATAACTTACCGATGTCATCGCACGACGCTTTCCCACGCGAGACACTCGCGCTGCTCGAGCGGGCGATCCCAGGCGGCGCAATTGGAACGATCCACGATCTGCACCGGAAGAATGATCTCCGGCGGCACCGCCTGCCCTCTCACGTGCCGGATCGCGGCCTCGGCGGCGATGCCGGCGATTTTCATCGCGTCGAAATCCACCGTGGCGAGCAGGCGGCCCGCCTTGACCGCCGTGATCGCCTCCGGCAGCGCGTTGACTCCGATGACCGGCAGTTTCATACCGTACCCCTCGAGCGCGGAAATCACGCCCAGCGACATTACGTCGTTCGCCGAAAGCACCCCGTCGATGCGGATGCCCTCGGCCAGAAATTCGGTCATAACGGCCTGCGCCCGGTCCTCGAGAAAGTCGCCGACGCGGCTCGCGACGATGCGGATTCCCGGCGATTCCTTCACGGCATCGAGGAAGCCGCGTGTTCGCTCTCGGCTGGTCACCGCGCCCGGCACTCCCTCCATCAGCAGCACGTCACCCTTCCCGCCCATGTGACGAAACAGATAGGCGGCCACGTCACGCGCCAGGCGGTAATCGTCCGAACCGACGAAACTCACGAAGCGGCCACGCTCGAGACGATTAAGATAGTTCACCACCGGGATGCCCGACGCATTCATCTTGCTGACGGACACGTCCATGGCAGTGGCGTGAACCGGCACGAAAATCATCGCGTCGGGTCGCGCGGCTATCGCCTGGTCCACGAGAGCCACCTGCTCGTCAATGTCGTCCGGCTTGACCGGAACGAAGTGGACGGTGCGCGCGCCGCTGCGCGCCGCAACCCGGTCCGCGCCAAGACGGGCGGCGGTATACGCGGGGTTGCTGCGGTTCTTGGTAAAAACTGCGATGGTTTCGCCGGCCATGAGCGTGAAAGGCGCGCCTTGCGACGGGCTAGCGGGGGTCCGGCAGCGCGAAGGACCGATCGTGCGTGAGCGACGGCAGCAGGCCCCGCACCTTCTCCACCTGGCCGAGATCGAGGTCGGCGTACACCACGCCAGGCGCTTCCCCACCGTCGGCAAGCACCTCGCCCCACGGGTCGATCACCAGCGAGTGTCCGTAAGTCATGCGCTTGCCCGGATGGTCGCCGCACAACGCGGGCGCGATGACGAAGCAGGCGTTCTCGATGGCTCGCGCCCGTATCAGCACGTGCCAGTGGGATTTCCCGGTCTCGCGCTGAAACGACGACGGGATCGCCAGCATCGTGGCGCCGCCGCGAGCCAGCGCCCGGTAGAGTTGCGGAAAGCGCAGGTCGTAGCACACCGACATGCCGAGAGGCCCCCACGGCGTAGCCGCGATCACCGCGCGCTCCCCCGGCCTATAAGCGCTCGATTCCCTGATCACCGTGCCGCTCGGAAGCGTCGCGTCGAACATGTGGATCTTGTCGTAGGAAGCGACGGCTTCTCCCTTGTCGGAAATCAGCACCGAGCGATTGAACATCCGCCCGTCCTCGCTCATCAGAGTCAGGGATCCCGCGAGATGCCACACGCCGAGCTCGCGCGAGAGCGTGGCCAGCGCCGAGAGCGCCGGCTCGCCGCGCGTATCCTGCGCCTTCTCGCGCATGGTGCGCCCGCTGCCGTCCATCATCAGCGCGTACTCCGCCGAGAATACGAACTGCGCGCCGCCAGCGACCGCCTCCCGCATCATCGCGGCGAGCATCGCCAGATTGGCGGCGTAGTCGTTGCCCGAATTGGTCTGCAGGCAGGCGACGCGCAGCATACTATTCATTAAATATATGATTTATTTATATTATTTAGGTTCCGTCGCCTGAACGGATGGCCGCTGCGAGACCTTGGCGAACCATTTCTCCAGCGCGGGATGCTTCGCGCGCCAATTCTCGTCCGGGAAACGGAAGTCGAGATAGCCGCAGGCGCATGCCGCGGTGACCTGCCCGATGCCGAAGCGCTCGCCCCAGCTACTGCATTCGCGCTCGAGCGCATCCATCCCGGCGCGCGCCTTGGTGAACTGACCGGCGACCCAGTCGCTCCATTGCAGCGGCTGCGGCCGTACCGCGTTCTCGTAGCGCATGAGAACGCCGGCCTCGAGGATCCCGTCGCCGAGCGCCTGCAGCCGCAGTTCGCGCCAACGTTCTGGTCCCGCCTTTGGAAACAGTGCCGAGCCCTTGTGCAGGCTGTCCAGGTACTCGCAAATGACGGCCGAGTCGTAGAGCGTGCCGTTGTCGGGAGTGGTCAGCGCTGGAATCTTCACCAGCGGATTCTCCCGCGCGAGGTCGGCGTGCGGCTTGACCGGGCTCACCATGATGCTGACTTCCTCGATGCCTTTTTCCTGCCCCGTTTCGCGCGCGACGATACGCACCTTGCGCGCGAACGGTGAAGCGGGATTAAACCAGAGTCGCATGGAATGTCGCTCCTATCATGAAATCACTCTCCACTGGCCTTGATGCCGGCCTGTCGCACGAGCTTCTCCCACATCGCGTGGTCGGCTTTGATGCGGGCGAGAAACGCCGCGGGATCGCTCGGCTCCGCATCGAGCCCGAGATCCTCGAGCTGGGCGCGGACTTCCTGCAGGTTGAGCACCGCCACCGTCTCCTTGTGGATACGCTCGACGATGGCGCGCGGCGTCTTCGCCGGAAACGCCAGGCCGAGCCAGCCGCTCGCCTCGAACCCGGGATAGCCGGACTCGGCGATCGTCGGGACGTCGGGCAGCGCGCCCGAGCGCTTCAGGCTGGTGACGGCGATGGCGCGGATCCGCCCCGCCCTGACATGCGGCGTCTGCGTGGAGATCAGCGAGAAGATGCTCTCGACGTGGCCCGCGATCGTGTCCGCCACCGCCGGGTTGCCGCCCTTGTACGGAACCTGGGTGAGCTTGATGCCGGCCTTGTGCCAGAACAGCTCCGCCGAGAGGTGCGCGATGCTGCCCGCCCCCGGCGTCGCGTAGTTGATCTTGCCGGGTGTCTTCCTGGCGAGCGCGACGAACTGCTTCAGCGACTGCGCCGGCAGGGACGGATGAACGGACAGCAGGCTCGTCACCAGTGCCGCCTGCGTGACCGGCGCAAAATCGTTGACCGGGTCGAACGGCACCTTGCCGAGCAGCGCGGGGCTCATCGCGAAAGACGCCACCGACGCGAGCAGCAGTGTGTAGCCGTCGGGCGCCGACTTGGCGACGAGTTCGGTGGCGATGTTGCCGCCCGCACCGCCGCGATTTTCGACCACGACCTGCTGGCCCAGCCGTGGCGAGAGGCGCGTCGCCACGGCGCGCGCCACGAGATCGTTCGCTCCGCCCGCGGCAAAGCCAACGACCAGGCGGATCGGCTTCGACGGGTACGCGTCCGCCGCCCCGGCGGCCTGCCCCCATGCGAAGCCGGCAAACAGCACAACGGCTGCCGCGCGATTACGGTTAGCGGTCATTTTCGTTCTCCTCGGTGTTCTCGGCCGCCCGGTGGAGCCGTCATTCTAATGTACCATCACGGTCTGCAAAGTCCCGGAGGCCGTCATGCCCGAAATTTCCCTCGAACAATCCGAGCGCATCATCGACGCGATCCTTGCCCGCGGGCGCGAGCTGGGCTGCCGCCCGCTTGCTGTCGCCGTCACCGATCCCGGCGCGCACGTGAAGGCGTTCAAGAAGGAGGATGGCGCGGCAATGATGCGGTTCGAAATGGCGATGGGCAAGGCCTTCGCGGCGCTGGCGCTGCGCCGCTCCTCGAGCCTCGTGCGCCTGCGGAACGAGGAGAAGCCCGAGTTCATGCGCTATCTCATCGAAGCCTCGGGCGGAAAGATTTTTCCGGAAAATGGCGGACGGCTGATCCGCGACGAGCACGGCGAGGTCATCGGAGCGGTCGGCGTCACTGGCGACACCGGGACGCAGGACGAGGATCTGGCCGCTCACGGCATCCGCGCCGCCGGATTCAAGACCGACGAGGATTGCGCCCACCTCGGGCACCGGGTGCGGCTCAAGAACTAGCGGAGGTCGGTTAAACTTCGCCTGGAAAAGGCGCCACCACGCCTGCCCAGCCACCGACCGGGGAGGAGCATTGCCAATTTACCCAGCCAATCGCCGTCGCGGCGTCGTGCCCGCCGCCCTGCTGCTGATCGCCGTCCTGGCGCTCGCGGGCGGCTGCGCCCGGCACATGCCGGCGACGGGCGTCACGTCGCTGAAGGCTGCGAACCCGGCCGATCTCCAGAAATACCTGCTGTCCCACAAGCCCGACGTGGCGCAGTTCCGCCTGCGTGGGCCTTTTACCGTGACCGAGCAGACGGATCTCGAGATTCCGCTGGCGTCCGGCCAGACGCTGATAGCGGACTTGTTCCTCTGCGACAAGGCCGGCAAGGCGCCGCTCGTCATCGTGCTCCACGGCCACGACAATTCGAAGGAAGATCATGCCTTCCAGGCCATGCACGTGGCGTCCTGGGGCATGCACGGACTGGCGCTGCAATTGCCGAATCAGGGGCCGTGGATCGCCAATGGCAGGACGCTCGCGAGCCTGGTGAAGGCGCTTCAACGGATGCCGCAATTCGCCGGCGGCCGCATCGACACCAGCCGTATCATCCTCGTCGGCCATTCGTTCGGGGCGACCGCCGTGTCCGCCGCGCTGGGAGAAAACGCGCCCGCGCTGGGCGGAATTCTGCTCGATCCCGCGGGCATCGGCCGCGAGCTGCCGGGGCTACTGAAGCGGGTCCATGCGCCGGTGATGGTGATCGGAGCGGACGAGGACATCTGGCCGACCCGCAACCGCGCCTACTTCTTCCGCTTCATCCCGGGCAACGTGAGCGAGGTGTCGATCCGCGACGCGGTCCACGAGGATGCCCAGTATCCGAGCGAGCGCACGCTGCGCGCCTTCGAAGAAAAGCCCATGGCCTCGGAGGAAGCCCAGATCAGCTTCGTCTCCGCGCTGACGGCGTCCGCCTTCAGCCTGGCGGCAACCGGCAATCTTGACTATGCGTGGACCAGCTTCGATGATGGCGTCAGGGGGGGCGTGTTTTTCAACGCGAGGAGGAAACAATGATGACAAGAAAAAGTGGGTCGAGCGGCCGTAGAGCCGAGTACGTGATGGTTGCGCTGCTGATATTGCCGCTGCTGGGCCTGGCGCCGGCGCGCGCCCAGGAATCGGCCGAGCAGCAGTACAAGAAGGAGCTCGTGAAGCAGCAGAGCATCTACCGCAGCCAGGGCAAGGATATCCCCGGCGGTTACGTGACCAACCGGGGGCTCGAGAATTACGAAGAGCTCCTGCCGTCCGGCTTCGGCGGCTCCCTGAGAAAGCTCGGCTCCGGCGACCGGTGGCTCGATATCGGAGCGGGCGGAGGCCACGCCATCCTGGACTATTACGCGCCGGCATACGACCTGACACCCGAGGGCAAGCTGCGGCCCGGCGGCAAAGCGCGGGCGGTGGCCATCTCGATCGAGGACCGCCGGACCGTGCGGTGGTGGCAACAGGCCGCGGTGGTGGGCGCGGACAATATCCAGTATCTCTACAGCAAGCGCCTGCGGGAGTATTCCAACGCGGAGCTCGGGAAATTCCAGATCATCACCGACGTGTATGGCGGCTTCTCCTATACCGACGAACTGTCCCTGTTCGTGGAGAAGGTGCTGAGCCTGCTGGAAGTCGGCGGCAGTTTCTTCACGATGATCCAGAGCGTGCATCTCTCGGATGGCAAGGACCGCCCCACCACCTGGTATCTCACCGAGCTGATCGATCCCGCCGGCAAGGACGTGAAGGTGTGCACCTGGTTGAAGAACGTGACATGCGCGCAGGTCACCTGTGAGACGAGACCCGAATGGGACGCTCCGACCGAGTTGATTCGAGTCATGAAGACCTGCAACGAGGTCGCGGTGCCGCCGCTGAGACGCCTGCGCTTCGAGGCCGGCAATCCCCCCGAAAGACATTTCCAGCTGGCCGCCCCGCTGCCCGCCACCCAGGCCGCCAAGTAGGAACGTCCCGGGCGGGCGAATCCGTTCGAGCCATGTCAGGCAGCGATGAGCAGACGGACGCCACGACGCAGAAGCTCTGCCGCTTCACGAGCAGCCTGCGCTACGAGGACCTCCCGGCAATAGCGGTACTCGCGGCCAAGTCGCGCATTCTGAGCACGCTGGGTGTCGCGCTGGCCGCCTATGACCTGGCGCCGGTGCGCATCGTGCGCAAGCTGGCCCAGCCGGTAGCAGCGGGTCCGGCCAGCTCCATTTTCGGCTCCCTCGCGAAAACCACGCCGGACATGGCCGCGTTCGTCAATTCCGCGATGGTGCGCTGTCTGGACATGAGCGATACCTACGTCATGAAGGCGGTCAGCCACCCCGCCGACGCATTCCCCGCGGTGCTCGCAGTCGCGCAGGCCGCAGGCTCGACCGGCAAGGACCTCCTGCTCGCGACGGCCATCGTCTATGAAATCCAGTGTCGCTTCGTCGAAGTGGTGCCATACAACCATCTGGGTTGGGACCAGACCCCCGTCGTCGCACTGGGCGCGGCCCTCGGCTGCGGCCGGCTGCTCGGGCTCGACGAGGCAAGGCTGCGGCACGCCGTCGGGCTCGCGGTCGTGCCGAATATCGCCCTCAATCAAACGCGGACCGGCACGCTGTCCATGTGGAAAGGCATGGCCGGACCGCAGGGGGCGCGCGCCGGCGTATTCGCCGCCTACCTGGCGCGCGAAGGAATGACTGCCCCGGACGGCGTTTTTGCCGGCAAGTACGGCCTCTGGAATCAGCTGATGAACGGGGAAGCGTTCGACCTTCCTCTGCCGAGGGAATTTTCACCGCATACGTTCGCCGTGCAGCAGACCATGATCAAGCTGTTTCCGACGCGCTTCAACTGCCAGGTTCCCGTGCTGGCGGCCCAGAAGCTGCGCAGGAAAATCGATGTCGGCGCGATCGAGTCGCTCAGGATCGAATCGATACGCCAGGCCTTCGATCGATGGGTCAATGTCCCCGAAGTCTGGAAGCCACAGACGCGCGAGACGGCCGATCACTCGCTCCCATGCACGGTTTCCATGGCGCTCCTCGACGGAACGATCACGCCGGCGATGATGGAGGCGCGGCGCTTCATGGACCAAGACGTGCTGCAGCTCATGGGCCGCTGCACGATCGAGCTGCCCGACGAATTCGCCGATATCGCGCCGGCAATCCGGTGTTGCCGGCTGACTGCCCGCCTGAAAAATGGGGAAACGGTCGTCGTCGAAGAGCGGCGGAGCCTCGAGGACGATGTCGCGGATCCAGGTTGGGACTGCTCAGTGGAAAAATTCTCCGCCCTGACGACCGGCGTTCTGCCCGAGAACGGCAGAGAAAGAGCCATTGCCGGCGTCGAGCTGCTGGAGCGACAGCCAACAGTGGACCAGCTCATCGAAGCCACCCGGCTGCGCGCGGCCGGCTAGTCGAACCTGGCGCCGGATTCCCTGATCACCCGGGCCGCCCGCGCGAGTTCCTTCGCGATATGAGCGGAGAATTCCGCAGGCGAGCTGCCAATCGCGGTGACAGCCTCCTCGAGTAAAAGCCGCTGCACGTCCTGCGACTTCACGGCCGCGACGATTTCCCTGTTGAGCCGCTCGACGATCGCTCGCGACGTGCCCGCTGGCGCCAGCAGGCCGTACCACGAGCCCGCCTCATAGTCCGGGACCCCGCTTTCGGCAACGGTCGGGATCTCCGGAATCGCAGGGGAACGCCGCGCGCCGGTCATGGCGATTGCGCGCAGCTTGCCCTGCTTCACGTGAGGCAGCATCGCCACCGCGCTGCTGAACATGAGGTGCACCTGCCCCGAGAGGAGGTCGATCATCGCCGGCGACAGCCCCTTGTACGGCACATGCTCCATGCGCGTCTTCGTCATGACCTTGAACAGCTCGGTCGCAAAATGCGTCGTGCTGCCCGTCCCGTTGGAAGCGTAGTTGAGCTCTCCCGGGCGCGCCCGGGCGAATGCCACGAGCTGCTTCACCGTGTGCACGGGCAGCGACGGGTGGACGACCACCAGCAGCGGAGCCGAGGCGATGAGGCTGATCGGCTGGAAATCCCTGACCGGGTCGTAAGGCGGATTCTTCTGGATGTTCGGCCGGATCGTGAGCTGGGCGGCGTTGCCGAGCAGTAACACGTAGCCGTCCGGCGCCGATTTCGCCACCGTGTCCGCCGCAATCGTCCCGCCCGCCCCCGGACGGTTCTCGACCACTACCGCCTGCCCAAGCGGTCCCGTGATCTTCTGGCTTATCAGGCGGGCGATGGTGTCATTGCCGCCACCCGGGGCAAGCCCGACGATCACCCGGATCGGCCGCACGGGATAGGCCTGTGCGCCTGCCGAAATGGCCTGCGCGTGCGCGGCTTCAATTGCGACGACCGCAAGTGCAACGGCTGCCAGCGCGGCCCGGGGCAGCAAAATTCGGAAACCGTGGCGCACGACGCAAGGTCGCAGACTTATTGCTTTCCAGCCTTCGCCTCGGCGAGCTCGCGCTCGAGTCGCTCAAGGCGGCTCTGCAATGCCCGAAGGCGGTTATTCATCAGCCCGACGTTGAAGAACGTCACGTTACTGGCGGGCGCGTCCAGCGTATTGCCGTAACCGAGCCACGACGAGTCGTACACCTTCACGTTTCTGAATCCGAGCTGCTGCAGCACTCCTGCGGTCTCGGACGCCCGCACGCCGCTCTGGCAATAAACGATGGTCTCCTTTTCCGGATCGAGCCTGGAATACAGTGCTCTCAACTGGTCCGCCGGCTTTAGCGACAGGCCCGACGAATCGAGCACCTGCCGGCGCGCCAGCTTCTCCGGCGTGGCAGGATCGACCCAGTTCTGCTCGTAGGGGATGTTGATGGCCCCGGGGATATGGCCGCCGCGGATGGCGCGTATATCGTCGCCAGCGAATTCCCCCGGCGTGCGCGCATCGACAATCTGGACGCTGGACTGGTTCAGCCGCGCGATCATCTCGCGCGTAGTAATGCTTGCTGCCGGGTCGGCCCGCAGCTTCAGTGCCAGCGGCGCGAGTTTCGATTCCTCGGTCGCCTGGCTCATGCCCGCCGCGATCCAGCCGTCCATGCCGTCGTGGTAGACACGCGTCTGGCGGCCGCCGAAGGACTGCATGGTGAAGCGCGCGAAGTACGGATTCCAGGTGCCGCGGTTTCCGTAGGCGACGATCTCGCGTGCCGGGTCGAGGCCAGCCGCGGAGAGGATCTTCTCCATTTTCTCGACCGCGATGAAATCCTCGGTATTTTCGTCGCGCAGGATCCGGGCCACATCCCCTATATTGATCGCTCCGGGAATATGTCCCTTCCTGTAGTCCGCCGGGCTGCGCACGTCCCAGATGATGACGTTGCGCCCGGCCGCACCCTGCACATAGTCGAGATCGACGATCACCTGCTCCTGGGCATGCGCGAAGCCGCTGCCGAAGAGCAGGATTAACAAGACAATCAACGTTCGCATGCGAGTCCCTGAATGGCGATATCCCGAACCGCGCAGAGTTCGCGGTGAAGACTCGTGCTCAGCACGGGCTACAGAGTCCGCTCAGGATCAACAGCGCCAACCGACGTAACCCCCAACCCGCTAGTAGGGGTAACCCTCAAGCCTTGGCGCGTTGACCTTGAACTCGTGCGGCTTGCCGTATGCGTCGCCGATCGGCATTTTGACCTTCGGTAGATTCTCTCTGGTGAGAACCTGGTCCTCGGGAATCACTTTGTTAAGGAAGAGCAGGTAGGCCGTCAGCGAGTAAACCTCATCGGGCTTCAGTGTTCCCTCCAGCCCGAGTGGCATGCCGCGATTGATGAAATCCCATACTACCGTCGCGCTTGGCGCGCGCAGCGGCAGGATACGCTCCTTTTTCCAGACGGGCAGAGTGTCGGCGTTGTCCAATTTCGACCGCAGAATAGGCGCCAACCCGCCTATTCCCGTGACGCCGTGACAGCCGACGCATGCCTTTTGCATATAGAGCTGCGCCCCCTCCTTGGCCGTGCCGCGGCCGGGTGGAAGTTCCTCTCCGGCAAAACCAATCGAGATATCCATGCGGCGGAGTTCTTCCGCGGTCGGCGTGCGCCCCACGCCGTAAGTGGGCGACTGCGCGAACGCGGAGCTCACGAGGAGACTTCCAAGCAGAATCGCGACAACACCAGGCGTTCTCATAAAAAAGCTTATTTGCCAATTATGCGAGGCCATTCGTCACCATCCCGTCCTTGGCAATTTTCCAGGGCATGATGCTGTTGTCGAGCCCGGGCACGCGGTAGTTGCGCTCGAAAGGTACTTTCCACCACTCGGCAATTTCCTCCCGCAGTGCCTGCTTCTGCCCGATCTCGTCTGTGGTGCGCGACATGATCGTGGCCTCGCTGCCATCCCACTTCCATGGGTAGGCGAAGCGGACGTGCGCCATGCGCTGCGGCGTAGTCTTGAACTCGGCGCGATTCCAGGTCTTGCCGCCATCGGTTGATACTTCGACGAGCTTGACGGCGCCTCCGCCAGACCACGCCAGCCCGCTGATCTCGTAGAAGCCCGGTCCGGGCAGCCGCTGCGTGCCGGACGGGTACGTGATGACGGACTTGGGCCCGATCTGCTCGCCGAGCGCCAGTTCCTTGTCGCCCGGACGCAGATGCCCGAATTCGTTGTAGTTCATGTAAAACTCTTTGGTAACCTTGATGCGCCGCAAGAACTTGGTGTGGTAGATCCCCTCGAATCCGGGCACCATGATGCGCACTGGAAACCCTTGCTGCGGCCGCAGCGGCTCGCCATTCTGACCGTAGGCGATGAGGCAGTCGTCCATCCCTTTGGCGATGGGGATGCTCGATGCGCCTTTCACTTCCTCCGCGCCTTCAGCGACGAACCATTTCGCGCTGCTTTTCAGGCCGCACTCCTTGAGCAGCGTCGACAGCAGCACGCCGGTCCATTCAGAGCAGCTGGTCATGCCGTGCGTATCCTGAACGGATCTTTGCTTCCCGTTGTGCCGGTTACCCGCACACTCGATGAAATGTAAGCGTGTCACCGACGGGAAGCGCCGCAAGTCATCCATGCTGAGCGTCAGGGGCCGATCGACCTCGCCGTGTATCGTCAGCGAATGCGTCCTGGGGTCGATGTCCGGCAGGAAAGAGCCGCGGGTCGTCGCTATATAGTGCAACGACGATGGCGTGATGACACCAACAGAATCCTGCAATGGCGAGGCCACGTGGAACACCTTGCCGAAGACGTCCGGCGACGGCCTGCCGCCGATAGGATGCTGCACGCGCACCGAAGTCACATACTTGGAGCGCTGGCCGTACTCGATCTGTTCCTTGCTGCCGTGAATCATCGGCGAGGCGTTCTCGCTGGTCGGGGTCGCGACATGGCCATCGTGCTGCGCACTGGCCTTGCCCGCTGCACCCATCGTGATTCCAGTGGCCGCCAACGCAGCGCCGGCCTTGAGCATTTCCCTGCGGCTGTTTTTCGGGTCCGAATCCATTGCACCCTCCTTTCGCGTGTTACTCAATTAGAATGACACAATGCGGACATGCCCCCCTTCGAATACGGCCAGTATATGCGGGTGTGCTAAATCTGCCCAGCGCCAACACTATTCCATCGGGTTGGACTCAGACGCTGCTGTCCCGGCATGGCCAGCAACCGCTAGGCCAACGTCGACCGGTCCCGCTACTGGCCCGGCTTCACAACTGCCCGGAAGGATCGCCAGGATAGCGACTGGTAGCCGGGGGGGTGGCGGTTAATGGCAATCCCAGAGCCAGCTTGACCCGTTCCGGCGTCAACGGCAGCTCGCGAATGCGCCTGCCGGTCGCGGCTGCGAACGCATTTGCGATGGCGGCCGCCGTCGGCCCTTGCGCGGCCTCGCCGGCACCGAGCGAACGTTCGTGCGGCCGGTCGAGCAGCACGGTCTCGACCTTAGGTACCTCCGGCATGGTCAGAATCGGATAGTTATTCCAGTCTTCCGTCTTGATTCCGTTGCGATCGAACCGCACGTATTCGTGCAAAGTCCAACTCATGGACTGGATGACGCCGCCTTCGATCTGATTGGTCAGGCCGTCGGGATTGATGATCTGCCCGGAATCGGCCGCGGCCCAGATGCGCGGCACCTTGACGATGCCGGTTGTACGATTTACTTCAACCTCGGCGATCACAGCAGTGAAGGTGGCCACCGTTTTGTAGCGCGCATAGCCGATGCCGCGGCCGCGCCTGCCATCGCCCTTCTCTCCCGGTTTCCAGGCAGCGGCCCGCGCCACGGCTTCGATCACGGCGCGCTCGCGGTCGTCCTTGATGTGCGCGAGACGGAACGCAATCGGATCGATGCCGGCAGCGGTCGCGAGCTCGTCCATGAAGGATTCGATCGCAAATACGTTCGCATAAGCACCGAGCGTGCGCAACGCCGAAGTGCGCACCGGCTGTTCCATGATCAAATGGTGCGTGGTTCGCTGGCGCGGGAAATCGTAGAGCGTAATTGCGTTGCGGTCGCCTGCACCGTTCGGCTGCGCGGCATGGCGTGCCGGTCCAGACTGCTTCGCATCCGCGAGGTACCAACTCCCGAGCAAATTGATACCGTCGGGATCGCCGGGCCGCATGTTGTGACTCTGACTCCAGACGTCATAATTCCAGTCGACGACGCGGCCATTAACGACGGAGCCTTTGACCTTCATCGTCATCGCGGCACCGTAAGGCTCCCACTTGAATTCGTCGTCACGCATCCATTGCAATCGCACTGGCTTTCCATTCACCGCGCGCGCAAGCATCGCTGCATCGAATGCGACGTCGTCGGCGCCGTTGTGGCCGTAGCAGCCGGCACCCTCGGCATGAATGCAACGAATGTCGCGCGGCTGCAGGCCGAGCGCCCTGGCAATGGTGGCACGCAGCGGAAAGACGCCCTGGCTGTGGGTCCAGACTGTGAGCTTGCCGTCCTTGAATTCGGCCACCGCGCATGAAGGCGCGATCGCGGCATGCGCCTGATAAGGCCGATGGTACGTCGCCTCGATCACCTTGGCGCCTGCCGGCATGGGTGCGTCCTTCTCGCTGACCACCCTGTCCTCGCTGCGCAAGGCCATGAGTTGCTCGTACACCTTCGCCGGATCGGGCAGTTCGGAGCCACCCGACCACTTGGCGAACTCCATCAGCACGAGTCGCGCATTGATGGCCTGCTCCTCGCGCTGCGCCACCACGCCGAGAAAGCTGCCGTCTCGCACCACCGCAATGACTCCCGGCATGGCCTTGATCCTGGTCTCGTCGAAGCTGTCGAGCCTTGCGCCATAGCGCGGCGGACGCACGATGCGCCCATGCACCATGCCGGGAAGCCGCACGTCCTGCACGAAGGCGGCGCCGCCCGTCACCTTCGCAGGGATGTCGCGCCGTGGCGCGGACTTGCCGACAATCGTGTGCTGCGCGGCCGGTTTCGGTTTCACCTTGGCAGTTGCTTCGCGCTTGAGATCGACTTCTGCTGCGAGCTCACCGTAGCTGACCTTGCGTCCGTCAGGCGCACTGATGACGCCATCAGTGAGCTTGAGCGTGTCAGCAGCGACGCCGAGTTTGGTGGCGGCGAGAGAAATGAGTATCGAGCGCACTTCGGCGCCCGCCATGCGCAACGCAGTGCCGCTCTGCTCGATCGATTGGCTCCCCGCGGTCTGCCCCTCGTTAGGGGTCCGGCCGGTGTCGCCCGCGATCATCGTGACGCGCGCGAGCGGCACATCGAGCTCCTCGGCGGCGATCTGGGCGAGCGCGGTCACGATGCCCTGCCCTAGCTCGACCTTGCCGGTGAACACGGTGACGCTGCCGTCGGCATTGATGCGCAGCCAGGCCTCGAGCGTGCGATTGGTCTGCAGGCTGCCGGGGAGCCGCGGCGGATCCTGCCCGAACAGGACTTTTGGAGCAAGGCTGAACGAGAGGACGATGCCACCGAGGGCGGCGGTGAATTCGCGGCGCGTCAGGTGAGGGGTGTTCACGTTCCGACCTTCCCGCTTTCTTTAGCAGCGCGCAGGACGGCGCGGATGATCCGGTTGTGGGTGCCGCAGCGGCAGAGATTGTCGGCAAGCGCCGCGCGCACTTCCGCTTCGCGCGGGTGTGGATTGCGATTGAGCAAGTCGGCCGCCGCCATGATAAAGCCGCTGATGCAATAGCCGCACTGAGCTGCCTGCTCGTCGATGAAGGCTTTCTGTAGCGGATGGGGCTTGTCGAGGGTGCCGAGCCCTTCGAGCGTGGTCACCTCGTTTTCCTCGATCGAGCCGACCGGCGTCACGCAGGAACGCCTTGCCGCGCCGTTGACCAGCACCGTGCAGGCGCCGCATTGCGTCATACCGCAGCCGTATTTGGCACCGTTGAGCTCAAGATCGTTGCGCAACACATAGAGCAGTGGCGTGTCCGGCTCGGCATCGACCGAGCAGGTCGCCCCGTTGATCTTCAGGCTGATGGCCATGAGGGACTCCTTGTAGATGCCAGCGCGCGCTGCGCATTTTTCCCTGATTGATCCTATTTTGCGTCGGCGGGGAGGCTCGCGTCGAGGGCCACGGAGATCGAATTTGAGCGTGGCGAAAGGTCGCCCCGGTCCCGGCCGGCCTTGGTGGCGGCATGGAACTCGGCGAACCGGCTGGCCGCGATGACGGCGATTGCCGTGCAAAGCTCGCTCGCGCAGGCAGTGTTTCTATCGGCGTCATCGGGGGCGGTGTGCAGGCGCGCAGCCATTTCGATGGCCTGAATGTAATCATCACTACCGTGCCCGAGGGTGCGGAGGTCCTCGAGTTTCTCGATACCGCCTGGGTCACGCCCGGTGCGTTCGACCTAGCGCGCTCGTGGAAGCGCGTCACGCTGTGTACGGCACGTCCTTGCCACCGACGAACGCGAGCAAACGCGTGTCCTGACGGACTCGGGGCGCCTGGCGTCCGGGCCCTACGGAGCGGATTTCGCCGATCTGGCAAGCGACGCCTTCAAGAGGCGCAGTTCGGCAACGCAACTTCTGCTGAGGAGAGACCCGCTACGATATTGAAAGGGAGCGGGTGTTTGTCTGGTCGGGGCGGTGAGATTCGAACTCACGACCACCGGCACCCCATGCCGGTACGCTACCAGGCTGCGCTACGCCCCGAGGCGGCGGATTATAGCAAACGGCTTACTGCTGCGGCCCGCGAAGAACGTCGAGGACGCCGCTGATTTCCTTGCGCACGAGGGCAGCGAGGTTGACGCGGGCCGCTCCCGGGCGCCCGGGCTTGGCGGACGGCTCGGAAACCAGCTCGTCGAGCCGGTTGCGGGCGCCGCTGATGGTGAAGCCCTGGTCGTAGAGCAACTCGCGGATGCGACGGATGAGAAGAACTTCGTGGTGCTGATAGTAGCGCCGGTTGCCGCGGCGCTTGACGGGCTTGAGCTGGGTGAACTCCTGCTCCCAATAGCGCAGCACGTGCGGCTTTACGCCGCACAGCTCGCTCACTTCGCCGATGGTGAAGTAGCGCTTCGCCGGAATCGGCGGTAGCTGCGTGCGGCTATGATTTGCTTCCATGGTAGTTCTGCTCCACCATCGCCTTCAGTTTCTGCGACGCGTGGAACGTCACGACGCGGCGCGCCGTGATCGGGATTTCTTCGCCGGTCTTGGGATTGCGCCCCGGACGCTGCGGTTTGTCGCGCAACTGGAAATTACCGAATCCGGAGAGCTTGACGCCCTGCCCGTTTTCGAGCGCCGTGCGCACCTCTTCGAAGAAGGACTCGACCATGTCCTTCGCCTCGCGCTTGTTGAAGCCGACCTTCTCAAAAAGAAGATCCGCGAGCTCGGCCTTCGTTAACGTCATGTTGTTGTCCCCTTTCAACGGAATCTCGCGTTGAATTGTTTTTGCAATATCTGACGAATTTGGGAGACCGCGGATTCGACTTCCGCATCGGTCAAAGTCCTGCGAGTATCCTGTAATAACACCCTGAAAGCAAGACTCTTTTTTCCTTTTTCTACACCGGTACCTCGGTAGATGTCAAACAGCCCAATTTCGGTCACGATGGGGGGCCTGCCCTTCTGTAGGGCATCCACTACAGCCTGGTAAGTAACTCCCTCGTCGACTATCGGCGCGATGTCGCGCCGCACCACCGGAAATTTCGAAGTCTCGTTATATTTGGGCAGTCCCCGCCTGCTGATGGCCTCGTAGTCCAGTTCGAACACCACGGACGGGAGCGGCAAATCATACTTCTGTTGCCAGCGGGGATGCAATTCCCCGATCCACCCCATTGTCATACCCCCGATCAGGATGGCGGCCGACTTGCCGGGGTGCAGGGCCGGGTGCTCGACCGGCCGGAATTCGGCCGGAAGCGGGGCCAGCAGGGCCTCGACGTCGCCCTTGATATCGTAAAAATCGCCTGGCCGGCCTTTCAGGCCCCACTGCTCGTGGCGGGCGTCGCCGTACGACAGGCCCCCGATCCGTACCGGCTGGCGGTAGCCGCCGGACGCTTCCTTCAGGAAACAGCGGCCCACCTCGAACAGGCGCGCGCGCGGTTGCTTGCGGCTCACGTTGTAGACGAGGCAATTGAGAAGGCCGCCGGCGAGCGTCGAGCGCATCACGCTCATCTGGCTCGCGATGGGGTTGGCGAGCGCCACCGGGTCGGTGTTGCCGGCAAGTTCCGTTTCCCAGGCCGCGTCCACGAAGCTGTAGCTGACGATTTCCTGGTAATCGCGCGCCGTCAGCAGCCCGCAAAGCGAGGCGAGGTCCCTGGCTTCCTCGGGCGCGGGCAACAGGGTTGCCTGGGCCGCCGGCAGCGTGGGTGGTATGCGTTCGTAGCCGTGAATCCGCGCCAATTCTTCGACCAGGTCTTCCTCGATGGCGATGTCGAACCGGAAGCTCGGCGGCGTTACCCGGAACTCGCCGCCGCCGGGCACGAACTCGAAGCGCAGCCGCCGCAGGATGTCGCCGACCTGGATACCATCCAGCTTGATGCCGAGCAGTCGCTCGACTCGCGCCAGGCGCAGTCGCACCGGGTCGCGCGACGGGAGCGTCGCCTTGGCCTCCGTAACCGGCCCCGCCGCGCCGCCACAGACCTCGAGGACGAGCTGTGTGACCCGCTCCAGCGCCGTCAGCGTGCCGGCAAAATCGACACCGCGCTCGAAACGATAGGAGGAGTCCGAGGAAAAGTTGAGCCGTCGCGCCTTGCCCGCGATGGCGTCCGGGCTGAAGAATGCGCTCTCGAGGAAAACGTCGCGCGTCGTCGGGCTGACCGAGGTGTCGAGGCCGCCCATGATGCCCGCCAGCGCTACCGCTTTGGCGTCGTCCGCGATGACCAGGAAATCGGGGGCGAGCGTCTGTTCCGTCGAGTTGAGCAGCATGAGCTTCTCGCCCGCCTTCGCCTGCCGCACCCGGATGCCGCCCTCGAGCTTCGCCGCGTCGAACGCGTGCAGCGGCTGGCCCAGCTCGAGCATGACATAGTTGGTGATGTCCACCACCGCGCTGATCGAGCGGATGCCGCTGCGGGCAAGCCGGGTTGCCATCCACCCCGGAGTCGCCGCGCCCGCGTTGACCCCCTTCACCAGGCGCCCGCAATAGCGCGGACAGGCCTGGGGCGCCTCCAGCGTCACGACGAGACGCTCGGTGGCCGTCGCGCGGGCCGTCTTCGATTCGGGCTGACCGAGCGACGCGCCGGTCACCGCCGCTACCTCGCGTGCCACGCCGACGATGCTCAGGCAGTCGCCGCGATTGGGCGTGGGCTTCGTCGTGAAGATCCAGTCGTCGAGGTCGAGCAGCTTGCGCACGTCCGATCCCACGGCCGCATCGGCGGACAACACCATCAGGCCGGATGATTCCCCGGCCAAGCCCAGGTCTTTCTCCGAGCACAGCATGCCGTGCGACTCGACGCCGCGCAGCTTCGCGACCTTGATTTCAACGCCCGGCAACTTCGCGCCGGGCAGCGCGGCGGGCACCTTGATGCCGGGCGCCGCGTTGGGCGCGCCGCAGACGATGGTGACGCGCTTTCCGCCCGCGTTCACCTCGCACACCGTCAGCCGGTCGGCCTGCGGATGGCGCTCGACCTTCATGATCTCGCCGACCACCACTCCCGAGAACGGTGCTGCGGCCGGCTCGACTTGCTCCACGTCGAGCCCGCTCAGGGAAAGGGCATCGGCAAGCTCCTGCGTCCCGATTGGCGGGTTGACGAGCGTGCGCAGCCAGTTTTCGGAGAATTTCATTTTTTGGCAGTCGGCAGTCGGTCATCGGCACTCGGCTTAATGCCGGCACCGGCCGGTATTGGCCGATTGCTGAATGCCGATAGCCAATTGCCCATGTCAGTTGAACTGCCGGAGGAAGGCCAGGTCGTTCTCGAAGAACAACCGCAGGTCGTTCACGCCGTAGCGCAGCATGGTGAGTCGGTCGGGGCCGAGCCCGAACGCGAAGCCCTGGTACTTCTCGCTGTCGATGTTCACGTTCCTCAGCACGTTCGGGTGCACCATGCCCGCCCCGCCCGTCTCGAGCCAGCCGCTGCCGAAGCTCATGTCGATCTCGACCGAGGGCTCGGTGAACGGGAAGAACGACGGCCGGAAGCGTACCTTGAGGTCATCGCGCTCGAAGAACTTCTTCAGGAACTCGACCAACACGCCCTTCAAGTCGGCGAAGGTGATGTGCTCGTCGATCCACAGTCCCTCGATCTGGTGGAACATCGGCGAGTGGGTCGCGTCCGAATCCACGCGATAGACCCGGCCCGGCGCGATGATCTTTACCGGCGGCCGGTGGGTCTCCATGTAGCGGATCTGGATCGGCGAGGTATGCGTGCGCAGCAGATGCTTGCCGTCCGCGAGGTAGAACGTGTCGTGCATCGACCGCGCCGGGTGGTTCTCCGGCTGGTTAAGCGCGGTAAAGTTGTAGTAATCGGTCTCGATCTCGGGACCGTCGGCGACCTCGAAGCCCATCGAGCGGAACAGCGTCTCGATGCGCCGCAGGGTGCGCGTCACCGGGTGCAGACCTCCAACGCCCAGGCCCTTTCCCGGCAGGGTGACATCGAGTGCGTCTTCGGTCAGCCGCGTTTCGAGCGCGCGGGACTCGATGCGGGTGCGCTGCGCATCGAGCGCCGCCTCGAGCTTTTCCTTCGCGGCATTGACGCGGGCGCCGAACGCCGGGCGGTCGGCCGCAGGCAGCTTGGAAAGGCCCTTCAGAACCTGCGTCAGCGCGCCGGAGCGGCCGAGAAAGCGCGCCTTGGCCTGCTCGAGCTGGCCGGCATCGCCCGTGCCCGCGAACGCGGCGAGCGCTTCCTCAACGATGGCGTCTACGTCTTGCGTCATGGAATGGGCAGGCAAATGAGGCAGGCAAAAGAAAAGGGAGGTCCCCCGGTTGCACCAGAGCCTCCCCTTTCCGTACCACCTGGTTCAATCAGGCGCCGAGGCTGGCCTTGGCCTTCTCCACGAACTTGGCAAACGCCGGCTTGTCGAGCACGGCGATATCCGCCAGCACCTTGCGGTCCACCGCCACGGCGGCCCGCTTCAGCCCGTTCATGAACCGGCTGTAGCTCATGCCATGCTCGCGTGCGGCGGCGTTGATGCGCGCGATCCACAGCGCGCGGAACTCGCCCTTCCGGTCGCGGCGGTCGCGATAGGCGTACTGCCCGGCGCGCATCACCGCTTCGTTGGCGATGCGGAATACGTTCTTGCGGCGGCCGCGGAAGCCCTTGGCGCGCGCGATGACCTTCTTGTGGGCGGCGCGGGCGGTTACGCCCCGTTTGACTCTTGGCATGGCGGTCTCCTAGTAGGGCAGCATGATGCGGATCGTGGCCTGGTCCGCATGGGCCACGCCGGTGGAGCCGCGCAGGTGCCGCTTCCGCTTGGTGTTCTTCTTGGTGAGGATGTGGCGCGTGAACGCCTGGCCGCGCTTGACGCTGCCGCCGGCGCGCTTCCTGAAGCGCTTGGCCGCGGCCTTCTTGGTCTTCAACTTGGGCATGACAACAACTCCTGTTTTAGCTTAGCGCCGGGTGCCTGCCAACGGGCAGGACTTCGGGGACCCGGACAACTACTTCTTGGGTACCGCTTACTTCTTGTCGCCGGCTTCGGCTTCCGCCTCGGCCTTGGGCGCCGCCGCTTTCGCGGCCGGTGCTTTCTTCGGGGCCGCAGGCTTCGCGGCGCTCTTCGTTACCGGTTTCCCGGTCTTTTTCGGCGCCAGCACCATGATGAGCTGGCGGCCTTCCATCTTCGGATACTGCTCGACCGTGCTGTACGCTTCGAGGTCGTTTCTCACCCGCTCGATCAGGCGGTGCCCCAGTTCCTGGTGCGCCATCTCGCGCCCGCGGTAACGCAGCGTGATCTTCGCCTTGTCGCCCTCTTCCAGGAACCGGGTGAGGTTGCGCAGCTTGATCTTGTAGTCGCCTTCGTCGGTGCCGGGGCGGAACTTGATTTCCTTGACGACGATCTGCTTCTGCTTCAACTTCGCCTCGTGCCGCTTCTTGGCCTCACGGTACTTGTACTTCCCGTAATCCATGATGCGGCAGACCGGCGGCACTGCGGTGGGCGCGATTTCCACGAGGTCGAGCTCGGCCTCTTCCGCCATCTTGTTCGCCGCCGCTATCGTCACAACCCCGACCTGCTCGCCGTTGGCGCCAATCAGCCGGATCTCCGGCGAGTTGATCTCGCTGTTGATCCGCGGTTCCTTTTCCTGTGCGATGAAATGACCCCTATGTCTCGTTAATCCCGCGCCGCGCGTCCCAGCCTGGCTTCCTCTCCCCTAAGCCGCGAGACGAAATCGGCCAGACTCATCTGGCCGATGTCCTCGCCCTTGCGGGTGCGCACGGCAACCTTTTGAGCCACCACTTCCTTGTCGCCGACGATGACCTGGTAGGGCAGCTTTTGCAGACTATGTTCCCGAATTTTATAGGAAATTTTCTCGTTCCTCAAGTCGGCCACGGCACGGATTCCGGCCTGTTTCAGCTCCTTCACCACGCCCTCGGCATAGGCCGCCTGGTGCTCGGTAATGCTCAACACGGCGACCTGGACCGGGGCAAGCCACAGGGGCATGGCCCCGGCGTGGTGCTCGATCAGGATGCCGATAAAGCGCTCGAACGACCCCAGCACCGCCCGGTGCAGCATGACCGGCACGTGGCGCGCGTTGTCCTCGCCCACGTACTCGGCACCGAGCCGCTCCGGCATCGAGAAATCGAGCTGCATGGTGCCGCACTGCCAGACGCGGCCGATACTGTCCTTCAGCGAGAACTCGATCTTGGGGCCGTAGAAGGCGCCCTCGCCCGGCTGCAGGTCGTACTTGAGGCCTTTCCGTTCCAGCGCGGCCTTCAGCGCGCCTTCCGACTTGTCCCACTGTGCATCGGAGCCCACTCGCTTCGCCGGCCGGGTGGAAAGCTTCACCTGGATCTCTTCAAAACCGAAATCGGCGTAGACCCGCTGCAGCAGGTCGATGAAGCTGCTCACCTCGGGTTCGATCTGCGCCTCGGTGCAGAAAATGTGCGCGTCGTCCTGGGTAAAATTGCGCACCCGCATCAGGCCGTGCAGCGCGCCCGAGGGCTCGTTCCGGTGACAGGATCCGAACTCGGCCAGCCGCAGCGGCAGCTCGCGGTAGCTCTTCAGCCCCTGGTTGTAGATCTGCACGTGCCCCGGGCAATTCATCGGCTTCACCGCGTAGTCGCGCTTTTCCGACTCGGTGAAGAACATGTTCTCGCGGAAATTGTCCCAATGCCCCGAGCGTTTCCACAGCGAGACGTCGAGCACCTGCGGTCCCCGCACCTCGGCATAGCCGTTCTCGCCAAGCAGGCGCCGCATGTACTGCTCGATCTGCTGCCAGATCACCCAGCCATTCGGGTGCCAGAACGCCATGCCCGGCGCTTCTTCCTGCATGTGGAAGAGGCCGAGCTGCTTGCCGAGCTTGCGATGGTCGCGCTTCTCCGCTTCCTCGAGGCGCAGCAGGTACGCGTCCTGATCTTCCTTCCTGCCCCAGGCGGTGCCGTAGACCCGCTGCAGCATCTCGTTCTTCGAGTCCCCGCGCCAGTAAGCGCCGGCGACACGCATCAGCTTGAATACCTTGAGCTTGCCGGTCGACGGCACGTGCGGCCCGCGGCAAAGGTCGACGAAATTGCCCTGGCCATAAAGCGAGATCGCCTCGTTCGAGGGAATCGCGGAGATGATCTCCGCCTTGTAGACCTCGCCCTGGTCCTTGAAGAATTTCACCGCCTCGTCGCGAGGCATCACCTTGCGCTCGACCTTGATGTCGCGCTTCGAGATCTCCTGCATGCGTTTCTCGATGGCGGCGAGGTCGTCCGGGGTGAACGGCCGCTTGTAGGCAAAATCGTAGTAGAAGCCGTCCTCGATCACCGGGCCGATGGTGACCTGCGCGTCGGGAAAGAGCTCCTTCACCGCGTGCGCCAGCAGGTGCGCCGTCGAATGCCGCAACAGGTCGACACCGTCGCGGTCCTTCTCGGTGATGATGGCGACTTCGGCGTCGGCCTCGATGCGGTGCGAGGTGTCGACCAGCTTGCCGTTAACCCTGCCCGCGAGCGCGGCGCGCGCGAGCCCGGGACCAATGCTCTGGGCGAGCTCGGCCACGGTCACGGGCTGGTCGAATTTCCTGACCGACCCGTCGGGAAGGCGAATGTCCGGCATGCTATCGTCCAAAAAAACCGAGAGCCAGAAAGGGCTGTTGTGTCAGCCGCTTCTGGCTCCCCAATCTGGTAGGCGCGATTGGAATCGAACCAACGACCTCATCCATGTCAAGGATGCGCTCTAGCCAACTGAGCTACGCGCCTGAAGGATTTGCATTTTATCGGAAATCGACGCGCAGGTTCAAATAAAATCAGAGGGTTGAATGCCATTACCGGAGGAGCCATGGCTGCCTATGTCATCGTGGATATGACCGTCACCGATACCGTGAAGATTCAGGACTACCGCAAGCTCGCGGAAAAATCCGTCGCCGACTACGGCGGGCGCTTCATCGTGCGCGGCGGCCAATCGGAAGTGCTCGACGGCGACTGGAGCCCCAAGCGGGTGGTGGTTCTCGAGTTTCCCGGCATGGTCGAGGCGCGGCGCTGGCGCGCCTCCCCCGAGTACGCGAAAGCGGTCGAAATTCGCAACCTCGCGGCGACGACCCGCATGGTCCTGGTGGAAGGACTGGCGTAGGTTTCCGCGTCGATGGCGGCGCGATATGATGAAGTCATGAACCGCCCGCGCGCCGACCGATGAAGAAAGCCCGCCGCGCCCCTGCCACCATCACCCTGGTACTCATCGGCACGGCAACGCTGCCGGGCTGCGGCAATGACGAGGTAGCGACCCAGCGAGACGTATATCGCACGCGCGCGGCCTGTCAGCAGGACTGGGGAAGCGACCCGAACAAGTGCGAGCCCGCCATGAGCGGCAGTTCGCACGTCGGCGGCTACTACTATGGGCCGATCTACCGGGGCGGCAGCGGAGACGTCGGCAGCACCGGCCTGCCCCGCTACGGCAGCCACGCCATGGGCACCACGCAGGTCAGCCGTGGCGGCCTCGGTGCGAGCGCGTCGAATCACAGCAGCAGCGGCGGCTGATGGAGCGCAAGCGCATGACGCCGCGCGCCGACTGGCGCCCCCAGCTCGAGAGCCTCGGCTTCCATTTCCACAGTCTCGACGAAATCTACTGGGACGAGTCCGCGTGCTACCGCTTCAGTTCGGATGAGATCGACGTGCTGGAAGCGGCGACCGCGGAGCTGAACGAGATGGCGCTGGCCGCGGCGAAGTACGTCATCGAAGGCCGGCGCTTCGAGCGCTTCGCCTTCGGCAAATGGTTCGCGGACTACCTCGCCAAATCCTGGAACGATGACGCGCCCTCCCTCTACGGCCGCTTCGACCTCTGCTACGACGGCAAGAACCCGCCCAAGCTCCTCGAATACAACGCCGATACGCCGACGTCCCTCCTCGAGGCCGCGATCGCGCAATGGAACTGGCAGCAGCAGCTCTTCCCCGACGCGGACCAGTTCAACTCGCTCCACGAGAAGCTGATCGCGCGCTGGACCACAATCCGCGAAGAGCTCGGCAACCTGCCGGTCCATTTCGCCTGCGTGAAGGACAGCGACGAGGACTTCGGCAACCTCGAGTACCTGCGGGACACCGCGCTGCAAGCCGGCATCAACGCGCTCCAGATCGCGGTCGAGGACATCGGCTGGTCGGAACAGGACGGCAGCTTCCGCGACCTGGAAGGCAACTCGATCCGCGCCCTCTTCAAGCTCTATCCCTGGGAATGGATCATGAACGAGAAGTTCGGGCCGAACTTCCCCGCCGCGGACATCGCCGTCGTGGAGCCGGCGTGGAAGCTCGTGCTGAGCTCGAAGGCGATCCTGCCCGTGTTGTGGGAGCTCTATCCCGGCCATCCCAACCTGCTGCCGAGCTACTACGAAGCCGGCAAGCTGCCCGAGCGCCACGTGCGGAAGCCCGTCTACTCGCGCGAAGGCGCCAACGTCGAGATCCACGGCCCGCGCGGCACGTTCGCGCAGCCCGGCACCTATGGCGCCGAGGGTCACATCTACCAGGCGTACTCGCCGCTGCCGGCAATGGACGGCAACTATCCCGTCATCGGCAGCTGGATCATCGGCGGCGAACCCGCCGGTATCGGCATCCGCGAGGACGCCAACCCGATCACCACCAACCAGAGCCGCTTCGTGCCGCACTATTTTGACTAGGGGATCCCCATGGATATTCTCAAGCACTCGATCACCGGCCTGCCCGCCTTCGGGCTCTACTTCGCTACGTGCGCGGTGATGATCGCCATCTTCCTCGCGATCTACGTGCGCATTACGCCCTACCGCGAGATCGCGCTGATCCGCGAAGGCAACTCCGCCGCGGCGGCGAGCCTCTCCGGCGCGCTGCTCGGGTTCGCAATTCCGCTCGCGCGTTCCGTCACGCAGAGCGCCAACCTGGCCGACATGGTGTTGTGGGGCGCGATCGCGCTGGTCGTGCAGATCCTCGTCTTCTGGATCGTTTCCCGCGTCATCCCCCAACTCGTGCGGGACATCCCGCAGGGCAAGGTCGCCCAGGGCGTATTCCTCGGCGCCGTATCGCTCGCGACCGGAATACTCAACGCCGCGTGCATGACCTATTAGCAAACCGCGCCGCCGCGCTGCTCCTCGCCGCGGCCTGCTGTGCTCCGGCGGCCGCGCAGGACATGGTGGAGATTCCCGCCGGCGCATTCACCATGGGACGCGACGATGGGCCTGCCGACGAGCGCCCGGCCCACGCGATCTCTCTCCCTGCCTTTCGCATCGACCGCCTGCCGGTGACCAACCGGCGGCTCGCCGAATTTCTCCAGGCGGCCGGAACGCACAACCCGCTGGGCGAGCGCCTCTACGATTTCGACGACCCGGATGCGCGCGTGCACTAGGCGGGCGGCAAGTGGGCCGCCGACAAAGGTTACGAAAATCATCCGGCGGTAGAAGCAACCTGGGCAGGAGCACGCGACTACTGCGCCTGGCGCGGCAAGCGCCTCCCGACCGAGGCCGAATGGGAAAAAGCCGCGCGCGGAACTGACGGCCGGCACTATCCCTGGGGCAACGCGGCGCCGGACCGCTCGCGCGCGCGATTCGGCCTGGGCTTCAACGAAACGGCGCCGGCCGACGCGTATCCCGCGGGCGCGAGCCCGTACGGCGTGCAGGGCATGGCCGGCAATACCTGGGAATGGGTGTCGAGCGCCTACCGTTCCTACCCCTACGACGCGCGCGACGGCCGCGAGGACATGAAGGCCGGGCCGGTGCGTTCGACCCGCGGCGGCGGGCATGATTCGCCCGCCGAGGAGATCACCGCCACGCAGCGCGGCAGAACTTTATCGCGCAATCCACGCTCGGGGCATCATAATATCGGCTTTCGCTGCGCGTCCTGAGGCAATTCCCGCAATGCAATTTTCCCGTCTGGTGACTGGCGAGCTGATCGAAGCGCTCGACCAGGGAAAAGTCATTCCGTCGATCGTAGGACGCAACGCCCATTTCGACTGGGACGCGGCGTACAAGGTGGCGGCGGACATCGTCAGGGTACGTCGCGCGCGCGGCGAGAAGACCATCGGCCGCAAGATCGGCTTCACCAATCGCAACATCTGGGCGCAGTACGGCGCCACCGCGCCGATCTGGGCACATGTTTACGACCGTACCGTGCATTTCGCGGAAAATGACCGCGCCGCCGTGTCATTGCACGGCAGCGTGCAACCGCGCCTCGAGCCCGAAATTGCGTTCAAGCTCAAGGCGCCATTGCCCCCGAGCATCAACAATCCGGCAAACGTGCTCGAAGCGATCGAGTGGTACGCGCCCAGCTTCGAGATCGTCGACTGCCACTTCGCCGACTGGAAGTTCGGGCCGGCCGATTCGGCGGCGGACTTTTCTTTCCACTGGAAGCTCATCATCGGCACCCCGCGCAGGGTTGGCGCTGGCGACACGGCGGCACTGATTTCCCAGCTGGGAGACTGCCGCATCGCTCTCGGTTGCAACGGGACCGTGGTGGAACGCGGCGTGGGCGCCAACGCACTGGGTCACCCGGTGGCCGCGTTGACGCACCTCGCCGGCGCGCTCGCCCGTCAACCCCAGTTCGATCCGCTCGCCGCGGGAGAAATCATCACAACGGGCACGCTGACCGCCGCGATGCCCATCACGCCCGGCGAAATCTGGACCTCGGAGTACGAGGGACTGCCCGGCGTGACGGGCCTCGAGCTGAAATTCGCAGATTGAACCGCCGAGACGCCGAGAAAACCAATCAAAACGAACGCTCCGGATCGGCTTTCTGGCGGGAAAACGATTCTCTCTGCGCCTCTGCGGTAAATATCATCTGCGGGCGGCGCGCGCGACGCCGCGCACTTCGCGTAGCACCGCCAGCACGCGCGCAAGCTGCCCGATGTTGGCAACCTCGATCGTGTAGCGCAGCCGCAGCCCCGAATCCTCCTCGACCGCGCGCGAGCCGACGATCCGGTTCTTCTCCCGCGCCAGCACCTCGGAGATGTCGCGCAGCAGCCCCGTGCGCCGGGCGGCGACGATCTCGATATCCACCGGGAACGCCCCGCCTTCCGCCTGGCCCCATTCGGCGGTGACGCGCCGCTTGGCATCGAGGCGCTTCAGGCTCGCGCAATTGGCGCGGTGAATGCTCACGCCGCGACCGCGCGTGACGAAACCGACGATCGCATCGGGCGGGACCGGCTTGCAGCATTTCGCCGGCACGGTGAGCAGCCGGTCAACGCCCACGACCAGCACGGCGCCTTTGCTCGATGCCGAACCCTTGCGCGTCGGCACGGGAGCCGCGTCGCGCGCCTGCGCGGCGGGTGCCTCAGCGCGCGGGTCGAGCGCGCGAATCGCCTGCTCGAGCTGGCGGCCGCCGACCTCGCCGCGCCCGACATCGGCCAGGAGATCGTCCGCCTTCGTGAATCCGAGCTTGGCGGCAAGTTTATCGAGACCGAGCGCCATCATGCCCTGGCGGCGCAGTTCCTTTTCCACCACGGCGCGGCCGTGCCCGACCTCGGCCTCGAAATTCTGCCGGTTGAACCATTGCCGGATGCGCGCGCGCGCGCCCGCGCTCCGCACGTAGCCGAGCTCGGGATTCAGCCAGTCGCGGCTGGGTCCGCCCTGCTTCGCGGCGGCGATCTCCACCTGCTGGCCGTTCGCGAGCGGCGTGTTGAGCGGCACCATGGCGCCGTTCACGCGGGCGCCCCGGCAGCGGTGGCCGAGCTCGGTGTGCACGTGGTAGGCGAAATCAATCGGCGTCGAGCCCCGGGTCAGCGCGACCACCCGGCCCTGCGGCGTCAGCACGTAGATGGTGTCGTCGAAGAGGCCGGTGCGAAAGCGCTCTGCGAGCTCGCCGGCGTCGCCGGCGTCATCGCGCCACTCCAGCACCTGGCGCAGCCAGGCGATCTTCTGGTCGTAGCCCTGGTCGCCGCGCGAGCCTTCCTTGTAGCGCCAGTGGGCGGCGACGCCCAGTTCCGAGTGCTGGTGCATCTCGTGCGTGCGGATCTGGATCTCCAGCGCCTTGTCCTCGGGCCCGACCACCGCCGTATGGAGCGAGCGGTACTCGTTGCTCTTGGGCTTGGCGATGTAATCGTCGAACTCGCCGGGGATCGGCATCCAGAGGTTGTGCACGAGACCCAGCGCGGCGTAGCAATCCTTCACGTCCGGGACCATCACCCGCACGGCACGGACGTCATAAAGTGATTTAAAATCAATATCTTTTACTCTCATCTTCTTGTAGATACTGAAGATGTGCTTGGGCCGGCCGGTGACCTCGGCCGCGATGCCGGCACGCGACAGCTCGCCCTTCAGCAGCGCGATGACGGTCTCGATATAGCGCTCCCGGTCGGCGCGCTTCTCATCCAGCTCGCGCGCAATGCCCCTGTAGAGCTCGGGCTCGAGGATGCGGAACGCGAGGTCCTCCATCTCCCACTTCACGTGCCACACGCCGAGGCGGTTGGCGAGCGGGGCGAAGATGTCCTGCGTGTAGCGCGCGATCTCGCGCCTCCCGGTGGCGTCGCCGGAGCGCGCCAGGTAACGCAGCTCCTGCGTGTGAGATGCGAGCTTCACCAGCACGACGCGGATGTCCTGCACCATCGAGAGCAGCATCTTGCGTAGCGCTTCGAGCTGGGCCGCCTGCTCGGCCGGCTGCCCGGAGGACGGCCGGCTCGACAGCGCGTGGATCTGCTCCATGCGCACCACACCCTCGACCAGCTCCGCCACCACCGGTCCGCAGCGCCCGGCGATCTCGCGCAGGCGCGCGCCGTCCGCCCGCACGGCGGGTGCCAGCAACGAGGCAGACAACGCCTCCGTGTCGAGCTTCAAGTCCGCGACGATGCCCATCGTCCCGAGCGCATGATCGAGCGCCGGCTCCCCGCTCGCGAGCTGGACGTCCCCGTAGTACGACTCCGCCAGGGCGAGCGCGGGCTGCACGCTTTCTCTCTCCGCTTCGGGAAGCGCGCCGGATGCCGGTCGTACCAGTTTCAACGACGGTGACTGGGCCATTTTGTCTCTATGAAAAACCGCGTCTGCAAATAGAGCAACCGAGGGGTAACTCTTTGAGCGGGCGCGCATTCTACATCGGTATCCCGCGTTGGAACAGGTCGCGCTGGACGAGGTTCCGTGCAAGGTAAGATGGAGTCATGCGAAAACGCTGCAAGTGGTGCGAAGGCAACGCCCTCCAGATCGCCTATCACGACCGCGAATGGGGCGTTCCGGTCCACGATGACCGGCGCTTCTTCGAGTTCCTGATCCTCGAAGGCGCGCAGGCCGGCCTGTCATGGGACACGATTCTCAAGAAGCGTAGCGGCTATCGCCAGGCGTTCGCGAACTTTGATCCCCGGAAAGTTGCCCGCTTCACCGCTGCAAAACGCAAAAGCCTGATGAAGCATGCCGGCATCGTGCGCAACCGCCTGAAGATCGAGTCGGCAACCACCAACGCCCAAGCGTTTCTCGCTGTGCAGAAGGAATTCGGCAGCTTCGACCGCTATATCTGGCAATTTGTCGGCGGCAAACCGCAACGGAACCGCCCGCGCTCGACGAAGGACGTGCCGGCCTCGACGCCGGAATCGGACGCGATGAGCAAGGATCTGAAGAAGCGCGGCTTCCGCTTCGTCGGCTCGACCATCTGTTATGCCTTCATGCAGGCGACGGGGATGGTCGATGACCACCTCGTCACTTGCTTTCGCTATCGCTCAAGCAAGTGACTGAAGTCGAATGTCGAAAGTCGAAAGGCGAAAGTGCACAGCCCCAAAACGCTCTTTACAAGAGTCACTTCCGACATTCGACTTTCGACTTTCGCCTTACGGCAGTTTCTGGAACTGCCGGTAAAGGATGTAGCCGCCCCACGTCAGCGCCGTCAGCACGATCAGCTCACCGATGGCGTCCGCGCACCAGGCGACCTGGTGGTCGCGGTGAAGCATGTGCAAATCCGACAGGATGTTGCGCCAATCATGTGAGTCGGGCCGGTCGTTGCCGGTCCCTCCCCCGACCAGCGGCAGCACGAGGTCGCGCGCGTCGTTGATGTAAGGCGCGAGATCCATCAGGCTCTGGCCGAACCACCACAGTGCGACCGAAGCGCCGAAGCTGTCGCGCTGCTTCCACAGGAAGACGCCCAGCACGATCGCCGGCATGATGAGCTGGCCGAGGCTGCCGCCCAGGATCGTCATGAAACGCCCGAACGGAATGAACGCGACGTGCCCGGCCTCGTGGAACGCGAGGTCCACGCGATGCATGAACGACTCGCCGATGTCGTTGGTGCGGAAATCGAGGAGGATGAAGTACCAGCCCCACACCGCGATAATCGCGTAGAACGCGACGCGGCCCCAGAACTCCATCGGCTTGATCTGATCCGGCACGTACAGCGCGAGCGCCCACAGTCTCGCCGCGAAGCCCGGCATAGGCTCGATCTTTTCCTCCACCGCCGCTTCGGCACGCGCCGGCTTTCCTGCGATACGCTGAATCCACTTGGAGAAAATCAATCCGCAGGACGGACAAACGCCGGCGTCACCGATATCGGCCGCCTGACGCTCGTAGCCGCACTTGGGGCATCTCTTGTACATGACGGCATTCTACTGAAGGCGAAAGTCGGAAAGCGAAAGTGTAATGAACCACTTCCGACTTTCGACATTCGACTTCAGAACTCCTCCGGCTCCGGCACCGGATCCCCGACCATTTCCGTCTGCCAGTAACGCCGGTAGGTCGCGCGATATGGCGTGACGGACATCGCGCCGTCTGCGTCGATAGCGACCGTCACCGCGCCGTCTCGGTCGCTGCGATAGAGACGCGAGCCGATGTCGCGGTAACGCGCGACGACGTCGCGATGCGGATGACCGAAGCGGTTGCGGTAGCCCTGCGCGAACACGACGACCTGCGGCGCGACCGCGCGCACGAAATCGGCAGTGGACGAAGTGCGGCTGCCATGGTGCGGAGCGAGCAGCACGTCCGCGGGCAAGCGGTCCCGGCTGTCCTCCAGCAACGCTTCCTCGGAGCGGCGCTCGATATCGGCGGGAAGCAGCACGCTTTTACCACCGGCCTCGACCCGCAACACGCAACTGCGGTCGTTGTTCTTCACCGTGGAATCCCGATAGCTCGCCGGCACCGGATGCAGGATCTCGAAGCGCACTCCGTCCCACTCCCAGCGCTGGCCCGCCTCGCAGCGCCATGGCCGCTCCGTCTGCACCACCAGCGGGTCGAAATCGGGCAGCGAAGTCAGCAGCCAGTCCACCGGAATGGCTTGCTGAACCGACGCCGAGCCACCCCAGTGATCGTCGTCGTCATGCGAGATGACGAGACCATCGAGTCGGCGCACGCCCACCGCACGCAGGTACGGGACGATGAAGCGGCTGCCGCTGTCCGCAGCCGGACCGAACTGGGGGCCGGCGTCGTAGAGCAGCGCATGGTTTCGCGTTCGCACCAGCACCGCGTTGCCCTGCCCCACGTCCAGGAAGACGATTTCGGCGCCGCCTTCCGGCAGCGGTGCCGGCATCACGAGAAAGATCGGCAGCAAGCCCGCCGCACCGAGCCAGCGGCCGGGGAAACCGCGCGGCGCCAACATCAGGACCAGTCCCGCCGCCGCGACGACGACGGTCCACGCAGGCGGCGCGTGCTGCTGCCACACCGCATCGGGGAGCGCAGCGAGCCAGTCGAGCACGATCATGGAAACGCTCATGACGCCATGCGCGCCGTGCAGCAGAAAGTCGAAAGGCGGCACGGCGCCAATCAGGGCGAGCGGCGTGACGACGAGGCTGACGACCGGTATCGCGAAAGCATTGGCCAGCGGAGAGACGATCGAGAGCTGCTGGAACATCGCGAGGAGCGGCGGGATCAACGCCAGCGTGACCGCGACCTGCACTCTCGTCCAGCTCTCGAGCCAGTGTGGCAGGCCGATGCGGCCGAGCGAGACGTAGAGGATGACGGCCACCGCGCCAAACGATAGCCAGAATCCCGGCGCGAGCACTGCCCACGGGTCGATCGACACCACGACGAGGAGCGCTGCGCACAGCACCACCGAAGCCGATTCGATCACTCCCAGCCATAGCGCCGCAGCGACGATGGCGAGCATGTAGACCGTGCGCTGCGCGGGGACTGCGTAGCCGGCGAGGAGCGCGTAGACGAACGCGGCGGCAAGGCCCGCGAGCGCCGCAGCTTTCATTGCCGGCAGCGCCAGCGTCAGCCGGGGAATGCGCCGCCACAGCCCGCCCGCCAGCGCGAACACGAGACCCGACACCATCGTGACGTGCAGCCCCGAGATGCTCATCAGGTGGTTCACGCCGGTGCGAGTGAAGGTCTGCCACTGCTCCGGCGGAATCGCGCGCTGGTCGCCGATCACGAGCGCTGCGACGACGCCCGCGTACGGCGCATCGTCCAGAGTCGAAAGAATCCGGGCGCGAACGATGCTGCGAATGCGCTCGACCCAGTACGCAGCTCCGTGCACCATCCCGGCAAGCCGGCGATTGCCTGTGCGCGGCCGTACATAGCCGGTTGCGCGCAGGTTGCGCTCGAACAGCCATGCCTCGTAGTCGAAACCGTGCGGATTCGCCGTGCCGCGCGGCCGCTTCAATCGCACCGTGACCTGCCAGCGCTCTCCCGGTTCCAGTGCAGGAAACGTGGCAGGCTGACCGTCGCGCGCCGGGTTGCCCCACCACGACAGCACGACATGCCGCGGCACCCGCGCTTCCGGCGTCAATACGCGCTCGACGTCGAATTCGAAGCGTACCCCGCGGTCGTAGGCCTGCGGCAAGGCGGAAACGACGCCGACGACCGCGATGTCGCGCCCTTCCCACTCCGGTGGCAGCGTATCGGCCAGCCGCTGCTGCGCAAACCATGCCGCCCAGGCAAATCCGAGCGCGAAGCACGCAAGTTTGACCAGCGCCTCCCGCGCCCATCCCAGCACAGCCCCGTCGGCGCGCACCCATATCGCCGCGGCGCCCGCGAACGCGACCGGCCACGCCCATTCCGCGCCGGGCAGCGCCGGCTGCTGCTGCAGCCACCACACGCCCGCCACGAAGAAGATGACGTTCAGTCTCATCGAGCCATAACGCCCGGGGAAGCGGCGGGAGTACCGCCATCTGAAGGATGAAAGGTGGAAGGATGAAAGGTGGAAGAAACTCCGGGCTTCCGCCTTGTGCCTTGTGCCTTGTGCCTTGTGCCTTGTGCCTTGTGCCTTGTGCCTTGTGCCTTAAGTAGAATGCGGTATGCCTCGCAAGTTCTTCCGCCGCTTCCTTCCCAGCCACGACTCGATCCGGGACAACCGGCATATCGCGCGGCTCGGGCCGTGGCTCCAGCATCCCAACCTGTGGCATCTCAACCGGCGCTCGGTGGCGGGTGGCGTCGCGGCGGGTCTCTTCGCGGGCCTCATTCCGGGCAGCAACCCGATCCAGTTCACCGTTGCGGCGCTCCTCGCCGTCGCCGGCAGGGTCAACCTGCCCGTCGCGATGCTGACGACCCTCTACACGAACCCGTTGACCGTCGTGCCGCTCTACTACGCCGCGTTCAAGATCGGTGTGCTGGTTCTACTGGAATCCGACGCCACGCTGCCCTCCGTGCCACTCGGCATCGAAGACAAGAACTTCGGCGAGTGGGTGTCGGAGCTTTTCCGCTGGATCGCGACCGTCGGCAAGCCGGTCGCCGTGGGGCTGCCCCTGCTCGCGCTGCTGCTCGGCGTCGTCGGCTATTTCGCGATGGACTGCGCGTGGCGGCTTTATGTCCGCTGCACGTGGCAGAATCGCCGCAAGCGCCGCGCGATGCAGAAATGATTACCGCCAAGACGCGGAGAAAAACATGAGCAAGGCACTTCGATATCGTAACCTCTGCATCTCTCGGCGACTCGGCGGTTAAACAGGCATAGATGACAACGCCCCAATACTGGGAACAGGCAGCCCGCGAGCTCGCGGAGCGCGACATCGTGATTCGCGGGCTGGTCACGCGCTTCCAGGGACTTGCCATGGGCAGCCGCGGCGACGCTTTCTCGACGCTCGCGCGCTCGATCGTCGGCCAGCAGATTTCCGTGAAGGCCGCGCAAAGCGTATGGAACCGCGTCCATGCGCGCTTCGAAGGCGTCTCGCCGGCCTCTCTAGCCCGCTGCCGCACGCCGACGCTGCGCGCCTGTGGACTGTCGGGGCAGAAAGCGTCCTACCTCAAGGACCTTGCGACGAAATTTCTCGACGGCTCTCTCGACCCCGTCCGCTGGCACGAGCTCGAAGACGAAGCGCTGATCCTGGAGCTGACGCAGGTGAAAGGCATCGGACGCTGGACCGCGGAGATGTTCCTGATGTTCTATCTCGGACGACCCGACGTGCTGCCGGTCGCGGACATCGGGCTCCAGCGCGCGATGCGCTTGAACTACAACCGCGGCCGCCCGTTGACCGTGAAGCGCATGCACAAGATCGCCACCGCGTGGGCGCCGTGGCGCTCGGTGGCGACGTGGTATTTGTGGCGTAGCCTCGACCCGATACCCGTCGAGTATTAGAAGCGTCGCAGGTACCACGTCGCAGATGATGCGTCTCAGATACAACGTCGCAGATAAAGCGGATTTCAAAACGCATCATCTGAGACGCCCTATCTGAGACGCCTCACCTGAGACGTCTTATCTGAGACGAATTTAAAACATGACTCATACCGAGTTCATCGCCGCCTACACGCGAGGCGAAGTGAAGGTGGAAGTGGATTCCGCCGGCGCGGCGCGCTTCCTGTCGAAGCAGCTGCTGCTGCCGTTCGTCGCGATGCCGGTCGCGGGCATCGGCATCGCGCTTGCGCTGACCGGCTGGGTCTATTCGGGTTTTGCCATCATCCTCGCCGCCTACCTGGTGCCGCGGGTCATCAAGCGCTCGGCATCGCACTTCGTTTTTCAGCAGGCGTTGACCAACGTCGCGGTCTACGAGGAAACCACGAAAGCGCAGATCCTGCGCGTCGTCCCGATATCACGGTAAATAGTTGATTTAAAAATAAATCAGGAATTCGGCTGGATCACGCCGTCACGCAGCCGCAGGATCCTGTCGGCGCGGCGCGCGATCTCCGGATCGTGCGTGACGATCACGAGGCTCGTGCCGATGCGCCGGTTCAAGTCCAGCATCAGCTCGAACACCGTTTCCGCCGTTTGCCGGTCGAGGTTGCCGGTCGGCTCGTCGGCAAGCACGCAGGCGGGGCGCGTCACCAGCGCGCGCGCGAGCGCCGCGCGCTGACGCTCGCCACCCGAGAGCTCGCCCGGGCGGTGCGTCGTCCGGTGATCGAGACCCACCTGCTTCAGCATGTCGGCCGCGGCCTGGTACGCAGCGGCCTTCGTCTCGCGCCGGATGAGGAGCGGCATCGCCACATTTTCCAGCGCGGTAAATTCCGGCAGCAGGTGGTGGAACTGGTAGACGAAGCCAAGCGCGCGGTTGCGCGTAAGGCCGCGCGCCGCCTCGTCCTGGCGATCGAGATCCTCGCCCATCACGCGCACCTCGCCGCCCGACAGGTCGTCGAGCCCGCCGAGAATGTGGAGCAGCGTGCTCTTGCCCGAGCCGGAGCTTCCTACTATCGCCACGCGCTCGCCTTTCGCCACCTCCAGGTCCACGCCGAGCAGCACCGGCACCTCCACCCTGCCCTGGAGGAAAGTTTTTCGCAGTCCGCGGCAGGAGATGACCGGGTGATTCATCTCACTCATACCGCAAGGCCTCCGCGGGCTTCAGGCGAGACGCGCGCCAGCTCGGGTAGATCGTCGCCAGCAGGCACACTATGAACGAGAACACGGCGGTGAGGAGGATGTCGCCCCGCTGCACCTCCGACGGCACCTCGGAGATCAGGTAGATGTCCTTGGCGAAGAACTTGAAGCGGAACAGGCCCTCGATGAACGGCACCACCGTCTCGACGTTCAGCGCGAGGGAGAGGCCGCCGATCAGCCCCAGCCCGGTGCCGACCACGCCGATGATCGTGCCCTGGATGATGAAGATCTTCATGATGCTGGACGGCGCCGCGCCGAGCGTGCGCAGGATCGCGATGTCCGCCTGCTTGTCGGTGACGACCATCACCAGGCTCGAGACGATGTTGATCGCGGCCACCACGATGATGAGGAACACCACGAAGAACATCATGCGCTTCTCCATCTGCACCGCCTTCAGGAGATTCGCGCGCTGCAGCGTCCAGTCGCTGGCATAGACATCGGGACCGAGCGTGCGCGACATCTCGCGCGCCACCGTCGCCGACTGGAACAAGTCCTTCAGCTTCAGGCGCACTCCGGTCACCTCGTCGCCCATCCGGAACATCTTCTGCGCGTCCTCCATGTGCACCAGCGCGAGGCCCGAGTCGTACTCGAACTCGTCCACGCCGAAAATGCCGACGACGGTGAACTGCTTGAGGCGCGGCACCACGCCCGCCGGCGTCACCTGTCCTTGCGGCGCGACCAGCACGACCTTCTCTCCCGGCACGACGCGCAGCGCGCGCGCGAGTTCCGCGCCGAGCACGATGCCGAACTCGCCGGGCTTCAGGTTCTCGAGGCGGCCGCTCCGCATGTGCTCGCCGATCTCGGCGACGTTCTTTTCCTCTTCCGGCAGGATGCCGCGGATGAACGCGCCGCGCACCGCGGAGCCGTTGGTGAGCAGGCTCTGCGCGTTGACGAACGGCGCCGTGGCGACGACCTGGTCGTTCTTCGCCGCCTCCGCGGCGACGCGCTTCCAGTCGGCGAGCTTGCCGTCCGGCCCCGACAGCTGAACGTGAGACACGACGCCCAGGATCCGCGTGCGGATCTCGCGCTGGAATCCGTTCATGACCGACAGCACCGTGATCAGCACCGTCATGCCGAGCGCGATGCACAGCACCGAGACGAACGAGACGAAGGAAATGTAGTGGTTGCGGCGCTTGGCGCGCGTGTACCGCGTCCCGATGAAGAGTTCGTACGGCAAGAAGTTCTTTCTGCGTTTTGAGGCGCCGCTTTTGAGACGCTATTTTGACACAACAGTCTGCTTCGACAGGCCCGGCGCACGGAAAATCCCGTGCTAGACTCGGCGCCGTAGTCATGGATTGCGACCTGCTCGTTCCCGATCTGTTCTGGCCCGCGGCCGCTGGCGGCGAGGCATCCCGCGACCTGGAGCTGCCCGCGCTGGAAACGATACTGGCGCGCGCCCGCACCACGCGCATCGCGGGCGGCGGCATGGAGCGCTGGCTCGCCGGCGCCTACGCCCTTCCGGCGGACCTGCCTCTCGCGCCCTATTCCCTGAACGGCGACGGACACGATGCCGGCGACGCCGTTTGGATGCATGCAGATCCCGCTCATCTCAAGGTCCACGGCGACCGCCTGATCCTGGCCGACGCCTCGCGGCTCTCAATCGAGGACGATGAATCTCGTGATTTTATCGCTGCGCTGAACGCGCAACTCGCCCGGGACGCCATGATCTTCGTCGCACCGCGCCCGAATCGCTGGTACGTGCGCGTGGCGGCCGATCCGCGAATCGGCACCGCGCCGACTTCGGAGGTCGCTGGCCGCAATATCGACTCGCTGCTACCCACCGGCGACGAGGGACCGCGCTGGCGCAGCCTCCTCAACGAAGCGCAAATGCTGCTCCACGCGCATCCGCGCAATGCCGCGCGCGAAGCCAAAGGCCTGCTGCCGGTGAACAGCCTGTGGTTCTGGGGCGCGGGCCGAACGTCACGGCCGGCACCTGCCTACGACGTCGTATGGTCCGACCACCCGCTCGCCGGCGGCATCGCGGCGGCCAGCACGCGGCTGCCACGCCGGCTCCCCGCATCCGCCGATGCCGTTCTCGACACGGCAGGCGCCCGCACGAGTCTCGTCGTCGCGGATCTTCTGCCTACCACCGCCTACGGCGACCTGGCGGCCTGGCGCGCGGCGGCAGCGACACTCGAGCGCAAGTGGCTCGCGCCGCTGCTTGCGGCGCTCAACGAGGGCGGGCTGCAAGCCCTGACGGTGCACGGTCTCGGTCCGGACTACGGTTACTCCGCCACCCTGACGCCGCGCGACCGTTTCCGTTTCTGGCGTGGCCGGCGTCCGCTGCGAGCCTATGCCGCCTAGCGTCTCGCCCTCCATCGTCGCTCGCGTGGCGCCCGCCGACGCGGTCGAGCGCCTGCGGGACGGCGGCGTGCATCCCCTGCTCGCCCGCATCTACGCCGCGCGCGGCGTGACCGCGGCGCGCGACCTCGAAGCCGACTTCGAGCGCCTCGCCGCACCCGAGACCATGCTGAATCTCGTGGTGATGGCGAAGCATCTTGCCGACGCCATCACGGCGAAGAAAAAACTGCTGATCGTCGGCGATTACGACGCCGACGGCGCCACCGCCTGCGCGGTCGGCATGCGCGCGCTGCGAGCTTTCGGCGCCGACGTCGGCTACCTCGTGCCGAACCGCTTCGAGTACGGCTACGGCCTGTCGCCGGAAATCGTGCGGCTCGCGCACTCGCAGTCGAAGCCGGACATGCTGATCACGGTGGACAACGGCATCGCCAGCATCGAGGGCGTCGAGGAAGCGAACCGCCTCGGCATGCGCGTGCTGATCACCGATCACCACCTGCCCGGCGAGCGCCTGCCGGACGCCGCCTGCATCATCAATCCCAACCAACCCGGCTGCGGATTTCCGAGCAAGAACCTCGCCGGCGTCGGCGTCATGTTCTACCTCATGCTGGCCTTGCGCGCCGAATTCAGGAACCGTGGCGCGTACGGCCAGCAAAGGGCCAAGGCACAAGACACAAGACACAAGGACTCCTCATCCCTCGAGATCAGCGAGCCCAATCTCGCTGAGCTCCTCCCGCTCGTCGCCCTCGGCACCGTCGCCGACGTCGTCGCGCTGGACCAGAACAACCGCATCCTGGTGCACCACGGCCTCGCCCGCATCCGCGCAGGACGAGCGCAGCCGGGCATCGTCGCGCTATTCCGGGTGGCGCAGCGCGATCCGCGGCGCGCGGCTGCGCGTGACCTGGGATTCACGCTCGGCCCGCGGCTCAACGCGGCGGGACGGCTGCAGGACATGGCGCTGGGCATCGAATGCCTCATCACCGGCGACGAGGAGCGCGCGCTTTCCATTGCTTCCGAGCTCGACAAGCTGAATCGCGAGCGCCGCTCGATCGAGACCGACATGCGCGAGGAAGCGCTCGCCGCGGTGGAATCGCGCGACTACGGTGACGGCTACTCGCTATCCCTTTACGACCCCACGTGGCACCAGGGCGTGGTCGGCATCGTGGCCGGGCGCATCAAGGACCGGTTTCATCGGCCGACCTTCGCCTTCGCGCGCGGCAATGACGGCGAAATCCGCGGCTCGGGGCGCTCGATACCGGGGCTGCACCTGCGCGACGCCCTCGACCGCGTCGCGGTCACGCATCCCGGCCTGATCCTGAAATTCGGCGGTCACGCCGCCGCGGCCGGTCTCACGCTGCGCGAATCGGACTTCGATCGCTTCCGCGACGCCTTCGAAGTGGCGGCGCGGCAACTTCTCTCGCCTGCCGACCTGGATCGAGTGATCGAAACCGACGGCGGCCTCGCGCTTAACGAATGCACGCTGGAGTCCGTCGCGCTGCTGGCGGAGCCGGTGTGGGGCCAGGGCTTTCCAGCGCCGCGCTTCTGCGACGAGTTCGAGGTCGCCGCGCAGCGCATCGTCGGCGAGAAGCACCTCAAGCTCACGCTGACGCGCGGCGCGCGCAAGCTCGAGGCCATCCGCTTCTACTGGACCGACGCCGCCCCCCGGCGCGTGCGAGTCGTCTATCACCCGATGGTCAACGAGTACAACGGCGCGCGCTCGGTGCAGCTCAACATAGAACATTGGGAGCCACTGGCTCCGTGACGAATACGGGTGACGAGATACGGGTGACGGGAGCTGCTTCGCCCACGTCACCCGGTTCGTGTTACCTGCAGAGAAACAATAAATAAATCAAATATTTATCGTATTTTCGCGAACGGGAGCGCTGCGTCCAAGGCCCGATCATTCGGACAGAGTGACGCCCGAGCCACCCATCTCCTTCGGCATGTCCTTCATCTTGGGCAGCCCGTCCTTCATGCGCAGCTTCGTTTCCTGATAGTTCACGTGCAGCCCGGCCTGGTACGGAAAGTCCGGGATCGAGGCCGCGTAAACGTCGGTGACGCCCCACAGCGGATGCTCGGTGAAGATGTGGCCGCCGCACGTGCGGCAGTGCTTGCGCACGCTCTTCGGCGTCTTGCTGAAGCTGCCGATGCGTTCCGCCCCCTTCGTGACGCGCACCGCGTCGGGCTTCCATAGCGTGAAGGCGTTGACCGGAGCTGCCGACCAGCTGCGGCAGGACTCGCAGTGGCAGTAGCCCATCGCCGCCGGCGCGCCGGTGACTTCGAAGTGAACCGCGCCGCAGAAGCAGGCGCCCTGGTAGGTGTTGTTGCTCATGCTGATTCTCCTGATGATGTCCGTTACTTCCGTTCGATCACGACTTCGAGGTACTCGGCCGGCACGACGAGCGAGGCGGGGCCGGCGATGTTGTGCTTCTCGAGCAGCGCGGTGATGTCCTTCGCCAGCGCGTCCTGGCCGGAGCCGGTCAGCGCCGCGAACGCCTTGTGCGTCGGGCCGTAGTAGTCGCGGAAGACCTGCAGCCAGTGCGCCGCCGAGCGATAGCGAAAGTTGAAGTGCCGCCGCACGGTGCGGATATCGCGCGCCTGGGAGCCGAAGAGCTCGACGATGTGCGGCTCGGTGCCCCACAGCGCCGGCGACTTCAGGCCCATCGGCGCCGGGATGTAGGTGCCGATCACCTTGAAGAGCTGGCCGATGAAGCCGTCGGGCGTCCAGTTGGCGAGCCCGATGCGGCCGCCCGAGCGCACCACGCGCAGCATCTCGCGCGCGGGCTTAGTATGGTCCGGCGTGAACATCGCGCCGTAGGTCGAGAGCGCCACGTCGAAGCTCGCGTCTTCAAACGGCAGGTTCTCGGCGTCGGCGACGCGGAAGCCGACCTCGAGCCCTTCGGCCACGGCGCGCACACGCCCCTTGTCCAGCAGCGCCTGCACGTAATCCGTCGAAGTAACCTCGGCGAAGCGGTGCGCGGCAGCGAGCGTGGCGTTGCCATTGCCGGCCGCGATGTCGATCACGCGCTCGCCGGCGCGGATGTCGCAGGCCTCGGCGAGCTGCTCGCCGACGATCTGGAGCGTCACGCCGATGATCGCGAAGTCGCCGCTCGCCCAGGTCGCCTGCTGGCGCTGCTTGATGGCCTCGAAATCCGGTGCCGCGGGAGCCGCGGGCTTGTTCGTTGCTGTTGCCGTCGTCATGTCTCGTTCTCCTTGAAATGAACGAGAGCGATTATTCGCGGCGCGCGCGCTTGACACTTGATTCACCGTCGTTCACATTTGCCCGCGCGTCCTGACTTTGCGGTGAACTTGACTGAACGTCCGGCGCCCTTGCCCGAACGTCCGAAAACAGAAAGACCCGATGGCCGCCGATACCCTCTCCGATGTCCTCCGCTCCGTCCGCCTGCGCGGCGCGGTGTTCTATTGCGTGAGCTATGGCGAGGAATGGGCGGTCGGCGCGCCGAGCTCGAAGGAAATCGCCGACGTCGTCGTTCCCGGCGCGGAGCACGTGATGGAGTACCACGTCATTACCAAAGGCAACGGCTGGGCCGCAATTGCCGGCGAGCCGCCGGTGCGGCTGGCAGCGGGCGACGTCGTGATGTTCCCGCACGGCGATGCGCATGTACTATCGAGCGCCCCCGGCCTCGAGCCGACGCGCACCGATCCGCAGTGGTTCCGCGATACGCGCGACATGCCGAAGCCGATCCCGATGGCGATCAAGTCGCTCACCGAGATGTCGGTCGGACCGACGGACCTGCCGATCAATCTCGCCTGCGGCTTTCTCGGCCTCGACCTCCGGCCGTTCAATCCCCTGATCGCCTCGCTTCCGCGCATCCTTCACGTGCCGGCCGCCGGCGACGGCGCATGGATCAGCCAGGTGATGCTTCAGGCCGTGGAGGCTTCGCAGAACAAGCGGCCCGGCGGCGACGCGGTGCTCGACCGCATCAGCGAGATGATGTTCATCGATGCCGTGCGGCGCTACGTCGAGCGGCTGCCCGAGGCGAGCGCCGGCTGGCTCGCGGGATTGCGCGACCGCCACGTCGGCAAGGCGCTCGCGCTGATCCACGAGAATCCCGCCCACGCGTGGACCGTGGAAGAGCTGGCGGACCGGATCGCCCTCTCCCGCTCAGCGTTCTACGAGCGCTTCACCGCACTCGTCGGCCAGCCGCCGATGCAGTACCTCGCCAACTGGCGCATGCAGGCCGCCGCCAACCTGCTGCGACAGAGCAGCGCATCCATCGCCTCGATCGCGCTGGACGTGGGCTACGAGTCGGAGGCTGCGTTCGCGCGGGCATTCAAGCGGCTGGTGGGATCACCGCCGGCGGCGTGGCGGCGCGCGCAGAGCAAAAGATAAGGGACAAGGTGAACACCCGCTGCGGGGGTGTCCTGTCACCCGCACCTCGTTACCCGTATTCATCACGGCCTTGGGCCGAGCCGTTAGAATGGCCTTTTCGCGTCTCCAGGCCGTGATGAACGCATCCTTACATGCCATGCTGGGCCGGCGCCCCCTGGAAGGACGGGGAGCGAGTGCCGCGGCCATCGCGCTGCTGGCATGCCTGTTCCTCGTCATGGCCATCGCCGGGGGCGCCTATCTGGCCCAGTACGAGATCCGGCTATCGGTCCTTTATCTCGGGCCCATCGCGTTGACGACATGGGTTCTCGGGCGGCGATCCGGCATCCTGATCACGATCATCTCGACGATCAGCTGGTCGATTACCTACTGGTTGAGCCACCCCTATTCGCATCCTTTCTTCTTTTTCTGCGAAGGGACCATGACCTTCGCGATGTTCCTGATCACGGTCGCGCTCCTCACGCGACTGCGCGAGGCTCTCGAAAACTCGAATACCCGCCTGCTCACGGTACTGGAAGGCCTCGACGCGGCGGTTCACGTAGAGGACGCGCGCACCGGTGCTTCGCTGTACGACAACCGCCGTTTTCTGGAACTCTTCGGCAGCTCCCGCCGTTTTTCGCAGGATTCCGGTGAAATTCATGATCCCGGCCGGAACGCATGGTATCGGCTTCAGTCGCGAAAGCTGCAGTGGGCCGACGGTCGGGACGCCGTGCTGCGGATGCTCACCGACGTCACGGAAGAACGCGCCTCGCGCGAGCTTGCCGCCAAGCAGAGCGAAGCCGCCCACCGTACCGCCCGCATGGTCGCGCTCGGCGAATTCGCATCCGGCATCGCTCACGAACTCAACCAGCCGCTGACGGCGATCTCGACCTACAACGAAGCCAGCCTCCGGCTGCTCGGAAGCGGCTCCTCCCGCGTCGACGAGTTGCGGGAAGCCATGCAGAAATGCCGGGACCAGTCGCGTCGTGCCGGGGCAATCATCCAGCGCCTGCGGGAGCTCCTGCGCAATCCGGTCAGGTCACCGACGCCAGTCGATCTGCACGAAGTCGCGGCCACGGTCCTGCAGCTTGCCGAGCACGAGGCGGCGGAGACCGGCGTAACCGTCGAGCTCGACGTGGCGAACCGCCCGCCGTTGGTGCCGACCGACAAACTGCTGGTGGAGCAAGTCGCGCTCAACCTCGTGCGCAACGCGATCGAGGCGGTCCGGGACCTTCCCCGCGAGCGCAGGCACGTCACGATTTCGATCCGCACCGGGGACGGAGGAGACGTGATTTTCTCGGTCTCGGATCTCGGCGACGGCGTGTCGCCCGAAGTGAACGAACGGCTTTTCGAGGCATTCGTCACGACCAAGCCGGGCGGCCTGGGCCTTGGCCTCAGCATTTGCCGTTCGGTAATCGAGTCGCTCGGCGGCTCGATACGCTATGAGGCAGGAGCCGGGCGTGGCGCCCGTTTTTCCTTCGTGCTTCCGGCGACGGCAACCCGGTGAACAGCCGCACCGTATACGTCGTGGACGACGATGAGGCCGTGCGCGACGCCCTGGTCATGCTGTTTCGAACCGCCGAACTCGCGGTGGACTATTGCGTCTCCGCCGAGCAGTTCCTCCGGAAGACCGCCCTGCAGCGGCCATGCTGCCTGGTGCTGGACATCCGCATGCCCGGAATGACCGGCCTCGCGCTGCAGGACGCGTTGGCCGAGCGCGACGTTATCCTGCCGATACTCTTCATCACCGGCCACGGCGACATTCCAATGGCGGTCGAAGCGGTGAAGAAAGGGGCCTACGAGTTCATCCAGAAGCCGTTCGACGAACCGCGCCTGCTCGAGCACGTGCTGAAGTCCCTGGAGGATCCGACCGCCTTCGGCCACCCTCGTGGGCAACCGGTCCGCAAAAAGCTCGACCAACTGTCCGAGCGGGAGCGTGAAGTTCTGGAATGCGTGCTGGCGGGACAGCCCAGCCGGCAAATCGCCGAGGCCCTGTTCATCAGCGTGAAGACCGTGGAATTTCACAGGGCACGCATCATGCAAAAGCTCGGCGTACGATCGTCGGCCGAGCTATTCAAGTATTGCTTCCAAATATAAGCATATGATTATATTAATATTTAATACTTCCATTCTCTGAAAAACCAGTAGTTTCCCCAGTAGTCCCCGCGCAGCGCGTTTGCCATGATTGGCGGGGATGACGGAATTGCCTCCACAGCTGCGCGAACTACGCGATTTTTATTACAAGATCGCGCTCAAGCTGCCCGCCTCGGAAAACGTAGCCTACGCGCCGCACCTCATCGACCGGCCTTCCTTCTTCACGCTCGAGCACCTCCAGCGCCACCTGAACAACCCGATGCTCATGCCGGACTGGTTCGCGCTGGTCTGGCAGGGCAAGCGCGTCGACTGCACGCCTGCGGTCGGGCATAAGACCATCCAGAAGAAGGACGTCGCCTTCCTCAACAAGGGCATCCTTCAGGAATACCTGTCCCACGGCGCGGCCCTGGTACTCGAGGGCATCGATCTCCTCGAGCCCGACATCAACGCCATGTGCCGCGCCATCGACGCGCCCCATCCCGCGGCTTTTTCCAATTCCGTGGTGTTCTTCTCGCAACGCGGCCAGGAAGCGTACCGCGGGCACGTCGATACCGACGACGTACTGGTAATCCAGCTGGCCGGCCAGAAAAAATGGCAGATCCATGAACGTCAGGCGCCGCGCCGTGTCAATCTGGATGAACTGCCGCCGGAAAGGATGGGAAAACTGCAGGCCGAACTCGTGATGGCTCCGGGCGACGCGCTCTATCTGAGAAACGGCACGCCGCACCGCGTGGAAACGCCGGGAGCCTGTTCCCTGCACATGTCCTTCGACATTTGCGACCGCACCGTCAACGCCGAGACCGCGCTCCACCTGCTGACCCAGGAGTTCGATCGCGACGCCACGCGCCCCTACACGCCGGTGGAGGGCGTGGTGGAAAAGCTGGTCCAGCTCGCCCGAACCGACGACTACTGGCAGCGAGTCCGCGAACTGCAAACGAAGCAAGCCGAGAATTACCGCAACGCCCGCGAAATAATCAGCGCCAACCGGGTCACTCATCTCGACAAGCTCATCGCCGGCGAAAGGAAAGCGCCCAGCGCCGAAGCCTCGCCTCGTGCCTCGCTGGAGCCTGTGACGGCGACGCAGCAATAGCCGCCCTGCCCCGGCACCACCTCAGGGGCGCAGGCCGCCGCGTCCGGCCGGCAACGTTGAACTCTTACGCCGGATCCACGGGCGTCCGCGACTTAGCCTCCGACCGACGACCCCCGCGATGACAGCCTCGCTCCATGTCATAGAGCTTCCCTACGCCGAATGGCCCTATCCGGACGTCCTGGTCCGGCTCGCCCTGGCGTTGACTCTGGGCCTCCTTGTCGGTATCGAGCGGGAACGTCGCGCCAAGGAAGCCGGCCTTCGCACGTTCGGCTTCATCGCCCTCCTCGGCGGACTCGGCGGATCGCTCGGCGAGCATTTTGCCCTGCTGAGCCTCGTCATGACGGGCGTGCTTGCGATATTCCTCAACATCCAGACGCTGCGCGCGGAGCACGGCAGCGAGTTGACGACGTCTGCCGCGATGTTCGTGACGTGCGCCGCCGGCATTCTGTGCGGACAGGGCCATCGGCTGACGCCCGCCGCCGCCATGGTCATCACGACCGCGCTGCTCGCCTGGAAGCAGCCGCTCGCGGGCTTCACCATGGGGCTGTCCGAAAACGAGCTTCGGTCGGCGCTGCTGCTCGCAATTCTGGCCATCGTCATCTATCCGGCGCTTCCCGAAGGGGCTGTCGGCCCGATGGGGCTCATCGAGCCGAGGGCCGCCTGGCTTACCGTGCTATTGATCGCCGGCATCGGCTTCGTGAACTACGTTCTATGGAAAGTGTACGGCGCCCGGGGAGCGGAACTCGCCGGATTCCTGGGAGGACTGGTGAACAGCAGCGTTGCGGTCAGCGAGCTCGCCGCCAGGGTGCGCGAAACGAACGGCCGCTCATTCAATGCCGCCTATCGGGGCATCCTGCTCGCCACCGGAGCAATGGTCATCCGCAACGCGGTGCTGCTCGCGATCCTCGCGCCGCTCGCCTTCAGGGCTTCCGTCGGCGCCCACGTCCTCATGCTCCTCGCGTGCGTCGCCCTGGCGATATTACATCCCGTCGAAGACGGCACGAGCCCGCACGCAAAGAGCGATCACTTTGCGCTGGAGCTGCCATTCTCCTTGTGGGTCGCATTGAAATACGGCGCGCTCTTCCTGCTCCTGCACGTAGTGGGCGTTCTCGCGCAGCAGCTCGCCGGGCAAAATGGCTTCTACTTCGTGAGTTTTCTGGGAGGACTGGTATCGAGCGCAAGCTCAGTCGCCGCCGCGGCAAGTCTCTCGGTCAACGGCACTCTATCTCCGGAGATTGCCGGGAATGGCGCGGTGATCGCCACGATTACCAGCGTGCTGGTCAACCTGCCGCTCGCCCTCAGGGCCCACCACGGCAAGCTTACGAGGCGACTGACGATCGCGATGATCGCCATCGCGCTGGCGGGCGCGGCCGGAACCGCGGCATGGCCCGCGTTATTGGCGAATCTCCCGTTGTGAGCCGGCAACGGAGCCAGGCTCACCTGCTTCGAGAATTCGGGCTCGGTTCACACCCAGTCCGAATGTCCTGTCGTCGATCGGCGACACTGGAAGTAATTCCTCCCGTGCGTGGGCCGGTCGCAGCATCATCAGTCCCGTAGCTCTGCTCTTTTCGAATCCAACGTTCCGGGGGGAACCATCATGGAAACGATACGGAGTGCGGCGCTGTTGCTGTCGTTGGCGCTCGCCTCGGCCTCCTTCGCCGCGCCTGAGGCACCCGACGCTCGGCTGAGAAATGCCACGGCCGACTATTTCGCCGCGCTGAAACAGGACGTCGAGCTGGCCGGCGATCCCGCGCGAGTCGACGACCTCTTCAAGGCCCGGATGGCGCCGGCGTTCGATTTTTCGGGCATGACGCAGCTCGCGATGAAGCGCAACTGGCGCCTCGCTTCGGCCCGCCAGCAGGAACGCCTGACCGCCGAATTCCGGTCTGTGCTGTTGCGCACGTACTCGGCAATGCTCGCGGGCTATCGGGATTGCGTCGTCACCTACCAGGCATTACACTTCGACCCGCGCGACACGGATGCAACCGTGCACTCGGAAGTGAAGCAATGCGCCAGGGCGCACAAGCTCGACTACGAAATGACGCGGACGCCCGACGGCTGGAAGGTCTATGACGTCAAGCGCGATGGCGTCAGTCTCGTCACCGCCTACCGCGACACCTTCGCCGCCAGGCTGCACAATTCCGGCGTCGACGGCCTGATCCGCACGCTCGCCGAGAAGAACCGGCAGAGCGTGGCGCTGGCGAAAGATTCGATGTAAAGCTTTACCGCTAAGCCGCGAAGGGCGCGAAGGAACATAAAAGCTTTACCGCGGAGGACGCAAAGGCCGCGAAGAAATTATTCAGCGATTCAAAGACACAAAGACAACGTCAAGCGGACATCGGGATATACCTTCGGGGAGAAAGCTATATAAATATATGATTTAATGACTATTTAATTCTCCTCTCGCGCGGCGAGCAGGACAATAAGAAAGATCCCGTCACCCGTATTCGTCACGGGTTTCCGGCGATTCGGTCGCCTTGCAGTTCGCGCGGGCGCATGAGCAGGAACGTGACGAGCGCAATGGCGCCGAGTCCGGAGATCATCAGGAACGCCGCCATCCATCCGGCAGGCGACATGCCGCCGAACTGATCCAGCACCCATCCCACCGCGAGCGGGCCCACGAAGCCGCCGGCGTATCCCAGCATCGAATGGACCGCGAGCGTGGCGCCGCGGCGCGAGGGTTCCGCCGTGCCGGCGGTTCCAGCGGTGAGCGACGAGGAATCGAGCCACACCATCGCGCCATAAACGATCAGCAGCGTCATGGCGGCGCCGTAAGACGTCAAGCCGAAGAAAGCGAGCGCTGCCGCAATCGCGGCGGAGCAGACCAGCGCGGACTGGATGAGCCGGCGCCGCCCGAACCGGATCGCCGCTTCATTCCCCGACACGCTCGCGAGCGTGCCGACCAGAGCGAAGCCGGTCGCTACCCACGTCGGGGACACTGCGCCGGACTCGCCAGTGCTCGCCGCGACATAAACGAGGAACGCGACCGCCCACCCTCTCAACGCGTTCATCTCGAGCGTGTGAATGCAATACACCAGCGCATAAGCCATCGCGGAGCGATTGCGCAGCACCGGCCTGAAGTCGAACAGCGTGCCGCCGTCGGTCGCGGGCGGCGCCGCGGCTCGCCTCCCCGGTACGGCCATCGAGACCATCATCCAGGCCACGGCCGCGCTTGCCGCCGCGACGAAGAATGCCGACTGCCAGCCAGCAAGCTGCGCGATGACATCGCCGGTCGCGAATGAGAGCGCGCCGGCCACGCCGATGCCGGCGGCGTGCGCCGCGGTAGCGCGCGACATCATCTTGTCGTCCACGCGGTCCGCGAGGAGCTTGAGCCCCGTCATGTACGTTCCGGCCCAGCCGATGCCCGCAAGCGCGCGTCCGGCAAGCGCGCTCCAGAAGCCCTGCGCGAAAAAACCGAAGAACAGATGCCCCGCGATCGTGAGCCCCACCCCCAGCAGGTAGATGCGGCGCGGGTCGAAGCGGTCCGTCAGCGTCACGAGGATCGGCACCGACAGCATGTACGCGCCGTAGAACGCGGCGGTGATCCAGCCGGTTTCGGTATAAGTCAGATGCCACGGCCCGATCAGGCCAGGCAGCAGCGCGGGCCAGAAATACGCGCCGATCTGAACCAGCACCTGCGCGGCGCAGACGATCGTAACGAGACGCTCCGCACTCATGCCGGTGCCGGGCGCATTACTCATGGTTCAGCAGTACGGGGTGAAATGCCGCCGCCATAGAACCATTTATACAGCACGACAGCGGCGGCGGCTCCGACGAGCTCGGCAAGAATGAACCCGCCAACATCGTCCGGCCGGATCCCGGCGAAGGTATCGCTCGCGGCGCGGGCGAGCGTCACCGCCGGGTTGGCGAATGACGTCGAAGCAGTGAACCAGTAGGCGGCGGTGATATAAGCGCCGACCGCATACGGCACCGCCTCCGCACGCGTGCGCGAAACGTTTAGCACGACGAGGAGCAAGCCGAACGCCGCCACCACTTCGCTCCAGACGAGCGGCCATCCCGCCCGCGCGTGCTGCGAAGCGAAGAAGAGCGGCTTCTCGAACATGGCGTGCGCCGCCGCGACGCCGGCAAAAGCGCCCACAACCTGCGCGCCGATGTAGAGCGGGACGTCGCGCCACGCGAGGTTGCCGCACCAGGCCTCGGCCACGCTCACCAGCGGGTTCATATGTGCGCCGGAGATCGGGCCGAACGCGAGGATCAGCACGACCAGAATCGCTCCGGTGGCGAGCGTATTGGCGAGGAGCGCGATGGCGGAGTTGCCCTGGGCGAGGTTCTCGCCCATGACGCCGGAACCGATGATGGTCGCGAGCAATAGAGCGGTCGCCAGCGCTTCGCCGGCCGCCTTACGCCCCAACGTCATGCGTCCTTTTGCCGAGGGACCGCAGCCGCCCTTCCAGTGCAAGGCGATCCAGCCGCTCGACCGGCAAGTTCATGAGCAGCCGCACCCGCGCCATGATCTCGATGTAGATCTGGTTGAACCTGGCGGCTTTCGCGTCGTGCGGCCCTTCGAACGCAGCCGGGTCCTCGAAACCCCAGTGCGCCGTGACCGGCTTTCCCGGCCACACCGGGCAGACCTCGCCGGCGGCGGCGTCGCAGACCGTGATGATCATGTCCATGCGCGGCGCATCCGGCTTCTCGAAGACGTTCCAGCTCTTGCTGGAGAGATGCTCGACGGGATATCCCTGCTTCTTCAGCTGCCCGATGGTGTAAGGATTGATTTGTCCGGCTGGATGGCTGCCCGCGCTGAACGCCTTGAAGCGGCCCTTGCCTAGCTCGTTCAGGATGGATTCGGCCATGACGCTCCGCGCCGAGTTGCCGGTGCAGAGAAAAAGAACGTTGTAAATTCTGTCAGCCATGATGCACCTCGCGCGGGCCGCAGCAGGCTGTTGCCGCGCGCGCGGCCGGTCGTGCTTCGCCGTAAACGGGCACCTCGCTCAACGTATGGAATGTCTCCCACGCGATGCCCTGTGGATCGGTGACCCAGTACTTATCGGACCTGGCGTAGCAGCAGTCCTTTTCGTTCTCTTCCAACAGCGGCGCCTGCGCGGCAATGAGGTTGCGACGCAGGCTCTTCAGCTCGGCGTCCGACTCCACTTGGAAGCCGAGGTGATCGAGCCCCGCCTTCGCGCCGCGCATCGAAATGGCGAAGTTGATTCGCGGATCGTCCAGCATCCACTTCGCGTAATCATCCTTGACGACGCTCGGCGCCGCACCGAAGACGGAGGAATAGAACCGGATGTTGTCCTGCAGATTGTCCACTGCGACGTGAACGTGGAAGCGCTTCATTTCGATCTCCTTTTCGATATCGGCTTGCAGTTGCCCGCAATGGGGATGCACTGGGCAATCTTTCCCCCGCAGCAGTTCTCGGTCAGAAAATTGAGCAGCGCGGTCATCGCCTCGTAGTCCGCGCTGTAGATGAGCGAGCGGCTCTGCCGCTCGCACCGGATCAGGCCGGCATTCTTGAGTTGCGCCAGGTGGAAGGACAAGGTCGCGTTGGGCAACTCGAGCTTCTCCGCGATTCTCCCCGCGGGTAACCCGCCCTGGCCAGCGGACACCAGCAGGCGGAATATGCCGAGCCGGGAGTTCTGTGCCAGCGCTTCCAGGGCGAGGACGGCGTTCTCCATTTCCATATTTCGATTATTATGGAAATATAAGCCGACCGTCAAGCGGACGTAAAGCTTTACCGCCGAGGACGCGAAACCGCTAAGGAACGGACCGGACCCGTCGCCCATATTCGTCACGGGCTTCAGGGCGGCAGACGACCGTCTCGATTACTTGCTGACGCGCCTGAGGCCGATCTTCGCGATGCTGACGCGCTGGACCGGCGGCATTTTTTGCTTCTTCATCTCCGCGCCCGCCTCGCGAGCGACGACCCAGGCGGATTGCAGGAACAATGCGCAGATCAGCGCGCCAACCGCGATATCGGGCCAGGGAGTGGCCGTCACCCAGACCAGGGCCGCCGCGCCCAGCACCGCGACGTTCGCGACGAGATCGTTCCGGGAGCAGATCCAGACCGATCGCATGTTGATGTCCTGGGCGCGATGCCGCCACAACAGCGCGAAGCAGACCGCATTGGCTGCGAGCGCCAGCACGCCGACCGCGCCCATCGTCCCGGCCTCGGGCGTGTGCTGAGTGACGACCTTGTAGATCACCTCCCCCAGCACGAACAGGCCGAACGCCGCCATTACGCCCGCCTTCGCCATTGCGCCGCGCGCTTTCCACAGGTCCGAGCGCGCCACGACGTACAGGCTGAAGCCGTAGACCATCGCATCGCCCAGCATGTCCAGAGAATCCGCCAGCAGCGAGACCGACCCGGCGAGGATACCGGCCGCGAGCTCGACCACGAACATCGCGGCATTGATCGCCAGCACGATCTGCAGGATGCGCATCTGCCGTTCCCGCAGCTGGTCCACCACGCAGGATTTATCGGCGCAACAGTTATCCATGGATCAGGGAGAGATCTACCACAGCAATCCGGATTGACGCTTCACGACCCCATTATCCCCTTCCAGATCTTCCGTATACAGAGCCCCGCAATCGTTACGGACACGAGCAGCACCGGCCAGTAGATCAGCGGGTCGGAGGAGCGCGTGATGATCACGGTCTTGTGCTTGTCGATCGGCAGCTTGCCGGTGACGATCATGTAGCCGGCGAGCGGGGCGAAGAGCGCCCCGGGGATGACGTATTGCCTGACTTTCTTGTCGTCCTTGTCGCTCATGCGCCCTCCTTTTTCATTATGACGTAAAGCTGAACCACAGAGGACACGGAGGTCACAGAGTGAAGCCACGCATTCCAGGAATACGGCGCAAAGCGCCCGCTCCCGTCACTCCTCACGACCCTTATGATGTCGGGAGGAGACCCATTTGACAGGCATGGGCTGCCGGGCCAGCATCCCAGCGGGGAGATTCACCATGCGCGCAAGAACATCGATCGTCGCCGCTACGGTCCTGCTGGTGCCGTTGGTGCTCGTCGGAGTACTGACGATGGGCACGAGTGCACAAGGCCAGCAACCGGTCCGCAAGGTCGACATGGGCGACTATGAGCCGGTGGTGCCTTGGCCATTGCCGCTGCCCGACACCGACAAGTCGCACGACGGCTGGACCTGGGGATCGGGCGCGGGCGTCTGGGCCGAAAGCCCGGACAAGGTCTGGGTCGCGCAGCGCGGCGAGATCGAGCTGCCCGCAGGCGCTGAGCCGTGGTCGTGTGCGTGCCTCGTCAAGCCCCGCCGGACCAATACCGGCAGGCGCGCTTACGGCGGTAAGCCCTACTTCTACAACCAGCGTCGGCATCACCTGGTGTTCGCGGTCGATCGCAACGGCAAGACGATCGTGGAATGGCTGCAGCACGACAACTACCTGGCGCCAGACCGGGGCACGGGACTCGGCGAGATGGGCCGCGGGCCGCACAAGATCCTGATGAACCCGTACGACAAGGAAAAGCGCATCTGGATCGTCGACGACGACATGCACCAGATCATGATCTTCAGCAACGACGGCAAGCTGCTGAAAACGATGGGCGAGCGCGGCGTGCCGGGACGAGGCCCGAACAACTTCAACCGCGTGACGGACATCGCCTGGCTGCCCGACGGCACGTTCTTCGTAGCCGACGGTTACGCCGGCGTGCGCATCGCGAAGTTCGACCCGAACGGAAAATTCATCAAGGACTGGGGACAGACGCCGGTGGATCCCGCCAACCCCAAGGCCAACGAGTTCTGGTCGGTGCACAGCATCGGCATCAGCCGCGACCGGCGCCTCTTCGTCGCCGACCGCCAGCACCACCGCATGCAGGTGTTCGACGAGGACGGCAACTTCCTTACGATGTGGCCGACCGGCTACAACTCATCCGTGCTCGCCCATTTCGTGACCAACGACGATCACGTCTGGGTGGCGGACTGGACCACGGACCGGCTGGTGAAGTACGACCTCGAGGGGCACTACATCCTCGACATCGGCGGGCCCGGCGCGCTGCCCGGCCAGTTCGACGGAGTCCACCAGATTCACGTGGACTCGGAGCGCAACCTCTACGTGACGGAAGTGGCGAACAGCCGGTCGCAGAAGTTCCGGCCCAAGCCCGGCGCCGATCCGAACCGGATCATCGGCCCGATGGCCATCGTGAACCCGGAGCGTACCCGCAGGTAGCTTGAAAGGCGTCTCAGCTAAATCGTCGCAGGTAGAGCGTCGCAGATGACTCGTCGCAAGTAAGGCGCAGTATCTGAGACGCAGTACCTGGGACGCCTCATCTGAGACGTCTAGGCGGGAAGTTCCTACTTCGGTTCGGGCGTGACGAACTCCACCATGGAGTCGTGCACCCAACCGCTGGTCTCGTTGCTGTACCAGCGCATCGGGATGCCGGTCTTGCGCATTTCCGGAGAGATCAGCACCTGGACCCACTCGCCGCGCCGTCCGACCATGGGCATTGTGGTGCCCTTGGCCGCGAGCACGATCACCTCGTTCCCCGTGCTCGGGCCGGTATGAACGTTGGCGTGATTCACCGGTACGCGCACCTGCGCCAGCACCTTGGCATCGGCGGGCGCCGGTATCGCCGTGCCCTGGCCGCCTTTCTGGGGCTGGCCTTTCGCCGGCGTCTGGCCGTGAGCGATTCCCGCAAGCAGGAACGCGATGGCAGCGGCGGAGGAAATTGTCGTGATGGGGATGAGCTTCATACGACCCTAGTCAACACCCCGCTTGCCCTGTCGTCAAGTGGGCAAAGCTGAACCACGGACGACACAGGGAACACAGAGGAAATCAAAAGCTTTACCGCCAAGGATGCGAAACCGCGAAGGAACCGCACAGTTTTTCCGATAAGCAATATCCCCTTGCGTCCTTCGCGGTAAAGCTTTTCTATATCCGTCCTTCGTGTCCTTTGTATCCTTTGTGTCAAAGCTTTACGTATAGCTGTCCCCTGTGTCCTCCGTGTCCTCTGTGTCAAAGCTTTTGAGAGCTTAAACGTTGTTTCCACGGTATAATTCGCGTCCATGGAAGCCGAACGCATCAACGCAATCGTCCGACGCCTGTCGGACGTCGAAGGCCGCGCCTCCGAACTGCGGAGGTATCTTTGACTTCGAGGCAAAGCAGAAGCGCCTAGCCGAAGTCACCCGGCTCGCCGAGGATCCTGCGGTGTGGAGCGACAACAAGCGCGCGCAGGAGCTCGGACGGGAACGCAAGTCCCTCGAATCCCTCGTCGGCAATTTCGGCAAGCTCGAATCGGGCCTGCGCGATGCGAAGGAATTGTTCGAGATCGCGAAGTCCGAGAAGGACGACGCGACGCTCATCGCCGTCGAAGGCGATGCCAACGGCCTGGAGAGCACCGTGGCGGGCATGGAGTTCCGCCGCATGTTCTCCGGCCAGATGGACGCCAACAACTGCTTCCTCGACATCCAGGCGGGCTCGGGCGGCACGGAAGCGCAGGACTGGGCGCAGATGCTGTTGCGGATGTACACGCGCTACTGCGAACGCAAGGGCTTCGAGGTCGAGCTGCTGGAAGACTCCCCCGGTGAAGTGGCGGGCCTGAAGAGCGCCTCGCTCAAGATCACCGGCGATTACGCCTTCGGTCATCTGCGCACGGAAACCGGCGTGCACCGCCTGGTGCGCAAGTCACCGTTCGACGCCAACAGCCGGCGCCACACCTCGTTCACCAGCGTGTTCGTCTACCCCGAGGTGGACGACACCATCGAGATCGTCCTGAACCCCGCGGACCTGCGCATCGACACCTTCCGCGCGTCCGGTGCCGGCGGGCAGCACATCAACAAGACCAATTCCGCGATCCGCATCACTCACCTCCCGACCAACACGGTGGTGCAGTGCCAGAACGACCGCTCGCAGCACCGCAACAAGGCCGAGGCGATGGCGATGATGAAGTCCAAGCTCTACGAGCTGGAGCTGCGCAAGCAGCTCGACGAGAAGCAGGCACTGGAGGACAGCAAGACCGACATCGGCTGGGGGCACCAGATCCGCTCCTACGTGCTCGACCAGTCGCGTATCAAGGACCTCCGCACCAACGTCGAGATCGGCAACACGCAGTCGGTGCTGGACGGCAACCTCGACGATTTCATCGAAGCGAGCCTGAAGAAGGGCCTCTAACGGCATGGCCAATAATCCCAAGAACGAGCCCTCCTCCCCCGCACCGGAAACGCCGCAGGACCGCGAGAAACTGGTCGAAGAGCGGCGCGCGAAGCTGAAAGGCATCCGCGACAAGGGCGCGGCCTTCCCCAACGACTTCGTTCGCGAGCACTACGCCGCCGATCTCGTCGCGAAACACGGCGCGTCGGCCAACGAGCAGCTCGAAGCGGCTCCGATCCCGGCAACGATCGCCGGTCGGCTCATGCTGAAGCGCGTGATGGGCAAGGCCTGCTTCGGCTCGCTGCGCGACATGACGGGCGCGATGCAGATCTTCGTGTCGGAGAACGACACCGGGGCAGAAGCGCTGGCGGCGTTCAAGCAGTACGACCTGGGCGACATCGTCGGTGTCACCGGCACGATGTTCAAGACGCGCACCGGCGAGCTGACGGTGAAGGCGAAGAGCCTGCGGCTTCTCACCAAGTCGCTGCGCCCGCTGCCCGAGAAATTCCACGGCCTCACCGACCAGGAGACCAAGTACCGGCAGCGCTACGTGGATCTCATCACCAACGAGGACACGCGCAAGGCGTTCCAGGTGCGCTCACGCGCGGTGCAGGCGATCCGCGAGTTCCTGCTCGCCGAGCGCTATCTCGAGGTCGAGACGCCGATGATGCAGCCGATCCCGGGCGGCGCCAGCGCCCGGCCGTTCATGACGCATCACAATGCGCTCGACATCCAGCTCTATCTCCGCATCGCGCCCGAGCTCTATCTCAAGCGCCTCGTCGTCGGCGGCTACGAAAAAGTATTCGAGATCAACCGGAATTTCCGCAACGAAGGCATCTCGACCCGGCACAATCCCGAGTTCACGATGCTCGAGTTCTACTGCGCCTACACCGACTACGAGTACATGATCGACCTCATCCCGCGCATGATCCTGCACGCGGTGCAGGCCACGACCGGCGCGGGAAAACTCACCTACCAGGGCCAGGAAATCGATTTCTCGAAGCCCTACGAGCGCCTCACCATCACGCAGGCGATCAAGAAGTACCATCCGTCGGTCACCGACGCGACGCTCGGGGACCGCAAGGCGCTGATCGCGGAGCTGGAGAAGCGCAAGATCGCTTTCCGCGAGAGCGACGGCCTGGGCGGGCTGCAGTTGACGCTCTTCGAGAACACGGTCGAGGACAAGCTGGTCCAGCCCACTTTCATCGTGGACTACCCGACCGAGGTTTCTCCGCTCGCGCGCCGCAGCGACAAAAATCCGGAGATCACCGAGCGCTTCGAGCTCTATATCGCCGGGCGCGAGCTCGCCAACGGCTTCTCCGAGCTGAACGACCCCGAGGACCAGGCCGAGCGTTTCTCTCTGCAGGCGAAGCAGAAGGACGCGGGCGACCACGAGGCGATGCACTACGACGCCGACTACATCCGCGCCCTCGAATACGGCATGCCGCCCGCCTCCGGCGCCGGCATCGGCATTGACCGGCTGATCATGCTGCTGACCGACAGCCCGTCGATACGGGATGTCATATTGTTTCCTCTGCTCAGGCCGGAATAAAGGGGCAATCGGCCGTCGGCTTTCGGCGATCGGCAAACCCGGGTTAAGCTGATGGCCGACTGCTGACTGCCGAATGCCTCCCGGTATGGACAAACCCCTCTGGCAGCCCTCCCCCGCGCGGATCGCGAACGCGAACCTCACGGCGTTCCTGAAGGAAGCACGCGGCCGCTGGAACGTGCCAGGCAGCGACTACGACGACTTCCACCAGTGGTCGGTCTCCAGGCCAGAGCAGTTCTGGCAGTCGGTGTGGTCGTTCTGTGACGTCATCGGCGACATGGGCAATGGGCCGGTGCTGGTGGACGGCAAGAAGATGCCCGGAGCCCGCTGGTTTCCGGAAGCGAAGCTCAATTTCGCCGAGAACCTGCTGCGCCGCCGCGACAAGACGCCCGCGATCGTGTTCTGGAGCGAGGACCGGCTGAAGAGTACGGTCACCTACGCCGAGCTCTATTCGGAAGTCTCGCGCCTCGCGCAGGCACTGAAGGCCATGGGCATCCGTCCCGGCGACCGCGTCGCGGGCTACATGCCGAACGTTCCCGGCACCGTGATCGCCATGCTCGCCGCAACGAGTATCGGCGCGGTGTGGTCCTCCTGCTCGCCCGACTTCGGCGTGCAGGGCGTCCTCGACCGTTTCGGTCAGATCGAGCCCCGCGTGCTGTTCTCGGCGGACGGCTACTTCTACAACGGCAAGACGATAGACCTGGTCCCGCGCCTGAAGGAGATCGTGGACGGCATTCCCACGATCGAGAACGTCGTCATCGTGCCCTACACCCAGCCGCGGCCGAAGATCACCGGCGTCTTTCCAGCACATTGGGATCCTAAGCTTAGAATTCCACGTGGACAAGTTGTCGCGGCCGCTTCTATAGTGTCACCTAAATACTAGTGACTCCAGCGTAACTGGACTGGCCACAGTTAGGCCGCAAATGTAATCACACTGGCTCACCT
>JADMIO011107712.1_pt1 | contig 75441 bp, 79 predicted proteins | sample 8958161 | NCBI WGS metagenome assembly JADMIO01 (sample SAMN16585339, study PRJNA669376) | soil metagenome | isolation source: Crop rotation soil | place: USA: Cullars Rotation, Alabama | collected 2011 | reverse complement strand
CGCGACAACTTGTCCACGTGGAATTCTAAGCTTAGGATCCCAATGTGCTGGAAAGATTGACGATGCTATGAAGGTAGCCTTTGCGGCAGTCCCCGGTGCGGACCGGGGAGTAAATGCTCAACCAGTTCAACAGCACAACAGTTTGACAACGAACGTTATTGATGCTCCTCCGCCAAATCCCGCGCCACCGCTTGCACCTGTTGTTGCTGAACAGAAAGTTGCTGCCGATGAGCCATTTATGCCTCAGGGACAGCAGGATCACGCAGCACCGACCGCAACAAAGCCTAACATCAATGGCGCGCAAATTGCGTTGGCCGCCCCATTAGGTGCCGTCGCTAAAAAGGACACCGCTCCACAGGCGAATGTACCGGCTACCATTGATACAGATCGTATTGAACCAGGTGTTCTGACCGATCCAACAAAGCCACAAACACCTCTTGCCGCCGCGGATACTGATGGCGCTGAATCGCAATTTGTAACGGAACAAACGGGCGAAAAACCCCCTGCGTCTCCTGTTGTCGCCGGCGGTCAGCCTGGTGCGAACGCGCAAGCGCCGAAAGCACCCCCTGCCACTGCTGCTGGTTATGGGGGCTTCGGTGCAGGAACTCCTCCTGGGAGGGACAAATATGGGCGGATAAATCCTAAAGTGTCAGCCAGGATGGGTGCCGGAAAAGGATTGGATACGGGACACCCTCTGAATCCGCAGCAGCCGCTAGGCATGCCCTCAAAGCTTCATCAGGAAACGCTCCCGACTGAAGATGGCATATCACATGAAATTTCTTTTGAGCGTAACGATGGCACTCGTGAAAAATTAGGTCATGTGATTGTACGAAACAATGAACACGACCACTCAGGTGCACGGGCTGAATCCGGGGTGGATAATGCGGGAAGGGGTCCGGAGCTCACACCAACGGCCCGTCCAGATTCTACAAACAGGCTTGCGCTTAGATCTTTCGATATGCCTTTAGATACCCCTCAACCAACACTAGGCAAAAATGGCCCGCAGGTTTCCGCTAGCACTGGCATGGAAAGCCACGGCAACGCCTTGACGGCAACAGATAGTAAAAAGGTAGAGGTCATAAAGCCATATGCCGGTCTGTCCAGTCCAATGGCGTAAGTCTCTTTAGTTCAACGCCGCCTTCAGCAACGCTTTCGTATATGCGTCCTGCGGTGCTGAAAATATCCGTTCCGCCGGCCCCTGCTCAACAACCACACCATCTTTCATCACAATTACATGATGGGACAGCGCCTTGACCACGCGCAGATCGTGGCTGATGAATAAGTAAGCCAGGTCATTCTTCTTTTGTAAATCACGCAGCAAATCGACGATCTGCGCCTGCACCGACATATCGAGCGCCGAGGTCGGTTCATCCAGCACAATAAACTTGGGCTTCAGAATAATAGCGCGCGCAACCGCAATACGCTGGCGCTGACCGCCGGAAAATTCGTGCGGATAGCGATGGCGCGTAGCCGGATCGAGTCCAACTTCTGTAAGAGCTTCAACCACCCGGCGCTCGCGTTCGGCTGGATCGGGGGCAATTTTATGTATACCCAAACCCTCGGCCACGATTTCGCCGATTGTCATGCGCGGACTAAGACTTCCGTAAGGATCCTGGAAAACCATCTGCATCTCGCGCCGCAACGGACGCATTTGTTTACGCGTATGACCGTCGATGGATTGGCCAAGAAAAACAATTTTTCCGGTCGAAGACACCAGGCGCAAAATGCCGAGCCCCAAGGTGGTTTTACCGGAACCGGATTCCCCCACAACACCCACAGTTTCACCGGCACGCACAGCCAGTGAAACGCCATCCACCGCCTTGATGACATCGACCACACGGCGAAGAACGCCTTTGCGCACAGGAAAGTGGACTTTCACATTTTCAGCCAGCAACACAATCGGAGCGTCCGACTTTACCGTTAAGGCGTCGCCTTTCGGTTCTGCCGCCAGCAGCATTCGGGTATAAGCGTGTTGCGGTTTGGCGAACAACGACGCCGTCGCCGCCTGCTCGACGATTTCTCCCCGTTGCATCACGCACACCTTGTCGGCCATCTTGCGGACGATGCCAAGATCATGCGTGATGAGAAGCAGAGCCATGCCCAGACGCTTTTGCAGATCCTTCAGCAGCGCCAGAATTTGTGCCTGGATCGTGACATCGAGCGCGGTCGTCGGCTCATCCGCAATCAGCAGATCGGGATTGTTGGCCAGCGCCATCGCGATCATCACGCGCTGTCTCTGCCCGCCGGATAATTCATGCGGATAGGCATTCAGCCGCTTTTCGGCATTTGGCAATCCAACAAGTTTAAGCAATTCCAATGTGCGCGCATGCGCCTGAAACTCATTCATGTTTTTATGAACAAACAGTATTTCGCTGATCTGCTTCTCAATCACATGCAGCGGATTAAGCGAGGTCATCGGCTCCTGAAAAATCATCGCGATGCGGTTACCGCGGATTTTTCGAAGAGCAGACTCTCGGGCCCCAACAAGCTCCGTACTTCCATCCAATTTTATGCTGCCTTGCGGGTGCCACGCATTTGGGTAAGGCAGCAATTGCAAAATCGATAAGGCCGTGACCGACTTGCCGGATCCGGATTCTCCAACCAGAGCAACCGTCTCGCCTTTCGCAATCGAGAACGACACGTTGCGCACAGCTTCAACGGTCTGCTGGCCATGGCCGAATGATACCGACAAATTTTCAACATCGAGCAATGTCACTTGCGGCCACCATGCAGCTTCCGGGGATCAAACGCATCGCGGGCGGCCTCGCCGATAAAAATCAGCAAAGTGAGCATGATGGCAATAACAAAGAACGACCCAATGCCGAGCCACGGCGCCTGCAGGTTGTTTTTGCCTTGATTGAGCAATTCGCCCAACGAAGGCGACCCCGGCGGCAGGCCGAAACCGAGGAAATCCAGAGCCGTTAAAGTTGTAAGGGAAGCATTTAGAATAAACGGCATAAAGGTCAACGTCGCCACGACAGCATTCGGCAACACATGCTTATACATGATAACGATATCGCGTTCGCCTAAAGCCTTGGCTGCACGCACATAATCGAAATTCCGCGCACGCAGAAATTCCGCCCGCACCACATGCACTAAAGTCGGCCACGAAAACAGCAACAACAGCCCAAGCAACCACCAGAAATTCGGCTGGACCAGACTGGCCAGAATGATCAGCATGAAGAGCTCGGGCAACCCGTTCCAGACTTCGATAAAGCGCTGAAACACGAGATCGGTCAGGCCGCCGAAATAACCTTGCACAGCGCCGGCCGCGATGCCGATAATGGAGGCGAAGAAGGTAAGAGCCAGACCGAACAAAACCGATATACGGAAGCCGTATATCATGCGTGCCAGCACATCCCTGCCCTGATCATCCGTCCCGACCCAGTTGGTTGCATCGGGTGGCGAAGGCGCCGGGGTGGTGAGTTCGTAATTGATCGTGTTGTAGGAAAAAGGGATAAGCGGCCAGATCATCCAGCCTTTTTCCGCAATCAGCTTCTTCAAATACGGGTCGCGATAGCGGGCCTCGGTCTGAAAGTCCCCGCCGAAAGCCGTTTCCGGATAGCTTGTAAAAATCGGCAGATAATACTGGTTGTCAAATTTGATCAGCAGCGGCTTGTCATTGGCAACAAACTCCGCAAACAACGTGAACAGAAACAGAAAGAGAAAGATCCACAAGGACACATAACCGCGCCGGTTGGCCTTGAAATTGGCCCAGCGCCGTTGGTTGGTTTGAGACCAGGTATGCTTATGAAATATCATGTTTCCCGCGTTTCAAAATCAATACGCGGATCGACGGCGACATAAATAAGGTCACTGATCAGATTTGTGATAAGGCCAAGCAGCGAATAGAAAAACACGGTGGCAAAGACCACCGGATAGTCGCGATTGATAATCGATTCAAAACCAAGCAATCCCAAGCCGTCGAGAGAGAAAATAACCTCGATCAACAGGGCCCCTGTGAACAAGATGGATTTAAAAGCGCCAGGAAATCCGGCAATGACAATCAGCATGGCGTTTCGGAACACATGCCGGTATAGCACCCGCCGTTCCGTTAGACCTTTGCTTTTCGCCGTGAGCACATATTGCTTGTTAATTTCATCGAGAAATGAGTTTTTGGTCAGCATCGTGAGGCTGGCAAAGCCGCCTATCACCATCGCGATGGTCGGCAAAGTCATATGCCAGAAATAATCGGCCACCTGTTGCGGCCAGCTCATGTCACTCCAGTTGTCGGAAACGAGACCGCGCAAGGGAAACCAATCCAGATACCGGCCGCCGGCGAACAACACGATCAAAAGCACCGCGAATAAAAAGCTTGGAATGGCATAGCCAGCGATGATGACGGCGCTGGTCCAGACATCAAATTTGCTGCCGTCCCGCACCGCCTTGCGGATGCCGAGCGGAATGGAAATCAGATAAATCAATAACGTGGTCCATAAGCCGAGCGAGATTGAAACCGGCATCTTGCTGATGACAAGATCGATCACGCTTTCGTCCCGGAAATAAGATTTGCCGAAATCGAACCGGATAAAATTCCACATCATGGTGAAAAACCGCACATGCAGCGGCTGATCAAAACCGAATTGCTTCTCGAGTTCAGCGATCAGCTCGGGATCAACACCGGCCGCACCCGGATAACGCGAGCTGCCTGTCGATTCACTGCGTGGCTGCGCCGACTGATTGCCCATCGTCTCCCCGGTCGCCGAACCGCCAAAGCGCGCTGTGGCCTCAACCGATGTCCCTTGTAGCTTCGCCACAATCTGCTCAATCGGTCCGCCAGGTGCCGCCTGAACGATCAGGAAATTGAGCACCATGATGCCGAACAAAGTCGGGATGATAAGCAAGAGGCGGCGGATGATGTAGGCGAGCATTTGAAATACATAAAGAACAATGCAGGCAGGATCAAGCTGGGCTGATCCTGGTCCTCAAACAGTTTCTTGACGAGTATTGTGGCTAACTAGTGAGCGTTTGGCGGTAGGCACGATTTCCTGCCCTCAAAGCTGCGGGTATTGTGTCAGGATGATTGGGATCGGAAATACTGAGTCGCTGTATAGTAGCTGCTGTAAAATCACGTATGGCGGCACGATATAGAGCGTATAACTCAACAACTTCAGATGTTATCTCGAATGGTCCATCCGCCAATTCCCGGCGCAACAATTCAGTGCGTCGATCTTCCTTCACAAATTCCGCACGTGGGCGGTATTCCTTTCCGGAAGGTGCTTTGCCGCTTTCAGCCTGACGTCTTTTCCTGCTTTCAGAGTGCTTTTTTCTGTTTTCAGCGGCCCTTTCCTCCTGTTGAAGAGTAATTTCGATAGGATCGAAACCTTGTATTTGAGACATTTCCAAGAATGCGCGATACCCGTTCGAACCATATCTTTTATATTTTTGAATATTGGAAGTACTGATATCCTCTACCCTCTGTTCGATGCTCTTAAGAAGCTGGTTACGCGCGAATACTGCTAAGCTATCATCTAAACTTATTTCGGGCATAGGCAAGCGTTCGGGATTAGGACGAAATTCTCTAAGCACCTGGCAAACTTGTTGCCCTGCTTTTCTGAAATCCCAAAAGAAATCTGGTGCATCAATATCTGACATATTTTTACCTATATTGTTTTAAATACAGGTCCAGACTAGCACAGCCGACAAGCTTCCAAAATCGTGGAAATAGTTGCAAACTGCCTATGTCTTATCTTTGAAATTGCATATCGGCTAGCTGGTAAAATTAACCGTTCCGGTTAAATGGTAATTAAGGTGGCCTAATTAAGGTCAGTTTGATAAGTTAAAGTGTTAATTCCAGGGATAAACTATGCACGTACGCATCCATAAACCCGCCAAAACCGCCATGCAATCGGGCCGCGGTGGCATTAATAAATGGCTGATTGAGCCCTTCGTGGTTACGCCGCGCACGCCCGAACCTTTGATGGGCTGGAGCAGCGCCAGCGATACACTCAGCGAAATCGGCGGCCATCTGCTGTTCAATACACCGGAAGAAGCAGTTTCGTTTGCGCGCAAGCGCGGCTGGGAATACACCATCGAGATGCCGAAGGAGCGTAATGTGCGCCCGCGTAATTATCTCGATAATTTCAGAATTGTCAGACCCGAAGACGAAGAAAGACAGATATCTGGTATCAGCACTCAGGATCTAGCCAGAAAGAATTCCTGATCCCTGAATGCTGGTCCCTGATCCTTGGTATGTGCCCGTAGCTCAGCTGGATAGAGCAGCTGCCTTCTAAGCAGCAGGTCGAAGGTTCGAATCCTTTCGGGCACGCCACCCTACGCTAAAGCTTCGGGTGGCAGGCCACGCGAGCAAATTTTGAACGAAAAGGATATTTAATGAATAGCTTAACTATCGCCAGGGGATTCCAAATCTTGGTTCGTAAAAAGAGGCAATCAGCGCGCATAGCGGCGATGCTTTATGGCACTTATACTTCGCCAGGAGGAACAAGAGTTATTAGTGGTCATCACCACCGCGAGATCGATCATTACATGGGCTGGTTCAGAAGCGATAAAATATCCCCTGATCAGTTTGCATTAATTGCAAGAACAATTTCAGAAGCTGTTACAAACAACATCTCATCCCAAATCGTTCGAGATAACAATCCCGATGCTATATGTTCAGCAAGAATAGAAATTAAGCCCGCCGGGGAATACAAAGATCATTTGATCGATGTTACTCTGATGGTAGATTTTGAAAGTAAATTATTGGACGGAGAAAATAATCCGCAAAAACTTCGTTTAGAGTTTGGCAGACAGGTTGCGGAGATTTTTATTAGAGCACGAGAAGGTCGGCTCGAATTTGACGAGCCCGCACCTCACTTCCAGGCTCTACGTGTTGGGGTGGCCCGATTGGCACAGAAATTAGTGAAATAACCAAGCTGTTTCTCACAGCAAGCCGACGGGTTACAATCCGCTTTGGGCCGCCACTTCCAATAGCAGCTACTTTGGTAGTGCAGTGATTTTCTCGTTATATTGACGAATAAGATCATGCCGAAATGGCTCCTTGTCTCCACAGCCCATCGCACTCCATGCGGCAAAGAAAGCTGTAGATCTGGAAGCTGCCAATGAATTCACAGAGGATTTTCCTGGAATACTTTCCGCTAATGTAGCAACAGCCCGGTCCGCTGCATTATTACATGCCGTGGTCTGTGGATCTGGCGTTTGCGCCGCTGCAGGAGTCACAGCTAAAACAGCTGCAATAATGAAAGGATATCTAGTTTTCATATTTAACTCCATAAAATTATTAGCGGATGAAGTATTTCCAATAGAAAGAAACACATGATCATGAAAGTCAAGAATAAAGCTCACGACACAATGTAATTTGATTTCTATGGTTAATAAACGCGGTCGGATAGATCAACGGCCTTCACCAACTATACTTTAACCCAGCCACAATCGATTGATCCGTCTGATTGCTCGACAGTGCGGTTTCATAGCGCGCGTAAATGGTCGATGCGGCATCGCCGGGATTGTAACTAAGGCTGAAACCGAGAGCGGCGGCATCGCGCGATGGCGTTGCACCGGCGGTAGAGAAGGAAGAGCCGGCGATACCGCTGAATGATTCGGTGATGCTGCTGCGCGGGTCGATCACTTCGTGCAGCCAGCCGATGCTTGCTTCCGGTGTCAGGGTATCAACCACGTTGTCATCGCTCAGGCCCTCAATTTCAAATTTGTGCTTAATGCTCGTGCCTAAACTGGTCTGCACCAGATGTTGGCTGCTTCTGTTGACGGAAAGATTGGCACCAGCGGCGCCAGTTTCGGTGTAGCCATTCTCGTAATTATAGGTGTAGGCAAGGCCAAATCGTGGGGTGACGATGGGACCTTCGTCCAGGGTGATCGGATAACTGACCCCACCACTTGCGGCAAAGCTATAGCCATCCGTCTCGCCACGCGCTACGGCACTTACCAGACTAACTAGCCGGTTGCTTTCGGCCGTAATGTAGCCCGCTAGCACCGTGCCATCGAGAACGATGCCGTTATGCTCGCTGCCACCAAGAGCCCCCATACTGCCGTAGAGGCCTACAACATAACTGTTCTGCGAACCCCATTGTGCGATGTTGTTGACAGTGAAATTATTATTGGCGGCGCCAAACATGACGCCCGCGCGCGTATCGGTATCGAACCGGGCTTCGATGCCGACGGTTCCTCCGCCCAGGCTACTGCGTATGCCCGGCGCGGTGGAGGTCCCTTCGATATAGTTGAATTCACCTACGCCTTGAATCCACGCCACCAGAGTGGAGGGCGTTCTCATCGTGACAAGAGAGGCCCAGTTGATGTCCGAAGCATCGGCGATTTGAACTTCATCGAAAGTCGCCAATTTTAACGGAGCTTCGGCCCCTCCTCCGCCAACCGAGCCGGAAAGCCGCGATTGCATGCTGGACACCATCGCGCGCGTATTGGAGACGCCGGTATTTTGCAGGTTGCTGCCGGCGGATGAGCTCAGTTGGTCGAAAGCCTGCTGCTGGCCTGCGGAGGATAGTGTACCGATACTATCGATTAAATTACCGAACGCACCACTGGCCGATTGGGCAAGGCGGTTGAACATACCCGCAATACTGCTTTGGTTAGGCGTTGCCGCGCTGGTGAATTCAGCATTCGTAACAAGTAAACTCCAGTAGCCGGCACCGGAACCGGCAACCAGGCTGTAGGTCAAACCATTATAAGTGCCTGTGGTACCGCTTATGCCTGTTAAGGTGGTGAAGCCGCGCAGAACATCAGCATAGGTTCCTTTGGCAATGGTCGATGCCGCAACGTTACTGACCAATGTTGTGCCTGTATTGCCGTAAATGTTGAAACTCATCGTCGGGGCAATACCATCCTGATTATAAAACTGTCCGTACTGCGATGTGCTGCGGATGATGATGTTGTAATTTGAAGGAAGCCCTGCGGCAATCGTCAACATGCCCCCGTTTCCGGCGCCTTGCAAATTGTTAATGGTCGTGATGGAAGTGCCAGTTTGCGTAATGCCCGCAAAAGGCCCGCTGACTGTACCAGCATTGGTTATGGTGCCTATCACACCGCCGGTAGCATTAACGATGCCACGCCTTACTCCCGATGAAATGGTGCCGAAATTGGTGATGCTGGTCAGCACGCCGTTATTGGTCACAGCCCATTGCGAACCCGTCGATATAGTGCCGTTGTTAACAATCGACGAGGATGTAGCCGTGGAAAGAATAGAGATTGGATCGCCGTTGCGGCCGGCGCCCGCATCGTTGGAAACAATGACGCCCGAATTGATCGTGACATCGGCGCCAGTGTCGAGGGTAAGCGGTTTTGTGGCCGCGCCATCGCAAGATGCACTGATGGTAAGTGTGGAGGAAACGTTTGTTCCTCCATTGCAAAGCGCTGCCCACGCCTGCCCGTGAGGAATGACGCAGGTGATGAACAGGAGCGCAATGAATAGCCTGAAGTGGTTGCCGCAAAAAACGGAACGGAGTCGCATCTTTACAGAGATGAATCGAATTGACATGGATTTTGGGATGAACAGCGGCGGCGGGTTCGCCAATATTCAGTGTCAGGCTTGTCTTGTCTATAGATTCGTAGTGGTCAACATTATTTATGTGTGCGATATTTCAGAGCTTGTGACTGGTCATGCTTACTGCGCGTCAATAATTTTCACCGCTGCAATCGCGCAAGAGCCGTTTCGGCCAGCTCGGTCAGAGTGCTCAATCCCCGGCTTAATTCTTTGCTTACTGCTTCCCGATCGAATAGATCCGATGCCACTTTTTCCAGTTCTAGAGAACCCATGCCGAATATTTTACGGTTGCCGGGCAGGCGAACACTCGGACTGGCTTGAGATAAATCAATTTCTGCGCCGGGTGTTACTGCCAGAAATCGACGATTTATAAGAGTGTCCGCGGCGTCCCGGCTCTCGTCGCTCTGCCCATAATGATCGAGATAATTATATACGTCTTCCTTGGGGACATCCAACCCATCATAATCAATGAATGTCTTGATCACGAGGTGATGATTATAGTTTTCAGGGGAATAATCAGATGGTCTTCGGAAACCAAAATATCCTTTTGCTGTAAAAGGCGGCAGGTGATCATTCGGCGCTTTGCCTTCTTCTATCCGTCCTAACAGCAGACCTTCCGGAGTAGGGATTGCTATTTGAGAAGGATAGGATCTGAACAAAACTTCTCTTTTCGCAGCTTCGAGATAAAGAGCCATAAATTGCAAAACATTTTCATGGCCTAACCTTTTCACAAATTTAATTTCAGGGTTATCTTTTCCTTTCATTCGGACCTGCAAGCGTTGACGCAAATGAATCTCGTCATACACGACCGGAAGATGGCGGCGCGCGGCGGTGAATACAGCTGCTGGACGAATCCAATTGCCTAACAGTCTTGCGAATTCCAATTGAGTGTATTTGTATTCCTCATTGCGTTGAGTGTTTTGCTTATCGTCATATGCAACGGTATTGAAATGAAAAACGTCGAACCCAAAAGCCCAGTCTCTGCTGGTTGCTGCTTTGGGATCTTCATTTTGGAGTTCATCTGTTGATGCGTATGAACGTGGTGTGTTAAAACGTTTTGCAAAAGCTTGGAGATTGCCTTTTGTTCTTGGTCCAAACTGACCGCGATTAGCCAATATGGCGTATCGCCTGGCTTCAGCGTCAAAAGTTTTTGCAAAATCGAAACCGCTTCTCATTTACAGCCCGCTTAATATGCTTTGATTATTATCACTCTCGAACTGGCATATTCTAACATAGCTAATGCTAAAGAAATTTATGAATTAGTTGCGCAATTCGCAGCCATAATCAAAGACTTGGCACGTCTCATCCAACGCTTGATTCCTCAACTAAGCCCGCATTGAGCTTCGTTTATATTCATGCATAATCCTACAAACTAACGAGGAATAAATGAAACGCACCGAACACACTCTCGAACGCGCGCTGTTCGCCAGCCGCTGGTTGATGGCGCCATTTTATGCCGGGCTGGTCGGTGCTCTGGCAATTCTGCTTTACAGCTTTGCCGTCGAGCTTCTGCATTTCTTCATGCACATCCCGGAACTTACGGCCGATAAAGCGGTGCTAGGCGTTTTGGCGCTTATCGATCTCTCGCTGGCGGGCAATCTTCTGCTTATCGTCATCTTCTCCGGCTATGAAAACTTCGTTTCCAAATTTGATCTGGATGATCACGAAGACCGTCCCGAATGGCAAGGCACGGTGGATTTCTCCGGGCTTAAATTAAAGCTGGTGGCATCCATCGTCGCGATTTCAGGCATTCATCTGCTTAAAGTTTTTATGAATGTGAAAGATGCGGGCGACCGGGAGGTGATGTGGATGGTGATCATTCACTTGGTCTTTATTTTTTCCGGCGTCATGCTGGCCCTTATGGACAAAATTTCCGTTAGCACGAAGGCGATGAAGAAGGGCAAATAATCTATTAATGCATTTCTGTTGATGATTGCGTTTGCGATGGTGACTGTGACTGCGATTGGGCATGCGGTTTAGTTCCACGCTTCCCTTTTGGAGCACCTTTTGGAAAACCGCTGCGGTCGCTGTAGTCACGCAGGCTGTTGCGATTCCGGCGGTGTTGAGCCGAGCTCTCCTTTGCGCCGAGAACATCGAGTATGGTGACCCCTAAAACGATCGCCAATGCGAGGCCGACATTGCTGCGCTTCGGGTTCTTCGCTCCATAAACCGTTTTTGCACAATAGGCGCCCATCAGCGTCACAATATCCATCGCATCGCCACCGACACGACTCCACAGGCCGAGATTTTTGTCGACCGATAGCGATGTCATACCGCTGACAATTTCGCGTGTGCCAAAGGCGCGGACCAATGTTTCGTTCCCAGGAATGCCCAAGGCATTTGTAATGCGATGCGGCATCAGAAGCTGGGTCAAGCCCAGGCCAATGCTGAACCAGCCAAGCGCCCGTCCGAGCCGGTCGCTGGGCGAAAGCGAACTGGGGCCTTTGCTGATCACCTGCGGATCACCGGGAGAACGAACAATTTTTGAAATTCTATTCACGGGCATACCTTTCAATGGGGTTTCATCACGACCTTAATGCAGCTGTCCCGCTTGTCACGAAACACATTGTACATCATGGGGCCATCTTCGAGACTGACATCGTGAGTAATGACAAAAGATGGATCGATCTGACCTTTCTCAATCCGCTGCAAGAGATCATCAGTCCAGCGCTTCACATGAGTTTGCCCCATGCGTATGGTCAAACCCTTATTCATCGCGATGCCGATTGGCAGCTTGTCAACCAATCCCGCATAGACGCCCGGTATGGAGATCGTACCCGCCGGACGGCACACATAAATCATCTCGCGTAACACATGTGGACGGTCGCTCTCCATCATGAACATTTGCTTGGTACGGTCATACAAACTGTCCGGATGCGAAAAGCTGACATGGCTTTCGAGGCCAACTGCATCAATACATTTTTCCGGACCTTTGCCATCGGTCAGATCCTCAAGGCGTTCGATAACGCTTTCTTCCTTGAAGTTAATAGTGGTGGCGCCCGCCGCCTGCGCCATGCTCAAACGCTCGGGCAGATAATCAATCGCAACTACTTGTTTGGCACCTAAAATAATGGCACTGCGGATCGCCATTTGTCCCACCGGGCCACATCCCCAAACGGCAACGGTATCGGTCGGTTCGATATCGCATTGCATGGCCGCTTGCCAACCGGTGGGGAGAATATCGCCAAGAAACAGCGCCTGCTCATCGCTCATCCCCTCCGGTACTTTGATGTGCGTTGTATCAGCATAAGGCACGCGCAAATACTCCGCCTGCCCGCCCGGGTAACCGCCGGTTAGATGCGTGTACCCAAACAACCCAGCTGTCGCGTGTCCAAAAACTTTTTCAGCCAGATATTTTTTGCGGTTGGTGGTCTCACAGACCGAATAATTTCCGCGCTTGCATTGATCACAATCACCGCAAAAAATAGTAAATGGAACAACAATACGCTCGCCTTTTTTCAGGGCGCCATTCACGGCTGATCCTACCTCCACCACCTCGCCCATCATCTCGTGCCCCATAATATCGCCGGGCATCATGGCGGGGATGAAGTTATGGAACAGATGCAGGTCTGAACCACAAATGGCGCAGCTGGTTACTTTAATAATGGCATCGCGTGGATCTTCAATTTCAGGATCCGAAACCGTATCGCAGCGGATATCTTCCTTCCCATGCCAAACAAGTGCTTTCATGCCATATTCCTTTGCGCCAGAAGCGTCAGATTATGCCATAAGGATCAGCTAATAACTTGCGGCTGAACGCCGCGATAACAGCTCCAGGCGCTTGTTTTGGAGAAAGAGGGTATAAATTTTTGGGTTCGCCTCTACATTCCCGTGTACATCAATTGCCCTTATACAATCTTGATTGTATACCGGCCCCATAAAGGGAGCAGTCATCCAGATGAAAAAGCGGTTCGTCTTTCTGGCAGTGATAGCCGTTCTGGTTCTTGCCGCTGTTGCGCTCCCATGGAAAGCTTTTCTTGAGACGCAATTAAAAAAGCAGCTTGAAGCGCGCGGTTTTCAGAATGTTCAGCTGACAGTCTCCCATCTCGGGCTGAATGGCCTTGTGCTCAAAGATGTTTCGATCGGCGCCGAAAACCCCCTGCACCTAAACCAGCTGACACTCGGCTTTTCTCTTCCCGCCTTACTCACCGGCAATATGAGTGACATTGCCATTGCCGGACTCTCGCTTGACATGAGCAAGCAAAACGAAAGCTGGGTTATATCTGGCCTCACTCCATCCAGGGACGGCGACAAAACATCCTTGCCGGTTACGGATGAAGCCCTGGCCGCCATTCCCTTTGACTCGGTCGAGCTTGAGAACAGCCAACTGCATATCGCAACTCCTCAATGGCAAGTGAATATGCCGCTGGACCTGTCGTGGCACAAAACCCCGGTTCCGGAACTCCTCTATGAAGCATCCGGCCTCAACCTAAAGGCCAGGGACATTACGGCAACCACCGGTTCAATCAAATTAAAGGCTGTTTTAGACAAAACAGCCCGCAAATGGACGGGCGAATGGCAAATAAATGACGTCAATTTGACAGGATTTGGCCCTGAAGTTCCTGTACTGAATGGAAAAGGAACCGTAACCGGCGAGGAAAGCAAGCTCATGGTGCAGGGACAATTTGCCAGCGCCGATCAAAGCTACAAAGCCGGTTTTAATCTAAACTATTTTTTGCATGAGCCGGAAAAATCACTTCTTGAAATCATTGAGACATCCATGCCATGGAAAGGCGGCATCTTATCCACGGCCAATGTCAAAGTTCCCTTGCAGGAGAAGCGCACTATTCATTTTAATCTGCAGGTGCAACATGCCTCGCTCGATGCGTTGCTCGAACAGCTGACACGCAAGGAAACCACGGCAACCGGCGCGATTTCCGGATCTCTGCCAATTACCGTTGAAGCCAATGGGAATTTCAGCGTTCAGGCTGGCAAACTGCAAGCTGATGAATCAGGCGTCATTGCAATGCCCGCCGATTCCATTCCCGGCGATAATCCACAAGTCGCCCTGGCCCGCGATGTGCTGAAAAACCTGCATTACAAACTGCTATCGATTGATGTCGATCAAGACAAAGATAACAAACTTTCGGTTCTTATGAAAATCGAAGGCAACAACCCCGATGTCTATGAGGGCAAACCCGTTAAATTAAACGTGCAACTTACCGGCGACGTGCTAAATTTTATCCAGCAGAATATGATGATCCTTACCAATCCGGAAAAACTGTTACAGCAGGGACAAGATGAAAAACACTAACCTTCTTCTGCTCGCCGGCCTCGCGGTTGCCGCCTGCACGCCGACTGTTCAGGTGCAGGCACCCGACAAGCCGATTGAGATCAATCTCAACGTTAATATCGAACAGCGCGTGAAAGTCGAGATCCAGCGCGATGTCGAACAGACCATGAAAAAACGTAAGGACATTTTCTAACAGGAGGCACTCATGAAACGCTTTTCTCTACTCCTCGCTTTACTCGGTATGTTTCTGGCTTCGCCGGCTCTGGCGCTTGATCTGCAAACGGCACGCAACTCCGGTTTAGTTGGCGAGAAAACCGATGGCTATATCGGCGCCATTCAGAACAGTCCGGATGTCACCTCCCTGGTGAGCAGCGTCAATGCGCAACGCAAACAGGAATATACCCGCATCTCCCAACAAAATGGACAGCCGGTCGATGTGGTAGCAAAACTGGCCGCTGAAGAAATTATCAAGAAACTTGGAACCGGCAGTTTTTATCAAGCCGCCGATGGCAGCTGGGCAAGGCGCTAGGTCCGGATGATCCTGCGCTTCCTGTTAGCGTTAGTTCTGGTTCTGCTTCCCTGCACTTTACGTGCAGGTGATTTAGGTCCCTCGCAAACCATTCCTCCAAATGGCGTTCTGCGCGGCCAGTTCGTGCAGGATCATTATTTCAAAAATTCAGATAAGCCGCTGCGCTCGCAAGGCCGCTTTATGGTGGCGCCCAAGCACGGCATTCTCTGGATCATCGAAAAACCTCTGCCCATGACTTTGGCTTTCACCTCCAAAGGCATGACGCAATCCATCGGCAACATCCCGCTGCTTCAGGTTTCAACCGCGCGCGTGCCTCTGCTTTCCCGCCTGACGACATTGATCAACAGCATGATGTCCAGCCAGTGGGATGCTTTGGAGACAGATTTCACTATTTCACATACCCCAACCGATAAAGGCTGGCGAACCACGCTCAAGCCAAAAGCCGAGAAAAGCGGATTGCCGTTCCGGGCGCTGACATTAAGTGGTGACACTTTTATTGAATCAGCTCGAGCGATGCGACTGGATGAAGGGTTGGAAGTGTTTACCTTTTCCAACCAGACAACCTCTCCGTCTCCGCCAACAACAAACGAAATGACAGTCCTAACGGCAGGAACAACGAAGCCTTTGATGAAATGATTCGGCGATACACTGTTTTAACAAAATTCTTCTGACATGAAGGCTGGCGATCGTTGCGATGTCGGTCTGTTGCTTCTGACAAAATGCCCAAACAGATCATCTACCGAAGCAAAATAAAACGTTCTTTCATTTTCAGCTACATGCATAGTAGCGAGAGATTTTTCAACCAAATGATTATATAGATTATGCGCATTGGTGTTCTTATTATTTACGCTAAAACAAATAAAATCTGTTCCCTGCCTTTTCTGGTCTTCTAAAAAACTTCTCACTAGACGCAACTCTACAGCAGCGTGCGTGCCCTGAAAATTTTTATGAACACCCAGGAAGACTATATAAGAGGGATTTCTTGCAATTGGATGTGCAGGAAATGTTCGATGCGGCACGGGACTGTTTAGAAGAAGGGCAACGGCTTCCCCTTTTGAATCCGAGACAGTCGTCACTCTTCCCTTTGTAATGGCCGTACGCCAAATACTTTGACGAGCCGTACTTTCCGAACGCAAAGCCACATAAAGCTTCATGAGCTCTGGTTCAGCTTCAGGCAATCCACATGGTCTTGAACTATATTGAAAAGATTGGGTCATATATAACAAAATTACCCTATTTTTACTGTGAATTCCGATGGATAGATATCTGAACTGACTTTCAATTTCCATATAAATGCCAGTTGTATTTGGTACTTAATATCATTATAAACTGGGCACCGAGAATAATTCTCGGAATTAACCAAAACTCACATGCGTCCGGCCCCTTCGGTCAATCCCGCAGATGGCCATCCGGTGTTGGAAACAACTCTCAAACGCATGGCGGACTAACCGGAGAAAGGAAAGACCATGACGATGCCCGTCGTGACATTGCGGCAATTATTCGAGGCCGGCGTACATTTCGGCCATAACACCCGCCGCTGGAACCCCAAGATGCAAAACTACCTGTTCGGCGTGCGCAACAACGTGCACATCATCGATCTCGAACAGACCGTCCCTCTGATGCAGCGTGCACTGCAAACACTTCGTGATACGGCAGCCGCCAACGGGCGTATTTTATTCGTCGGTACCAAGCGCCAGGCGCAGGAACGTATTGCCGAAGCAGCCAAACGTTGCGGCCAATATTATGTCAACCACCGCTGGCTCGGCGGCATGTTGACCAACTGGAAAACCATCTCGCAATCGATCAAGCGCCTGCGCGATATCGATGAAAAGCTGTCCAAAGACACCGGCAAATTCACCAAGAAGGAAATGCTGGAGTTTACCCGTGACCGCGACAAACTAGAACGCGCCCTTGGCGGCATCAAGGATATGGGCGGCTTGCCGGATATCATCTTCATCATCGACACCATCAAGGAAAACATCGCCGTACAGGAAGCCACCAAGCTCGGCCTGCCGGTGGTTGCTATTGTCGATAGCAACTCCGACCCCGCGCATATCACCTTCCCGATCCCCGGCAATGACGATGCCAGCCGCGCGATCGATTTGTACTGCGATCTCGTTTCGCAAGCAGTGCTCGATGGCCTCGAAGCCGAGCTGATGTCCGGCGATAAAGATGCCGGTGAAGCCAAAAAAGTACCTGCTAGCGAAACCACGGTACCGGCGCCTGCCGAAGCAGTGAATGCTTAGATGGCCAGGCATTGGGCCAGCAATAGGCGCTATGTTTGGATTAGTAGCAGCCTCATTAGTTGTTACGAGAATATGCATTCTCACAGCAAATACTCCTGAGGATAAAATATCTTCCATGTGGGCTAACTGCAGAGGCGAACCTGATAATAAATTTGCTGAGCAGCATCCTCTCGTTACTCGTGCTATCGATTGCACATATGCAGGAATGGCTTGGTATGGCACACAGCTCAAAAGCACTATAAAACGACTTAACGATATTCGCTTATAAGGAGACGTAAAATGCCCGAAGTAACCGCCTCAATGGTCAAAGACCTGCGCGAGAAGACCGGCGCCGGTATGATGGATTGCAAAAAAGCCCTCGACGAAGCCAAGGGCGATATGGAAGCCGCCATCGACTGGCTGCGCAAGAAGGGCCTTTCCGCTGCCGCCAAGAAGGCTGGCCGTGTTGCTGCCGAAGGTCTCATCGCACTGGCGTCGAAAGATACCCAAGCCGCCATTGTCGAAGTCAATGCCGAAACCGATTTCGTTGGCCGCAACGAACAGTTCCAGAAATTTGCCTTGCAGGCCGCACAAACCGCACTCGAAAATAATGGCGATGTCGAAGCTGTGAAAACCAAGCTGCAAGACACGCTCACCAGCCTGATCGCCACCATCGGCGAAAACATGACCATCCGCCGCGCGGCCAAACTCAGCGTTCAGCAAGGTATAATCGCCACCTATGTCCACAACGCCCTCGCCCCCAATCTGGGCCGTATCGGCGTTCTGGTCGCCCTGGAGTCAACAGCCGACAAAGCCAAGCTGATGGAACTCGGCAAGCAACTCGCCATGCATGTGGCTGCCGCCCGTCCGGAGGCTTTAACGATTGAAAGTGTCTCAGCCAAAGCTCTCGAACGCGAACGCAACATCTTCACCGAACAAGCCAAAGCTAGCGGCAAACCCGAAAATATCATCGGCAAAATGGTCGAAGGGCGCATTCGTAAATATTACGAAGAAGTCGTCTTTACCGAGCAGGTTTATGTTGTCGATGGCGAGAGCCGCGTCAAGGACGTGATCGAAAAGGCCGGTAAAACTCTCGGCGCACCGGTGAAACTGGCCGGTTTTGTCAGCTACCAGCTCGGTGAAGGCATCGAAAAAACCCAGGACGATTTCGCGGCTGAAGTTGCGAAAATGGCGAGCTAACGCCCTGCGAAAGCCTAAATGATGCGCGAACTATTCCGGATTCCCTAAATAATCCAGCTTCCCAACCTCAACGCCATTATGCCGCAAAATGGCGTAAGCCGTGGTCGTGTGGAAAAACAAATTCGGCAGCACGTAATGAAGCAGGTAAGGCTGCCCTTTGAAGGTGAGTTCGCGGTTGCGGACTTTCAGCGTCACTATCCGCTCTTCACTTCCATCAATTTGCGAGGGATTAACGGTATTCACAAAATCTACCGTCTTCTTAATGCGCGCCTGCAATTCCGGAAAAGTCGTTTCGTTGTCCAGGTAACTTGGCACCTCAATACCGGCGAGGCGCGCCGCGCAACCTTTCACGCCATCCGTTGCAATCTGCACCTGCCGGCTCAGCGGAAACATATCCGGCGCAAGGCGGGCATTGATCAGGACACCGGGATCGATTTTTTTGGTCTCGGCAAAGGCAAATCCTTTATCGAGAATTTTCGATAGATTGCCCAGCACCCGTATGAAGACCGGAATTGATGCCTGATACATGGAAAGCGTCATGGAAATCCCCAACACTGTTTTGATAACGGCTGAATTATAATCGGTTTCTCGTCAAAAGGACATATATGAACAAGTTTCTAATAATTCTCGGGCTTATCCTGCTCGCTTTGGGGCTGTTATGGCCACTATTTAAGAAGCTGAATCTTGGCCGGCTGCCGGGTGATGTAGTCTTCAAACGCGGTGATTTTTCATTCTATTTTCCGATCATGACCTGCATCGTCGTCAGCATCGTCCTGTCGGTTGTCTTGTGGCTGATGCGAAAATAATCGCTTAAGCCACTGTACCTTTCCAATTCCCAATCTTCCGCATAAAGAAACCGCAACCATAAAGAACGGCGCCGGTTAACAACAGACAGAAAATACGCACCACCGTTGGCGCCGAAGCCGCATCGTACAGCAAGGCCTTGCCGGCTGCGAAGCCCAGCACAAACAACGCTGATTTAGCAATTATCTCATCCTTACGGATGAAGGCATAGGCAATGACGGCTACGGCATAAAGCAGCCAGCTTGCCGAAACGGCCAACGATCCATGCTCCGTCACCAAGCGGTAAAGCGCAAGAATAGCCAGAATATGCGCGGCCGCCGGTAGAATGCTGCCGGCTTTTCTACTGCGCAGGTAATCCTGATCGCCAAAAATCAGCACCGACCACAATCCAAACACGGCCATGAAGGAAACCAGCAACCATCTGGCCTCGTAACCTTCCAGCAGATGATGCACCATGGAGAGATATTCAATGATCGCAATCACCAGGAAGGTGATCATTGGAATAGTGTAGGAACTGCGGCTCTCTTTCCCTGCCAGCATATGCGTCACGGCTGCGAAAGCCACCGTCAGCGTGACAAACAACCAGGGCCGGAAATCATCCGGCAGCAATTCGAGATAGATCGAATGGAACGCCACAACCGCGGCATAGGCCAGAACAACAGGCTTGCTTTCCTTCAATCCGTGCGGGAATAACCGCTGAGCTGCAATATACAAAACCGCCAGGACAGCGGCAAAAGTTAGCGATACCCACGGCGCCAGCCCATCCTGGATGCGGTCCACAAAGTAATATTCAACTGCATAGAAAATCAGCAGTACCGGAAAGAAGCTCCATGCCTCGGTCGAGGTGAGCGGTGACTCATTCACACGCGTATACAGATAGGTACCCAGCGCAAAGATAAGGAAATGCAGACCGAGGATGCTGGCGATAAACTGATTGTCATGCAGATCGACACCGATAACCGCGGTCAAAATGATTGCCAGATAAGCGGAAATCAAAGTCAGGATCCGGCTGCGCATCCAGATCGAGATCACCGCAAACGCCACCGAGCAAATCAGGAAATAGTAGATCGTAAAGATCGCTTCCGGCTTGAAGCCCAAAACGATTGGTGCGACGTAAGAACCGATGGCAGCCGTGACCGGATACACATCATGTTTGATCTGCCAGTACAGCCAAATGCACAGCACCGAAACCAGGCTGCTTAAGCCTATCGCCACCTCAAAGGAAACAAGCGAATAATACCGGTAAGACGCAAAGGCGGTGAGATACAGTATAATAACGCCGGCACCCGGCAGATAGCTGGCATATTCGCGGTCCGCTTGCCGCAGGGCTATGCCCGCACCGATCAAGCCAAATCCCAACAGGGTTGCCAACCCCACCTGCCGAACCGGTGTTAACCATCCGGACTCAATTGAGAGTTTGATGATGAAACCGGCCGCCAACACAAAACAAATGACGGCGATGATGCCCAACCAATTTCCCGGCCGGCTTTCTTGTACCAGCTCGGTTTGTTGTCTGGACTGCGGCGCGGCCATATCCGATGTGGCTTTTGTCGCAACGGCTGGTGGCGAAGATATTTTCAGCTGGTTTTCCAGCCTTATCAAACGGGCTTCGATGGATAGTAACCGGTCTTCGAGCCGTGAATCCATTGTTCAACTCCCGTTTATAGTGAATGGCCGAAAGCTAACTCAGTACTTGCAGCACAGAAAAGCGGATTTTTTACACCCATCATTCCGGATGCGACTCAAACACCCTTTACACAGCCATTGCCGGTGCTAGACCATAACCATGTTCAAACGCCCTATTGGCTGGTTCCTTATTGCAACTCTGGCACTTCAATTGCTGGTTCCAACTGGATTCATGCTGGATCTGGATGCGGCACAATCCGGAAGCCTGCGTCTAACAATTTGCAGCAGCGGCGGCACAAAAGAAATTCTGGTCAATGTGGGAGATGGAAAAGCCAGCCCAGCTAAATCTAAATACAATTCTGCCCCCCAAAACTGCCCCTTCTCTCTTGCCCACGCACCGGCTATTTCGCCGTCTGTTTTTGGCGGTCTACTTCTTTTTCTTCTGATCCTTCAGCTTTTCGTTTTACACAGCGATTTACTTCCCTCCCCGCAACGCCGACGGGAATGCTGGCCCCGAGGCCCGCCTCTCCTGAACTGAACGCTTAATCGTGGCCGTTAAAGCCACATCCCCCCGCGTCTCTTTCAGGAGAGTGTTATGAAATTCGTTCTGTTCTTCGCCGTCGTCCAGCTATGGGCCTTTGCCACACAAGCCCATATCGTCGCCAGTCCCGATAATGGTGCTGCTGGTAGCTATTTTCAAACTTCACTGCGCGTTGCTCACGGCTGCGAAGACAGTGAAACAACCGAATTGCGCGTAAAATTACCGGAAGGTATCACTACAGCGCGTCCGCAAGCCAAACCGGGCTGGACTATCAACATCAACAAAACGAAGCTCGAACAGCCGATGGAAGTTGGACACGGTAAAACAATCAACGCGATCGTTACGGAAATTATCTGGACCGGCAATACATTGCCCGCCGATCAATATGACGACTTCGGCTTGCTGCTGAAGCTACCGGATACAGCTGGTAAAACACTGTGGTTTCCGGTCACGCAAATTTGCAAGAACGGCCGGGGCGACTGGGTGGGGATTCCTGCCCAAGGCCAGCAATGGCATGATCTGCAAAAACCCGCGCCATTCATTCGCATTACCGACAAAACAGCACATTAATTTTTACGAAAGCCTATTCATGTTCAAACATTATTTGCAGTGCCTATGCGCATTGGCAATTTCGGTATATGCGACAAGTGCGTATGCCGATCACATTCCTGAAATTACTATTTATGCACAGCCGCGAGGATCGCTTACGGTCCCCGGCGTTAAGGAACAGGAAAAGATACTTGACCAGACCGCTGGCTCCGTTGCTTTCGTCGATAGTGAAAATTTCAAAACCAAATATGCCAACACCATCCGCGACGTACTGAAAAATACACCCGGCGTCTATGTCGAGAACCGCTACGGTCAGGAATTGCGGCTGTCCATCCGCGGCTCCGGCATTGCTCGCGGTTTTCATGCGCGCGGTCTTGAAATTCTGCAGGACGGCATCCCTCTCAATCTCGCCGATGGCAGCGGCGATTTCTACCAGATCGATCCCTTGGCCTTACGATCAGTTGAAATTTACAAGGGCGGTAACGGCCTTGCTTATGGCTCATCAACACTTGGCGGCGCCGTAAATTTTGTTACTCCCACAGCCCATACAGCCATTGCACCCAATATCCTGCGCATGGATACCGGCAGCTTCGGCACTGTGCGCATCAATGGTCAAATGTCACGCACTATCAGCAATGCCGATTTCCTTGTTAACGGTACCCTGATGCGCGCCGATGGCTATCGCGAGCATGAAGGAACAGAAAATGCTGCCTTCAATGCCAATGCCGGTTACCGTTTTTCCGACAATGTCGAAACACGCTTCTATCTCGGCAATTTCGTAGTCGATCAACAATTGCCCGGAGCCTTGACGCTCGAAAATGCTCTCAACAATCCACGCATGGCTTCCGCTAATGCTTTGTCCGGTGATCAGGCCCGCAACACCCGCACCCAACGCATCGGCAACCGCACCAGTTTTAAACTTGGCACTGGAACTTTGGATGTCGATACATGGGCCATGCACAAATCCCTGTTCCATCCTATCTTTCAGGTGATCGATCAGGATGGATGGACCTACGGCATGGGTCCTCGCTATACCACCGCCTATGACATCGCCGGTCTGCGCAATGACCTGATTATGGGCGGACGCTTCTACGGCGGTAACAATACGGCTCTACAATTCACCAATGTGAATGGCTCACGCGGCGCGCAAACGTTGAATGCCGAGCAGGACGCCACTAATTACGAGGCCTATTTCGAAAACCGTCTGTGGTTCCTGCATGAAGTCGCCCTCATGACCGGCGCGAAGTTATTTCACAACATCCGCGAATACGCCGATCATGGAGGCCTTGCCGCCAACCCCACGCCCAAAGCCGATAGCAAAAGCTTCACCGGCATCAATCCCAAAGCCGGGTTCTTATGGCAGCCGCACAAAGATATTCAGTTCTTCGCCGACATCACGCGCAGCCAAGATGTGCCCGACTTCACCGATCTTACGCAAACCACCGCCACCACCACGCGCTTTGTCCCGCTAAAACCGCAAGATGCCTGGACAGCCGAGATCGGCACGCGCGGTAATTACGGAGCCTATGGCTGGGACATTACTTTGTTCCGTTCGTGGGTAAGAGATGAATTGCTGCAATTCACCGTCGATCCCAACATTCCCGCCTCCACCTTCAATGCCGGAGGTACCATCCATCAGGGTCTGGAACTTGGCGGCTCCATCGATCTGCTGCACGATATTGTGGCTGGCCGCGACGATAAAATCAGTATCCACCAGATCTGGAATTACAGCGATTTCCATTTCAAGAACGACCCGCAATATGGCAGCAACCGCATCGCCGGAGTGCCCGCGCATCTGCTGCGCACCGAGTTAACCTACAAGGATAATCGCGGCTTTTATTTCACCCCGACCCTCGACTGGGTGCCGAACGGAGCCTATGCCGACCACGCCAATACGCTGCGGGCCCCCGGCTATCTCCTGATCGGCCTGCAAACCGGCATCGAGCTTCCGAACGGCCTGCTGCTCTACCTCGATGCCCGCAACCTGGCCGACAAGCGCTATATCAGCGACATCAGCACCGTGACCGATGCAAGGGTGGTGCCAACATCCATATTCTACCCGGGACAGGGACGCAGTTTCTTTGCGGGAGTGAGGTATGCGTTTTGAAAACTCATTCAGAAACTATTCGATATAGTCCTGCTCTTGTCGACTTTCGTGTAAAATCCCGCAATATTAGCAAACGCAAAAACCGTGGCCCCCAGCATCAGGAACGGATTTAACGTCAAAATCGCAAGCACAGCACCCGCTGCTGTGGCTAAGGCCAAAATACTTGGTGCTATTTTGGTTATGATATCGGCAGACCTCTGCCCTTTGACAAAATCGGCAACGGCAAAAGCATAACAGCCGGTTGCAATAAATACCCCCAACACGGTTTGCATTGTCCTTACGGAACCCGTCGTATTGATCAAAGCATCCACGACGAGGCCCGCGCCATTCAGCGCCAGCATTGAAAAGCAAATGCCAATTGGTTTGGCCTGCACATACGGTTTGATAAGAGACGGCAACTTCTCCATCACCCGCTGCGCCTGGTCTCGCAGGCCCATGATCATATTCGCAACAACGCCATGCTCATCGGCAACTTTCTTCATTTCGCTGTCGCCATAAGCCAGCAAAATCGTATGCGCCAGCAACGTAAAGCAAGCCCCGGCCAGTTTCGGCACGCTCACAAAACCATCGGCCGCAAAAGCAAACCCCAGATAGCAAAAGTCGCCGATAATGTTGCACAGAGCCATAAGCGAGAATGGATGTGTGCGTATGTAGTAAAGTGGCGAGGCAGAATCCAACATCTGTTGCTCAAACTATTTCTACGTATCAGCCAACCAACAGCGATTACCGTTTCTCCAATTCAAATTAGATGGCATCGGCTACCAGTGTATCATACCGACACCAATTCCACATAGATTAGCAGTGTTAGGGAATAAACGGCATCTGCGAAGCCGAGTTTTGAACGCAGTTCGCCGTGGCATTGTCAATACCAGAACGAAACGCAAATGTCAAGGGATATTACCCATATGGTTAATGGCGAAGGTGCATTGCGGGCTGGATTTTTAACTTCCCGGTGCTTTACCGGGTGCCGCTGGGCGACTAGCCCCTGACAGCAGGACGCCCGGCTGAACTTGCATCCGCATAGGGATGCTCACGTAAAATTCTTGCTGTTTCAATGTGACCGCGGTTTGTCGCGGTATTGATTAAGTTAAAGGGTCCATTTTCCCATATATGACGGTCAGCACCTTTATCGAGTAGCATGACCACAATTTCGTCATGGCCTTTTCCACTGCTACCCGTAATGCATGTTCCTATAGCGCATGAACATCGGCATCGCGATCAAGAAGTATTTTCGCTGCCTCGATATAATTGTTTTCACATGCAATATAGAGAGCAATATCATTTCCGGCATGGACATCGGCACCCTGATCAAGCAGATATTCAACAAGTTCCGGATGGTTATTTTTGGTTGCTTTAATTAGTCCTTCATTATCGTATATGGTAACATCCATGCCTTCGGACACGCGCAATTTAACCCGTTCCATGTCGCCAATTGCGCAAGACCGGAATACGCAATCAATGAATGCACCTCGTTTTGTCGTGTAATGGTGCTATCAGCGGGGTCTTGCTAATAATCTTCGTCGGCCATTTTCGGCTCTCCAGACAATTTATCGCTTTTGCAGTACTATAAATCATGGTTAGCAAACATCAAATGTAACGTTATTTCCGCTTCGCCTCCATCTCGATATCCACCTTCACATCATCCGACACGCCGGGAACGCCATAGTTTATGCCGAATTCGGAGCGTTTGATGGTGGTGGTGGCGCTGAAGCCGGCGGTTTTGATTTTATCCATCGGCCCCTCGCCGATTTTGTTCAGTTTCACATCCAGCACAATCGGCTTCGAGACACCCAGCAACGTGAGAGTGCCGTGGACTTTGGCGGTGTCTTTGCCGGTGATTTCGACTTTATCGCTGACGAAAGTGGCGGTGGAGAATTGCTCGACATTCAGGAAATCTTTGCTCTTGAGGTGCGTATCGAATTTCTCGATGCCCGTCACAAGGCTGCCGGGGTGAACGGTGACATTGATTTTGCTGTCCTCCGGCTTTTCTTCATCCAGCACCAGCGAGCCTTCCGACTTCACGAATTTTCCCGAAGGATTGGAAAAACCAAAATGATTGGCGTGCCAGGTGATGCTGGTATGGGCCGGATCGAACACATATGTTTCAGGAACTGCCAGTGCGGGCGATGCCAAGAGGATCATTGCGGCGGAAAATACGGTTTTTGTCAGCTGATGCGTCATGGCGGGCCCCTGTTGGATCAAGGTTGTGTGAGGATGGAAGCGGTATTGTAATACACATAAATGGACAATACGAATTTTGAATTTGCGCAAATCACCCAAGTGCCCGTCATCCCCGCGAAAGCGGTGATCCAGCAAACGCGCGTCCGCGCGTTATGACTGACAATGTTTCAGGTGGAGATGCCGTTGCCTATTCGCTCGCTGCCGCTCGCTGCTGGATCCCCGCTTTCGCGGGGATGACAAGAAAATTTATGCGCGGCTCAACACTATTTATTTGACTTCCTCTCGCGATTAATGAAATATGTTCCCGTTTTGTTTCTCCCCTTATCCCCGCACGCATTATGAGTTTAAGCCATAAAATCAGCGTTTTGGCGGATGCCGCCAAATATGACGCCTCCTGCTCCTCCAGCGGGTCCAAAGCCAAACGCGACGGCAAAGGCATCGGCAGCACCGAGGGCATGGGTATCTGCCACAGCTACACGCCGGATGGCCGTTGCGTATCGCTGTTGAAAATCCTGCTGACCAATTACTGCATCTTCGATTGCAAATACTGCGTCAACCGGATCTCCAGCGATGTCGAGCGCGCGCGGTTTACGGTCGAGGAAATCGTCAATCTGACGCTCGATTTCTACAAGCGCAATTATATTGAAGGCCTGTTCCTGAGTTCCGGCATCGTGCGCGATAGCGATTACACGATGGAACAGCTGGTCGCGGTGGCGAAATCCCTGCGCCTCGACCATGGCTATAAGGGCTATATCCATCTCAAAACCATTCCGGGCGCGAGTGATGAGTTGCTTCAACAGGCCGGGCTTTACGCCGACCGGCTCAGCGTCAATATCGAACTGCCGACCGAAAGTGATTTGCAGAAACTGGCGCCCGAGAAAAACCGCCCGCAGCTCGAGCGCAACATGAAAGAGGTGCAGATCAAGGCGAGGGAAATCAAGGAAGACCGCAAGCGCGGTTTGAAAGCGCCGGTGTTTATGCCCGCCGGTCAGAGTACGCAAATGATCATCGGCGCCACGCCGACGCCGGATAAGGACATACTTCAGACTTCCTCCAGCCTCTATAAAGGCTACAAGCTCAAGCGCGTTTATTATTCGGCATTCAGCCCTATTCCCCATGCGGATGCACGGCTGCCCGGCATCAGCCCGCCTTTGATGCGCGAGCACCGGCTTTATCAGGCCGACTGGATGCTGCGTTTTTACGGCTTTGCCGTGAATGACATTGTGAATGACGCGTATCCCGATCTTGAGATCGATATCGACCCGAAAACCGCATGGGCGCTGCGCAATCCCGGTTTCTTCCCGGTCGATGTCAACCGCGCGCCGCGCGAGCAGCTGTTGCGCATTCCGGGCCTCGGCGTGCAATCGGTCAACAAACTCCTGTCGATCCGCCGCTATTGTCAAGTGCGGATGCAGGATCTGCTGCGGCTGCGCGTGGCATGGAAACGGGCCAAGCTTTTTGTGATCGCCGCCGATTACACCCCTTCCCTGCAATTGCTCGATAGCGAACATCTGGCTGCCCATCTGCGGCCCGAACCACAGCAATTGCAGATGGCCGTGTGATGTTCCGCCTAAGGGCCGAAACGCTGGACCAATGGCGCCCGCAAGCCCGCGATATGATTGCGCGCGGAATTCTGCCGACGGAAGTGGCATGGGGCGACGCAGATCAGTTTTCGTTGTTCGGCGATGACCAGCCATTGCCGCCCTCGCTCGGCCTCAGTTTCGATATTCCCCGCGATTTTTTCGGCCTCGCCCGCGCGGTCGGCTGCCATCGCGATCCGCGCCGTTGGGATCTGCTGTATCAGCTGGTCTGGCGGTTGACGCATGGCGAGAAGCATCTGCTGCGCATCAGCACCGATCCGCTGATGCACGCGCTGCGCATGATGGAAAAAGCGGTGCGGCGCGATGCGCATAAAATGAAAGCATTTGTGCGCTTCCGCCGCGTGATGGAGGAAGATGGCGAGCATTACATCGCCTGGCACCGGCCCGATCACCGCATCATGCGCATCACCGCCCCCTTCTTCGGCCGCCGCTTCGCCGCCATGAAATGGACGATTTTAACGCCCGATGAAAGCGCACATTGGGATGGCGAGCAGCTGCATTTCGGCCCCGGCGTGCCGGAATCCGAAGCGCCGAAGGATGACGCGATGGAAGATTTGTGGCGCGATTATTACCGCGCCATCTTCAACCCCGCCCGCATCAAGATCAAAGCCATGAAGCGCGAAATGCCGGTACGGCACTGGCACACGCTGCCGGAAGCCGGCATTATTCCGTCCATGCTGGCCGAAGCACCGGCGCGCGTCGAGAAAATGATCGCGCATACCGAAGGCTCAACTACCTCCGCCGCCGATTACCTGCCACCCACTTTGGATCTTGAAGCGTTGCGCGAAGCCGCCAAAGCCTGCCAGGGTTGCAAGCTGCACAGTATGGCCACCCAAACCGTCTTCGGCACCGGCCCCGTGGGCGCATCCCTGATGCTGGTCGGCGAGCAGCCGGGCGATGAAGAAGACAAAAAAGGCATCCCCTTCGCCGGCCCTGCAGGCCAGTTGCTGGATGAAGCCCTGCGCGAAGCCGGCATCACCCGCGAGGACATCTACATCACCAACGCCGTCAAACATTTCCGCTTCCTCTACCGAGACAGCTTCCGCCACCACCGCACCCCCTCGCGCTTCCATGTCCATGCCTGCAAACCATGGCTGAACGCGGAAATCGTCGCGGTCAAACCGCGCGCGATTTTGTGCCTGGGCAACACAGCTGCGCGAGCCCTGGTGAACCCGAACTTCGTCATGAAAGACAATCGCGGAAAGTGGATAGAGGGTGAGCCGCCCCTGATGGCAACCTATCACCCGGCCGCAATTTTGCGCGCGAGTGGCGCGCAGCGGGAGGAGTTAAGGGGGTGGTTTGTGGAGGATTTGAGGGAGGCGGCGGGGATGGTAAAAAGTACTAGCCCTAATCATTTACCATAAACTTATATCTGACATTTGTAATCTACACTGTAGCGCAAGCAACACGATGATAACCTGATCAGAGTTTTAACTTTTTGAGATGGGCATTTTGGTTTTTCGAAATTGGCGACACAAGATCTAGAGCTGCATCCATAACATCTTCAACTATGTCTCGAGGTACTGTCTGACCTAATCCTTCAAAATCTTCAATACGTTTGGAACATCCATTTGCGGGATGATCTTCGTCATAATAAACAAATACATGGTCTTCTGCTGCATTTTTGCCCCACCTCTCTACCGCGTATATACCCCTTTGTTCTTGGCTTAAATTCACCAGGAAGAATATGGCCTGTGGCCAATGTTGTTTTTCGGGGTGACTGCTGTCGCTTAATGTAAGGTAACGCCTTCGGCTTATTGTGGTCTTTACTTGAATTAAAAATGGTTCGCCCGCCGAATTTAGTACCAAAAAATCCGGTGCTGATCTTATCCGGATTGCGATTTCAGATCTTGCAAACTTTAGAACATCAATTGCAGACAGAGCCACACGCTCGTAGCCATAAGGAATTACTTGGAAGTTTGATCTGCTTAATACTCGCTCGACAACATGCTCGCCTATCCGTCCAAGAAGAAGGTCCCGTTCAAATCTAGGCATTGATTTTTCTTATGTTATATTCATTTTCCAAATCGAGGGGTATTCCACTCTCAAGCATCAAGTGCAACTCTATGCATTTTTGGATGGTGTGGCTACATTCATATTAAGTCAGCTACACCAGCACAACTACACCTAGAATACCCTTAGACGATGCAAGCATATCACCACCTATAAGGAAATGCAGCATGACTGCCCGCAGTATCTCCGACGAAGAGATTTCACTTATTAAAGGCTTCTTGAAGCGTGGGATGAAAAACAAAGATATTCAGTTTTTCTTTAACCGCCCCGACAGGCCCGTAAATTCGGGGCGTATAACAAACATTCGCTTAGGTTCGTATGGCAATTCAAGGGCGGTTCCGATTGCAACAGATCAAGAACTGGATAAATTTTTAAAACAGCATAGAGGCAAAGCGACAGTTCATAGCTCCGACCCCATTTCCCAAATTGCCGTTAAGGCAATGTTCGCAAAAGATAGCAAGGGGATCTGGCGTTTAAATCCAGGTGAGACAGATCAACATGAATGCAAAACAAGTTTTGGTTTCAAATATTCTGAAAAATGGCTTAAGGCAATTGGAGCACTCGCCAATAATCGTGGAGGATATATACTTTTTGGGGTTCATGACAAAGGCGCAACAGATGACAAAACTGGAATTGATTTAAGTTATAGCGTCTGCGGACTAGAGAGCGACGAATTTACAAAAACGGAGCCAGTAGTCTTTGCTAAACGAATAAAATCGCTGTTTGACCCCACTCCTAGAATAAAAATTACGACTCTAAAAATTGGTGGAAGAAATGTCGGCGTAATATTTGTTGAGCAACATGTCAGCAGACCGGTTATTGCTATTAAAAATGAAGGGCAATCGATATGCGAGGGCGATATATATTTCCGCTATCATGGTCAAACTGGAAAAATAAAGTATAGTGATCTTCGCGCCATTCTTGATGACAGAGATATTGCATCACGAAAAGAAGTACTCCCAATGGTTGAACGATTACTGAGCTTAGGCCCATCACGAGCAATGATTGCTGATTTAACCGCCGGAACTTTAGTAGATGGCAAATATTCATTGCAGATAGACGAAAAATTGATAGAGAAAATTGGCCTACTAAAAGAAGGAGAATTCAATGAAAAAATTGGCGCACCTGCATTAAAAATTATTGGAAACGTGCAGTTGGTTGGGAAAAGCGCTGCCGAGATTAAAAAGGGGGTAATTACAGGGGCCGACTTATTAAAAGATTTCTTGCACCAGACTAGCAATATAGATGGCAAAGAATATATCCGGTTCGCTCTCGAAGGAGCAACAGGAGCATGGTTTCCTTTATTTTATTTTGCTTCCAAGGAAAATATGACGAAATCCGAACTGATAGAATTCATTAGAAGTACCAATGCACCCATCGCGAGAAAAAAGAAATTTATAGCGCGTGTTAATAATGAAAAATCAGCATACACGCATGCCAGCAAGGCCCGCTTGCCATTCCTCGCTACACTTAGTGATAAAACCCCTACTCCCACCACAATGCATGACGCCGCAAATTTGGCCTACACAATTCAGGGGCTCCCCTCTCACACAAAAATATCATTGCAGCATCTATTATTTCTTTTAGAGCATTGTGCAAAGTTAACTAGTGGTACAGATATGTTATCATCTGTTAGAAGGGCTTGTTGCAGAGTGGACGAAATCTTTTTTAGACTAAAAGACTAATGACCATCCTATCTCGCCACCGCCACACACTCCCCCGGCATCACCGCTTTCGCCTTCACCTCCCACTCCACAACACCCCGCCAATTCTCGCAGATCGGTTTCCCGTCCTTCTGCGTCAGCAGCAACGAACCGCTGGGCTGGCTGGTGGAGACGCCGACATGTTCCCGCTTGCCCATGATCAGCCAGGTTTCGCCGGTCTCGAATTTATCGCCGCAGGATGAGGCGGATGACGTCACTGTAAAACTAAGCCCCTCGCGACCGATGCCCTTGATTGGCAGCAGGACCGTTGCATTCCCCATCGAACCGGTATTCTTGTAGCCCTCGGCAAAATCGAACTTGCCGATGAAAGCGATATCGGTGTTCTGCAGAAGAGTGGGATAAGATTGTATCTCGAAGTCACAAGCGAGTACGGGCCGGGGATTGAACAATCCAAAAGCAAGCAGGATTAGAAGTAAGAACAGTGTTTCAAATCTTGTGATATTCAAACTGGGCATGACGCATCCTCTTTTTCTCTGCCTTACAGATTTGAATAGAAGGCGTGATGCGTCAATATTTTCATGCAGTCTGGTGAGACTTCTATAATCGCGGTCTTGGCACGGGTCGCCTACCGGGCAAAGCCCTGCTTATATCGTCGCGCTCCCGTTTTTTATCCAATATCTCGCGCGCGCATTCTAATGCGGCGGCATATGCCCTTCCGGCAGCCAGTTCGATGGCTTCAAGCTCCACGTCGTCGGGCGGCCGCTCATTTCTTGCTTCAAATGCCCGTACTTGTCGTTGAATTAATTCTTCAACTTTGGCCGAGATGCCGTCTTCAACTTTGTGCCAGTCGGCTACGTCAGCTTCCTGATGTCCCGGTAGATAAGCAAATCTCCTATTTTCTCCGCGCACGGCGCCGATGATTGATTGCCATCCGTGGCCCCAATTGACTGCGACATCATCGATCAGCGGAAGCTGAAAATGTTCCGGCATCTCTCGGAAACCCAACAGCAGCTCGTCGGTCAGTTCAGAGCCGGGATAAAGAATGGCAAGTGGTTTATTATCAATAGCCGAATATAAAAGATATTTCAGCTCGCCATCGGCTTGACGAATTCGAAAAAGAAGCGATCCATGCCGCGTTTCGAATGCAATATTCTTTAGATACACAGGATCGGCCGTTAAAGAGTCATCAAATAGCCCACGATAGCCCCCACCCATTAGCTCCCAGTAACCCTTCACATCACTGGCATGCAAGGCAATGGTCGCTGGATAGTCTGTTGGCCGGAGCCGTTGAAAACCTTCAAGCACTTCACCAAAATTGACGACTAGCGGTTTGTCGCAAATTTTATAGAAATATCCGCCGACCCAGCGCGCTCTTCGCTCATCCCCATCAATGCGGTATACATTATTATCCATAATAACAATCGACTTGAAATATATTTCTTTGAGAGGTTGGAAAACATTCGGATCAGTTTCGGATGGTGCCGTAAAAATATTGCATTTATTGTCCGGGCTCCAGCGGCGATGGGGTATGGACTGGAAGACCTGCAGACGTTCGTCGGTAACATCGCCCCAATGAAACACCCCATACTCATTAACCTGATCTCGCTTACGGACAATCACGAGCGCGAGGTCGGTTGATGGTATTTCCATGACACGGGCGAATGCCCGCCGTAACTCGTCGTGGTTCGCCCCTATGCGGGCAAGATCGGGCGTGCCATTCGGATTCACCAGCCCGCGGGTAAAAGCCACAAGGTGATTAACTCGTCGCGCCTTCCCAAGCCTCTCGCGCTCCTCGGGTGTAAATTGGTCCGGCATAATTACTCCGATTAAAATCAATTATATTTTCAGTATACTACTTACCGAGCATCAGTTCTGAAATTATTATAGTTAAAAAAGTTGCTCAACAACGATTGCTGTCAATCAATATCGGGAACCATTCACTGAAACCAGCATCTAATACGATGGAGACACGTCATGGCCCACCCCATTCCATCCCACCACGCCCGCGAGGCCACCCTCCTCACCGCCCTGCGCCAGCAGGATGAACGCGCCATCCGCTCGGTCATTCAGCAGCATAACCAGCGGCTGTTCCGCATCGCCCGCAGTGTAATGCGGGATGACGCCGAGGCGGAGGATGTTGTGCAGGACGCCTATATCAAGGCTTTTCAGAAGATCGATCAGTTTCGCGGGGAGGCCGGCCTCGGCGCCTGGCTGTCGCGGATTGTTTTGAATGAGGCGCTTATGCGCCTGCGCAAACGGAAAGCGGCGCCGGTCTCGACGCCGCTTGATGAAACGAGAGAACCTGCGGGACAGATTATTCCGTTCCCGCTTGCCAGTAACCAACCGGACCCCGAGCGTGTCATGGCGCAAAATCAGATTCAGAGAATACTTGAGCGCAAGATCGACGAATTGCCGGAAGATTTCCGCATCGTTCTGGTGGCGCGGACAATTGAGGAAATGAGCATTGAAGAGACGGCCGAACTGCTCGATCTGAAACCGGAGACTGTGAAAACCCGGCTGCACCGGGCGCGTGCTCTATTGCAGGAGAAACTGGAAGAGGAAATCGGCCCTGCCCTGTTGACTGTGTTTCCTTTTGCGGGGCAGCGCTGCCGGACTATGGCGGATAAGGTTTTGCGCAAGATGAAGACTGCGACATAAAGCGGGAACCTTTTTTATTTTCCTGCATCAATACTAGTAGCTGGTCAAACCAACTGCAAAAAGGGGATTCACCATGAAACTGCACAGACTCTCGGGCGCTGTCGCCGCCCTGCTCATTCTGGGTGCGCCGGTTTTCGCCGCAACCGGGGCGGGACTTAATGACGCACAGATCGCCCATATCGCCTACACGGCCGGCAATATCGATATCAAAGCCGGCGAACAGGCCCTGAAGAAAACCAACAATCCCGACGTCAAAGCCTTTGCCGAGGATATGGTGCGCGACCACAAGGCCGTGAACGAAAAAGCCCTGGCGCTAGTTAAGAAGCTGAATGTGACACCGGTCGACAACGACACCAGCAAAGCCCTCAGCAAACAGGCCGAAGATACATATGCGAAGCTCGACAAACTGGAAGGTGCTGCTTTCGATAAAGCCTATGTCAGCAACGAAGTGGCGTTTCATAAGACAGTGAATGGCGCCCTGCAAACGCAGCTCATTCCATCGGCGCAAAACAAGGAACTGAAAGACCTGCTCTCCACCGGCCTGAAAATCTTCAAAGGACATGAAGCGCATGCCGAGCAGCTTGAGAACAAAGTGAAATAGATTGCCCATATCCGGATTAAAACGAGGATCAGCGGGTAGCGTCTTTGTCGGGGCGCTACCCCTGCTTTTCGTTTTGGTTACTCTATCGCCGTGTCAGGCAAAGGACATTCAAGTCCGTATGAAAGATATGGGCTTCTCACCGGCGCAGGTTACGGCGCGTGTTGGTGATACAATTGAATGGGTCAATGACGATTTTGTTGCCCATACGGCGACAGCAAAGGATAAATGGGACATCGTGATCCCGCCGCATCAGAAAAAGCAGCTTGTCCTCAAAGATGCGGGTGATTTCGGGTATCTGTGCCGGTTTCACCCGACAATGAAGGGGAAGATTGCGGTTGGGAAGTGAATGGGCCCCTGCCTGCTCACAAAACCAGTTTCCAATCCGGCCCCATTTTTTCCGCAGATGCATATAGGCTGGCTAAACTAATTGCCGCAGGGATAGGTCGCGTCATCAAGGCCATAGTAGCCTATTAATGTCTTTTGGTACCATTACCCATGCAAAACATCGGCAAAAAAATATGGGCCATTGCGGAAGGCTATATTCCTGCGGATGACGCCAGCAAAGCCCGGCAATTTGTGAGCCATGAGACCGCCTGCATTCTGAATGCCGGCGCCGAAGATGCGCATGTTGAGATCACGGTTTATTTCCATGACCGCGATCCGGCGGGTCCCTACCGCGTAACGGTAGGCGCACAGCGGACGCATCATTTGCGCTTCAACGATCTTAAGGACCCGGAAAAGATTCCAGCCGATACGGATTTTTCAAGTGTTTTCATTTCCGATCAGCCGATCGTCGTGCAGCATACGCGCCTGGATAGCCGCCGCTCCGACATCGCGCTGCTGAGCACCATGGCCTACCCCATTTCATGAAAGGAGCGCACATGAATAACAAAATATTCGGCATTGTCGGGCTGGGCCGCATCGGCGGCGGTTTTGCCCTGCATGCGATAGGCAAAGGCTACACCGTCATCGGCTTCGATCGGCGCAGGAATGAGGAGCTGAGTAAGGGCGGCGTTGCCTATGCGGACAGTATCGAAGAGATGATGAAACAATTGCCGAAGCCGCGCTGCGTGTTCATCTGGGTCCCGGCAGGTAAAGCCGTCGATGCCGTCGCTGAGGAAATTGCAAAGCATGCCGAAACCGGCGACATCATCATCGATGGTGGAAATTCCTATTGGGGCGACAGCAAGCGGCGGGCAGAAACCTACACTGGACGCGGCTTTTATTTTCTCGATATGGGCACCAGTGGCGGCGTCGAAGGTGCGCGCAACATGCCATGTCTGATGATCGGGGGCCCGCGCGAAGCAGTTGCGCAAATCGAACCGATGCTTGTCGATCTAGCCGTCAAGGGAGGTTATGCCCATGCCGGGCCGAGCGGCGCCGGGCATTTCGTCAAGCTGGTTCATAACGGCATCGAATTCGGCATGCTGCAAGCCATTGGGGAAGGCATGGCGCTGCTCAAGCATTTCCCAGACCAGCTCAAAATTGCCGAAACTCTGGAATGCTGGCGCAACGGATCGGTGATCCGCTCATGGCTCATCGATCTGATGACGCGCGCATATAAGGGCGACCCCGAATTCAAAAAAACCCAAGGCTATATCGAGGATACCGGCGAGGTAAACTGGCTGATCGGCGACGCGCTGGCCATGGATGTGCCGGTGCCGGTTATCGCGCAATCGATTATGGCGCTGATGAAATCACGCGATGCCACCCGCATCGCCGACAAAGCCATCATCGAAATGCGCCATGAGTTCGGAGGACATCCGTATGGTCCGGATGAGGCTGTACGTACGGAGCGGGAGCATGGAAGGGTGGGGGCGATTTACCGGGTTGGGCAGAGGGTTAGTGATAGGTGATGTTATCCGGTATTTATTGAACGACTCCATTATTAAGTTATCGAGCATTTTAAATGGTTAAAATGTAAAGGAAACCATATCAGGCAAAGCAACAATTTACGCTGCGTCCCAAAAAATGCTATTTGATGGCTTTATTATTAAATACTGATTTTGGCATTTTTTATGAAACGCATTAAAGCTATCACAACTTGCTCGATGGATGTTATCGAGGATCAGGATGGAAATTTTAACATCTGCGAGTTCAATCAGGGATTACAGTCAGGAGGAGATGAGCCCACATGGGTCCGCATTATCCGGCATTATCAGGAATTATTTCCCCATGCCTTGATAGAAGATTCCGAAAAAGCGCAGATTGCCGGTGACTTGTTATACGAAGGTCTTCTTCTTCCGATGAGAAGACACCAAGGCGATGAAACTGCCGCATCCGATAACGCAGACAAAGGGCTCGTTATTTTTCGCCTTTTCATGGATGCCAAGAAAGAATTTGCTTTGCATCACCGTTATCAGTCCTACAACCCCATTATCGCCGATCCACCTGCCCTGCACGCTGTCTACAAAAACAAAGCTTATGCCGCGGCATTGGATGAACGCGGTATTTTCCCGAAAACAATTATTCTAACCGCAGAAGAAATCCGCAATGGCGCGCTGCTCGATCATTTTGGCGATGGGGAGAAAATTATCATTAAATGCCCGCAAGAAGAAGCTACAAAGGATCGCTAATTGCGCATGCCGGTGACAAGAATATTCCACTGCCTCAGGATAATCGCGATCCTTTTTTTGTGGTGCAGCCCGTCATCACCACCAAAGGTTTTGCAGACGACCGTCAACGGCACTTTAACACCTACATACGATGTTATATGACGGTAAGCCTTACAGATGATCGCATATTTTTCCAGATATGGCCGACGACAGGGACCATAGCCGATGTTCCCAGCACATCGGCTCGACCGGAAGCCGTACTTGTCAACCGTGGTTTACCTGACTCCGAGATACCGGAAAACAGGAAATTAATCTTTGAGCTGCCTGATGAAACAGAGACACGTTTGCGAGCCTACATCCGAAACAATGCCGTCCCCTACATCGCGCAGCTTTTGGCATTTCCTTTTGAAAATGTTGTGAAAGAAAAACTGGAAAGAGCGGCGCAATCAAAGGACAGGTTGCGGAAACGCGTTTTGCAAAGACTGTACAAGGATAATGCGTATTTTTCGTTCACCGACCCGCGGCCGGAGAAAATGCGGTATTTGCCGCGAGAAGTCATCGAAGCCCCAAGGGTGCTTTTGGAGAAACAGGAGCGCCGTATTGAGCAAAGATTGCAGCTCAACTGATGGGAAAAGCTTTTACATGTGGGGAGCAAAGCATAGATGAACCAATCATCCGATAGATATGGGCGTGCGCTTAAGCGGCTTCTAAATGAAGTGCAGTTGGCCATTTATGAACGAGATGCATACAATGAAATTTGCCGCATTTCTCCACACACCAGTTGGGGGTTCTTTTCTTATGCATCAATAGCATTAAAGAATGATATGGTCTCTCATGCGATCAAAGTTCTTGATGATCATAAAGATGCTTGCGCATTCTGGTATATTTACAGATGTAAAAAGGGATCGGCAGACAAAGAGCTAAAGAAGGTTGGCTTGGACATTCCTAAAATTCAAGAATTAGCTGATAAACTAAAAAATGTACGAGACAAAACGCATTTCCATATTGATAAATCAAAGGTGTTTGCGCCAGAAAAAGTTTGGTCTGATGCAGACATAAGGGGAGAAAAATTTAATCAGGTAATGGATGGTCTGCTGATCCTGTTTCATTCACTATATCAGGAACACTTTGGAGAGCCACTTGTACTCCGAGCATATGACGCAAAGGATATCGAACCGATAATCAATGCAGTAAAGGCGAAGAAATTAAAAATCTAACTCTGTTGGTTCGCTTATGTCCGGATCATCATTAAACGATTGGTGCCATCTCCTTGAAGAAGTGCTTGCATTACCAAAAATGTTTTCTCGCAAAAGCATGGCCTGAACCGTGTTTAAGATATTTTTCAAACGATTCGGCCTTACTACGGTCAACAAAGGCCACATAGGCAACCAACTCCCAGGGCTTGAACTTATTCGTATGTATTGATTGACCTCTATTATGTTCAGCTAAGCGTTTTTTCAAATCGTCGGTCACGCCGGAATATTTTTGGTCGGGAGCGTTAACGCTACGGAGGAGATAAACGTAGTGCATGTGGCAACCAGCCCTGCTTCGCTAAAGCTACGCAGGGCATCCTGCAACTATTTGTTTTCGCAGGATTGGACCCTCTTCGCTGCCGCTACGAGGGCCCAATCCTGCGAAGCTTTAGCGGAGCAGGATGGAGCGGGCGAAGGGGATCGAACCCTCGACCCCGACCTTGGCAAGGTCGTGCTCTACCGCTGAGCTACACCCGCATCCGTTTCGGCAAGAGGGGGATCATACAGTCCTGTCACGTGTTTGCAAGCCCTTGATGCTTCAATGATGCTTCAATTTTCATTGCTTTCGCAAAGACTTGTCGTTTGCTAGATTGCACCTACATTATGAAGAAGGCTTAACAGGCAGGTTTTTACGTATGCTTAGCTCGTCCTCTCAAGCGCAAATGCCGGAAACGCCTGAAAATGGCGGTGATACCGTGCGTGATGTCGGCTTGGCCGATTTTGTCCCGCAGGTGATCGAGGCCTCACGCGACAAGATCGTGGTGGTGGATTTCTGGGCAACCTGGTGTGGGCCGTGCAAACAATTAACGCCGGTGCTGGAGAAAGTGGTGCGCTCCTATAAGGGCGCGGTACGGCTGGCCAAGATCGATATCGATAAAAATCCGCAGATCGCGCAGCAAATGCAAATTCAATCGGTTCCGGCCGTGTTTGCGTTTTTCCGCGGACAGCCGGTTGATGGATTTATGGGCGCCCTGCCCGAGAGTCAGATTAAAAGCTGGATCGACCGGTTAGTGAAAGCCAGTGGCGGCGCAGCGGGCGCCGAAGCTGCCGGCCTTGAAACAGCTTTGCAGCAGGCTGCCGATTTTCTGGCGCAAGGGGATGTTCCAACCGCCCAATCGATTTACGCCGATATTCTGGATATGGAGCCAACCAACGCCACGGCCTATGCCGGTTTGCTGCGCTGTCTGATTGCGCTTGGCGATACGGATCGCGCCAAGCAGATGCTGGAAAAGGCACCGCCGGAGATTGCCAAAGACAAATCTCTGGATGCCGTTCGTACCGCCATTGAACTTGCCGGACAAGCGGCACAGACTGGGCCAGTGGGTGAGCTGGAAGCGAAATTACAGCAAAATCCGGCTGATCCGCAGGTAAAATACGATCTCGCATTGGCTTTTTATGCGGCGGGAGAGAAAGAAAAAGCAGTGGATCATCTGCTGGAACTGGTTAAACAGAACCGCAGCTGGAACGAAGACGCCGCGCGCAAGCAGCTTGTTAAATTGTTCGAGGCTTTTGGACCAACAGACCCGCTAACAATATCGGCACGTAAACGTCTTTCATCCATCTTGTTCTCATGAGCGAAAAAGAAAAACCAACCGCTTCCCTTACCCCTTCCGCTTTGCCGGATGTGTTGCCTTTGTTTCCACTGTCCGGTGTTTTGCTTCTACCGCGCGGGAAGCTGCCGCTGAATGTGTTCGAGCCGCGCTATCTGACAATGGTTGAGGATGCGATGGGCAAAGGCCGGTTGATCGGCATGGTGCAGCCCAGCACATCTGAAATACAGGAACCTCTGCCGCCGCTGTTTCATGTCGGCTGTGCCGGACGCATCACCTCTTTCACTGAAACCGAAGATGGTCGATTTCTTATCGGCCTAACCGGCGTGTGCCGCTTCCGCATTACTGAGGAACTGCCAATCGAACGCGGCTATCGCCGCGCCAAGCCGGATTGGGAGAATTTTCTCGGCGATATTGCCGAACCGGACGATACCCACATTGATCGTGATAAGCTGATGGGCGTTCTGCATAATTATTTTAAGATCCAGGGCATCTCCGCCGACTGGAACGCCGTGCAAGCGACCAACAATGAAACGCTGATATCGTCGCTGGCGATGATTTGCCCGCTTGCACCCAATGAAAAACAGGCGCTTCTGGAAGCGCAGGACTTGCATGCTCGGGCTGAAATGTTGATGGCTTTGCTGGAAATGGCCTCCATGCCGGTGCTCACGGAACTTGAAGCTACGGCTAAACATTAGGTTTGCCATGAGTGACAACAACACCCAGCGCCGCGTTGATCCAAAGTTGCTGGATATTCTCGTCTGCCCGGTAACCAAAACGGCTTTGCGCTATGATGCGGCCAGGCAGGAATTGATCAGCGAGAAAGCGAAACTGGCTTTTCCCATCCGCGAAGGCATCCCGATTATGCTGGTGGATGAGGCGCGGAAGATTGGGGAGTGATTACGACAGCCCTAAAGCATCGCGCAACTTATTGCGGAAGGACACTGGCCAATTTTCCTCACTGGTATACACTCGTGCCGATCGGTTTGGCATGGTTGCGTCTTCCGCATAAATTACCAATGACTGGCCCAAATCTGCGACTTCAGCATTAACCGTATGCCATACTTTTTTAGAGATAGTTTTGGTATCTTCTGGTGATCTTATTTTTTCTTCCCTACCTTTCAGATCTACCGTCCTTTCGCTGATATAGGTAGTTCCACGAAGCCGAATACCTTCTGCGCTAAATGTCTGTGTCGTCTGATCGAATGTTTCATTCCCTCTATTTACAATCACAAATCCAGCATCTGCGAAGGCCCTTTCCAGCATCTGCCGGCCATAGCGAATGCTGGGATTGGAAACGTCATCAGTAGCTGATGGAGCAATGAAGACATGCGGTGGTATTTGTTGTCGTCTGGCAGCCAGCGCCTCTACATGCTGGTCCCACGCTGCTTTGCGAGTATCAGCAACATCTGCGGTTAAGATTCTGTTTTGATCGTGAGCAGCCCGCTCGAATGCACTAGCACCGACATCAAGATTTGTTGCTACATCGTTCATGGCATGCCTCCATAGCAAAAAAATACAGATGAATTCTTATTACGCCCGACAATGCAGTTTGAAAATGGAAACTGGAGAAAAACTGTGAACTCATACACCGCTAGGTGAGCCGAAATATATTCTCACCTATATGGCCGACTTCGCGTGATAGCACTGTATCCTGCCAGATCTCAAAACCTGCAGTTGCAGCGCGTTCACAGAAATGGACATCCTCGCCAACAATCTGTTCGCCTTCCACGCGGTCGCTGAACCAGGGTTTCGTCAGCTTCTCAAATACCCGCATATTGATGAGCAGGCAACCGGTTGGAATATGCTTCATGCGCAGCAGGCCGTTGGTTTCCTTAGCATCATCATAAGCAGTCCCGATTGGTCCGAATGGTGGCCGGCGCCGGGCGTAAAGTGCGCCGACAATATCCTTGTTGTGGCTTAGCAAGCGCTTCATCACATCGAGAGGAAACACCATATCACTGTCGATGAACAGTACATGCGTTGCCTTAATAAGCTGCGCTGCCGCGACACATTGATTACGCACAATGGCGACAATCGAACCTTTACTGTTGATGACGGCCGTACGCTCGCCGGGATCAAGGCATAAAGCGGCAAGGTTCGCAGCGAAATCGGCATGTACCATATCGCCGGAGGGAATGCAAAGAGCAACGAAGGGAGGATTACTCATACAAGTGGCTTACCCGGAGGAGCGTTTGGTTTCAATGGCGCATTTCTGCGCTAGTAGCCGGCCCAGATAATGCTCCCATTCCTTTGCACGATGTGCCCACAGGCATTCACGATTCACGGTCTGGACCTGATGGAACATTCGTTCAGCCCAGGCATCCGGGTTCGAAGTAAAGTCGGTTACATTTTTTTCTATGACTGCTCCGTAGTCACGCATGAACTCCTCGCCGCTCATGCCCTCTTTTATTTCAACTAAATCGGCAAAACCCATCCCTGTTGATTTGATGCCGCCCAGATCAGTCGCAATCACTTTCATGCCTGCCCCCAGCGCCTCAAGCACAGACAAGCAAAAAGTTTCCGGCATGATGCAGGGATATGTCAGAAAAGCGGCGGCTTTGATCTGTGTAGCAAGCTCTGTTTGCGAAACCGATCCGTGGTATTTGACACTCGGACTGCTCTTTGCGCGCTCGAGAAGTGCCGTCTGCTCGTCATCACTTGATTGATAGACGCGCATAGAGGAATAGATGTCGAAAACTGTTGACGTGTTGAGGCTGCTGGCGACATCCAGCAGGATGGATAGTCCACGATAGGGAACGCTGGTATAAGCGGCCCGATTTTGTTTGGCCGCGAGCAATTCACTGGCCGATGCAAACATATTTTCAAAAGATGGTGTCAATCCGTTTGCGATGACGCGAGATGGCTTCGGCAAAGTAAAATATTTTTCAGTAATATCCTTCTGCCATTCGGATACATAAACAATCTGGTCGATTGTATCCTGCACCAGCGGATGGCCAAGAGGCTCAATCGGGGGCTGGTCGGGCGGTAAATGATTCCAGAAGATATTTATCGATGCCGGACTGTGCTCCCGGAAGCGGGGACAGGCCAGAGCGGCATTGAGAGTAATAATGATATCGAATTTTTCTGCATCAAAAAAATCTTTGTCCCGCATCAGCGCTATCGAACGATGCCGAACGCCGGCAACCATGTTCGGCGATTGCTGCGGCAATCGTGCGATTAAACTTACATCATGGCCTTTTTTGGCCAGCTCCCGCGCAAGATAACAGACACAGGATTCCGTGCCGCCTAAAGGCTCATGATACGGGGTTTCTACATTGAACTGAAGTGAGGATAAGTTGGCAAAAAGGATTTTCACGATTTCGCCATCCGCATCAGAAATATTTCGCCAAATTTTTTCGGACACGTTCGAGGATAGGAATATTCGGATCCGGCAGAGCGAAGGATTTACCGGTTATTTTTTCATAAGCATTAATGTAAACAGCTGCCGCGCCGAGAATGACGTCGGGGGGAATTTCAGGGATCTCATCCTTGTATGGATCGCAACGCTCCGCCACCCAGGACCGGATAAAATCCTTGTCGAGACGATCAGGCGGCTGACCGGCTTCGAAGCGATGCTTGTAGCTTTCCGCCAGCCAATAGCGGCTGCTGTCTGGCGTGTGAATCTCATCAGCAAGAACTATGCTGCCATCCTCATCAAAGCCAAATTCGTATTTGGTATCGACCAGAATAAGCCCACGGCTGTGCGCGACTTTCTGGCCACGCGCGAACAGCATAAGAGCTTTTTCCCGCACCGAAGCCCAGATATGAGGCTCAAGCAGTCCACGCCTGGTGATGTCATCAGCCGTCAATGGCTCATCGTGCGCTCCCTGCTCGCCCTTGGTGGTGGGCGTGATAATGGGGCGGTCGAGTTTCTGGTTATCCTTCATCCCATCAGGAAATGTATGGCCGTACATCTGCCTCTGGCCTTGTTTGTACATGGTTAAAATCGCGGTCGATGTGGTGCCGGCCAGATAAGAACGCACAACAATCTCCACTGGCATCATGCGCAACTTGCGGCATACAACAACATTGGGATCGGGATATTCGATGACATGGTTAGGGATAATGTCGCCGGTCAACTCAAACCAGAAACGCGCCATTTGGGTAAGCGCCTGGCCTTTGCAGGGAATGGCGCCGAGATTTTTGTCGAATGCGCTGACACGATCGCTGGCAATGATGATGCGGCGGCCATCGGGCAAGTCGTAATTATCGCGGACCTTGCCACGGTAATGATTGGGAAGTTCAGGGATAACGGCTTCCGCAAGCACATTATTTGCGCAAGCTGCCAGTTTTTTCTCATCGATCATGAAAAGAGGACGCTCCGGTTGGCATTGCCAAGACCAAGCATACCTATATAAGCGTCCGGATCAACATTGCCGCCGGAAGCCACCGCAACAACGGCCTTATCTTTAAACATTTTGCGGTTGATGCAGGCGCAGGCGATCGAAACCGCACCACCTGGTTCCAGAATGAGTTTGAAATATTCGGCGGCGATGCTCATGGCGGCTTCAACGGCCAAGTCACTGGCGGCTTCACCTTTAGCACCCTGTTGCATCAGGATCGGCAAAGTATTACTGCCGGGGCTCATGGCCAGCAAGGCATCACATATCGAGCCGCTTGGCTTATCATTCTTCATCACCTTGCCGGCTTTCAGCGATTGGCGCATTTCATCGAAAGTATCCGGTTCGGTTGTGTAAATCATCGGCTTGTCGCCATCATACAGTTCGCGCGTCAGCGCAACCCCCGCAGATAGACCGCCACCACTGCAATTTATAAGAATGGCAGACGGTGTTACGCCTTTCATTTTGGTCTGCTCATAAATTTCAATGCCGCATGTGCCTTGCCCCGCAATGGTGCGCGGGTCATTGTAGGGATGAATCATGCGCAAGCCTCGTTCGCGCGACAGTTTACCGCCGACTTCCTCGCGATCTTCAGTATCGCGGTTGTATGTGACAATCTCGGCGCCATAGCGACGTGTATTGTTCAGTTTGAGCTGCGGCGCATCGTGCGGCATCACAATGGTTGCTTTTACGCCGAATGAGGCCGCGGCATGGGCAACTGCCTGCGCATGATTGCCGGACGAAATGGCGATGACGCCCTTCTCCTTTTCATCATCGGTAAGCTGGGCGATTTGGTTGAAGGCACCGCGCACCTTGAATGAGCCGGTAAGCTGAAGATTCTCGGCTTTCACTAACAAACGAAATCCAAGCTCCTTATTAAGGAGTGGCGCTTCGAGCAAGGGGGTTTCGACGATATGCTCTCGAATGCGAGAAGCAGCTTCTTCTACATCTTTCAAACTTGCGATAGGCATGCTGGCACTCATGACGCCAAAGCATAGATCAGGAAATCACAGGATGCAAAAGATCACTTTAAAGCAGGGCAAAGTTGGGCCTCAACCCGAGCGCAAATCACTTGCGCATCCATGCGGTGAGTTGCTCTAGCCATTATGCCGATCATGCTTCTTAATTCTTCATCAGTAAAGCTGTGCTTCTTGCGTTTAGTTAGCTCTTCAACAACAAATCCAAAACTATTAATAGCCTGCATATAACCTTTAGGCACTCCATAAAATTCAGCGTCTGCCATAGGGATATCCCCCAGTGGGTCTAACTGGGCCCTAACCCTATCAACTATCGATTTCACAGGTGTGTGGTGGGTTGGTCTTCCTACAATGCCTATCATATCCCGCACTTCAGTGACAGTATAGGTGCGCTTGTTCCGCTCAGTTAGCGCATTGATAACAATTTCTAAAGTATCAAGAGCCTGGCTATAGCCCTTTACCTCGCCAGCCAATTCAGCATCGGGGGCAGTTATGCTGTTAGATGGTTTTGCCGCTTTCATTACCTTATCCAGCCTGGCTTATCCGGAAGTCATAAAGCGCTTCCTCGTCATCGGCGAGAATTTCACCGGCGGCGCTGCCGGCTTTGGCGGCTTTTTTTTCGCCGGGAGCCTGCTTTTCGCGCAACTGGGTTGACATGACGGTAATGAGAGCGCTGGCAAGGCTGAATAGAGCCAAAGCATCATCGAGGGAAATGCTGGTCTCGGCCGCGATGATCGGGTTGCGGTAATGGTCCTTGATCTGGGACAGCATCTGCACTACACGCTTGTCGGGGCGGAAGGCCTGGTCTTCATCTTCCGACATGGCGGTGAGCTTCTTGAGATACATTGTGTAGTTGCGTTCGCCCTTGGCCGCGGTGCCGCCGGCGAACATTTCGTAGTAAGGCTTAAGCACAATTTCGATCGCGCGCAGCATATGCATGGCCGCTGCCGTGCCGAGACCGAAGACGAGAGCGCGACCGGCTGAATTAAATTCATTCAGGGCAGATTGCGGAATAGCGGCTTGTAGTTCCTTCGAGAAAATGTCGCGGGCATTTTCGGCCAACTCGTAAATCGAATAGATGCCACGCTTGCCTGCAAGATAGGTGGGCGCACGATTCAGTTCTGCCGCCAGGGCATGTTCAAATTTTTCGATCAAGGAAAGGATCAAGGTCAGCTCATGCGCGTCGATCCGGTCTTCGCCAGTCGGATTCTTCAGCTGCTTGGTAGTCGGATCGATGAAGTAGCGGTTGAAGACCGAACTCAGCTTGGCAAGCAGCCGGTTGGCATCAGCCTTAGAGGTGTCGAGCGCGAACGGGTCGCCTTTAATAAAGCCATCGAGCAAAGCCTGCGCTTCGGTCAGGGGGGCAAACATATCGGCAACGCGGCCCTGGGTACGCATACTAAACAGTGCGTGCAGCTTGGCCCCTAATTCATAAAACCTATATGTGTGTAGTTGCTGCATGATAATGGCGCTTTCTGTAATTCCTTATTGTACCAATTTCATCTATCACAGGAACTAGGGAAATTTTATCGCTGCTGGAGTTAAGGGGTTACGCGAAGAAGACTAAAAAGGTCAATCGGACTTTATAGTTAACGCCCACTTTTCACTAAATATCTGTGCGGCATGATTGCGTATCAAATACAGGATTTGTTAATCCCCGGAATGCCTACTTCTCGAATCATACGCTAAATCAAAAGGCTAGGGGTTGCACCTTGGCCGATGATAACTTGCCGTCCGCCTTCTCTCACCTTTAACCAAGGAGGACATCATGTCGTCACCAAAGGCGATCCTCACCGGTGCTATCCTGATCGCAGCCAGCATCCTGATTGTTAATACCATTGGTCCTGCCCGTGCAGCTTTGGGCGGACCATACCAGCTAATGCATCACAGCAATAGTAACGCCAATGCTGGCGTCTTTCGTCTGGATACAACCAGTGGCGAAGTCAGTTACTGCTTTGTCTCCGGCGAAGCTCAATTAGTCTGCAGCGGGAGTGTGAAATAATGGATAATGTTTTGTTGCCACGTGCCTCAGGGAAAACGGTTCCTCTCATCCTTTTAACCGACAAAATCTTACCGGTCTGGCTTAAGCAACAGCCGGCGCGTACCAAGCAGTGGCTCAAAACAAATTCCTTCAAGGCGAAGCCAGGCAGCTTCTGCGTCATACCCGATGCCAATGGCAATACAGTTGGCGTAGCTGCCGGCATTTCCGATCCGCCGAGCTTACGGGATCTCGCCGATATGCCGAACCGGTTGCCAACCGGCACCTACAAGATGGAGTGGGATGGGCCTGTCGCTTTCCATGAGTGGATGGCGTTGGGTTGGGTACTCGGCAGTTACCGCTTCGACCGCTACAAGAAAAGTGACAAGCAGCCAGCTCAACTTGTTCTACCCAAGGGCGCCGATGCAAAAAAGATTCAGCGCTATGCAACCGCTATCAACGGCGCGCGCGATCTGATCAACACACCCGCCGAAGATATGGGGCCTGCGGAACTGGCTAATGCCGCGACCAGTATCGCCAAAAAATTTCGTGCGCGCGCCACGCAAATCAAGGGCGACGATTTACTTCGCAAAAATTATGCGGCGATTCATACAGTGGGCCGTGCCAGTGTCCGACCGCCGCGACTTGTTGATCTCGTCTGGGGTAATCCACGCCATCCGAAAGTGACTTTGGTTGGCAAGGGTGTGTGTTTTGATACCGGCGGGCTGGATATCAAGCCCTCCAGCTCCATGTACCTCATGCGCAAAGATATGGCCGGGGCCGCCTGTGCTCTTGCCATCGGCTCCATGATCATGGATGCCAAATTACCTGTGAGATTGAGGGTGTTAATCCCCACAGTGGAGAATTCGGTTTCAGGTAATTCCTTCCGTCCGACCGATATCATCACAATGCGCAACGGCCTGACCGTAGAAGTGGGTAATACCGATGCCGAAGGGCGCCTGATTTTGGCTGATGCCCTGGTGGAAGCCTCATCGGAAAATCCGGATTTTCTCGTCGACTTTTCGACGCTTACCGGCGCTGCGCGCAGCGCTCTCGGAACAGATCTTCCTGCTCTATTTTCCAATGACGATAAATTTGCGGATATGCTTTGCGAGGCCGGTAAGCAAATGGAAGATCCGATGTGGCGGATGCCCTTACATGCGCCCTACAACAAAATGTTGGAAAGCCGTTTTGCGGATTTGAACAGCTGCCCGAATTCGCCCTATGGGGGTGCGATCACCGCCGCACTTTTTCTGCAGCGCTTCATCGGGCCAACACAGAAATGGGCGCATCTGGATTTTATGGCGTGGAATTTGTCATCGAATCCCGGACGTCCGGAAGGCGCAGAACCTGTGACTGTGCGCGCGGTGTTTCGCGCGCTTGAAGCCAGATTCCGCAAGTAGAAAATTCTCAGTTAGCGTGATTATTTCGAAGAACCAATTTTCCGTTGCACAGATGCATCACTATCAGTTTTGGAAGCGGAAATAATGACTCCGAGTAAGTTCATGTTCTGATTCAAACTTCCGTTCCCAGTTCACGTTTTGATTCAATTTATGATTCTGCACACAGCGCCCGGAAAATTTTTTGGAAGCCATGAACAGGGTCATTACGCCTTGCGAATCAAAAAAACGTGACACAGTATCGCGTCACGTTAAACGCATTGAGTCTTGCGTTCCTTCCTATCCCTTCTCTCTGGCTTTATAGGTAAACCGTGTCCGTACAACTTCAATCACTCGAATTATGGCGTCACACCCTCGTCGCAAGCGTTCGCGGCGACGCGCCTGACCTTTCCGCCCGCCAGATGTCGCTGATGCTGTGCGTCTATCTGGGGGATGGTCCGCATACCGTACGTGGCCTTGCCCAGACATTACGTATTTCGAAGCCGGCCGTGAGCCGCGCGCTCGACCGTTTGGGTGAGCTTGGTTATGTCTATCGTCAACGTGACGATCTCGATCGCCGCAATGTGCTGGTTCAAAAAACCCAAACCGGGGCACGCTTCCTGACCGACTTCGGCAATCTCATTGAAGATGCCAAGAGCTATGTGTCCGGTATTGCCCCTCGTCTTATCGAATTCGTGGTGGATACGCCTGCTTCGGCTCCCTCGGCCACCTATGCCGAACAGGACCAGTTGGCCGCCGTTGCCGCCGAATAAGTTTCGTGACGTCAAGGTGGGAGTAAAATGAAAAACGGGCCGAAAGGCCCGTTTTTTATTGGGGCGTTTTTGTATATAACAGGTTTATGAACCTCACCGCCCAGCTTGACCCCCGTTTGCATGCCTATCGGCCTGACTTGGCCGATATATCTTTGAGACATACGGTAACAGCCGCCCGATTTGTCGAACCGGTGTTACGGCAATGCATTCGGGGGGTAGCTCCTCTTCTCGCCGCCCCGGATCATGACGCCAAACTGGTGAGCGAGGTGCGTTACGGTGAGTTTCTGGATGTATTCGAGCTTCCGGCGGCTAAATCGGACGGTTTTGCCTGGGTTCAAAACCGTAGCGACCGTTATGTTGGCTATATGCCTTTTGTTGAAGCTTTAAGTGAGCAGATCGCCGATCTCTCGAGCAGGATCAACGTATTACGAACTTATATTTATCCGGAACCCGATGTGAAGTCGCCGCCGATAGATGAATTAACCTTGGGGTCTTATGTCCGGCTGGGCGCCTCGGAAGGCAAATTTCGCAAGCTAGCAACCGGCGGCTATGTTTTTGCCAAGCATGCTGCCCCTGCCACCGATACCACGACTACCGATTATGTCTTCACGGCGGGACGGTTGCTTAACGTGCCTTACCTTTGGGGTGGACGGACACCCCGTGGAATCGATTGTTCGGGATTAATCCAATTAAGCCTTGAGATGGCCGGCGTTGATTGTCCGCGTGATAGCGATCAACAGCGGGAGGCTTTCGGTAAATCTCTCCCCTGCCATTGGCGTGACGTTCCCTGGCGGCGGGGGGATATTGTTTTTATGAAGGGCCATGTCGGCATTATGACTGGCCCCGATCACATGATTCACGCCAGCGGCTATCACATGCTGGTGACAGTCGAACCACTGATTGATGCGGTGTTTGCCACCAAGGCGGAAATCATTGGCATGGGGCGGCCGGAGGGATTTTAAAACGAACCTTAATCTTCGCCGCAGATTTGAATAATTATCTCTTGCCTCTCGCAGCGCCGACGCATTTTAAAATATTGTAGTCGTATTTCCCTTCCAGCCTTTCGAACACTGGAGACAGTTTGCCGGGTGCTTCCTGTGCGCATATCTCAAACGCGCGTTCAATTTCGGCATAATCGCCATCGGTGAGGGTAATGACATCACCAAGGGAGAGGGCGCCTTCAGCAATTGCTTCCGCCAGATGCGAATATATGGTCGTCGCTTTCAATTGGCGCGCATCGGCAACTTGTTCCACTGATCGTATTGCACGGAACATTCTTACGCTCGTCTCGGCAGTTGTGGATTTTTCTACAAAAACGCGGGGTTCCGGAACAGCTACTGGAGCTCGCGGAAGTTCGGTTGCATGCTGCTGAACAATTTTTAATACCGCTTCGCCGTAACGGTTTAATTTGCGCTGACCGACACCATTAATGTGGCTTAAAGCCTCAAGGCTACACGGCTGCCTTTGGGCAATCTCGCGTAAGGTGCTATCATGAAAAATTACATAGGCAGGCACATCTTGTTCAACTGCTAATATCGTGCGCAAATCTTTTAAGGCTGTGAACATATTTTCATTCAGCGGAGCATGCGCAATCATCTGCTCACGCTGCCGCTCCCGCCGCCGGGCTTTTTCTTTCGGTCGGCGCAAAAGTATTTTTGTTTCACCTTTTAGGACCGGGCGGGCACGTTCTGTAACTTCCAATGCACCGTAGCGCTCGACATTTGACCGTAACATACCTGATGCCACTGTTTGTCTTATAATGCCGCGCCAGATTTTCTCCGGTAGATCCTTGCCAACACCGAATGTCGGCAGCTGATGATGGCCATTCTTCGTTATGCGTTCGGTATCCTTACCCAGCAAAACATCCATCACATAAGCCGATCCATAGCGTTGCCCGGTCCGCAAGACAGCCGAGAGCAATTTTTGAACCGGTATGGTGCCATCCCAGGTTTCAGGGGGTTCCAGACAGGTATCGCAATTGCCACAAGCCTCTCTCTTTTCGCCAAAATAATTCAATAGCACCGAGCGGCGGCATTGCACGGTTTCGCAAAAGCCGATCATCGCCTCCAGTTTTTGGTGCATGATGCGTTTTTGCAAGTCGCTGGCTTCGGATTGATCGATGCGCTGATTGAGCAGCACAACATCCCCAAGGCTATAGCTCAACCAGGCTTCGGCAGGTTCACCATCGCGACCTGCCCGGCCGGTCTCCTGATAATAGCTTTCGAGGCTTTGCGGCATATCGAGATGGGCAACGAAGCGAACATCCGGTTTATCGATACCCATGCCGAAGGCGATGGTGGCCACCATGATGATGCCGTCTTCGCGCAGAAACCGTTGCTGATTGTTGCGGCGTGTATTTTGATCCATGCCCGCGTGATATGGAAGTGTTTTGAACCCGGTATCGGCTAGCCATGAAGCGGTCTCTTCAACCTTCTTACGAGAACCGCAGTAGATGATACCAGCTTCCCCTTTACGTTCTTCTTCATTCAGGAAATCGAACAGTTGTCGTCTGGTGCCACTTTTTTCCGCTACACGATAGCGAATATTCGACCGGTCAAATCCGGCTACGAATATTCTCGCTTCCTGCAAATTCAGCTGGGAGATAATTTCATCGCGCGTAATCGCATCGGCAGTCGCGGTGAGTGCAATGCGCGGTATGGACGGGAACCGCTCATGCAGAATGGAGAGCTTCTGGTATTCCGGACGGAAATCATGCCCCCATTGCGAAACGCAATGAGCTTCGTCGATAGCGAACAGAGCAACTTTCACTTCACCCAAAAGGCGAAGAAACCAATCTGTAAGCAATCTTTCAGGGGCAACGTAAAGAAGATCCAGCTCCCCTCGCCGCATTTTGTTTTCAATCTGAACGCCGGTTTGAAAATCCTGGCTGGAATTGAGAAAGGCGGCGCGGACACCTAATTGCGCTAGCGCGTCAACTTGGTCTTGCATCAAGGCAATTAGTGGCGATACCACTATACCGACACCCGGTCGAACCAGAGCAGGAATTTGATAGCACAGCGATTTACCGCCGCCGGTTGGCATCAGCACCAGCGCATCGCCGCCATGGCAAATTTGGCCAATAATCTCGCCCTGCTCACCACGGAATTCGTGATAGCCGAAAATGTCATGAAGCAGGCGTCGAGCTTCTTGGGGGGCGTGCATGGGGAAACCTGTTTGAAGTTTCCTTGTCTACCGCTCCTCCAATGCTTTTGCCACCCTTGAGATAACTTCAGCCCAATCGCCACGCGCTTTCTGTCGAAATAAACGAGCAGTCGGGTACCAGGGGCTGTCCTCCCGATCCATCATCCAGTGCCAAGATGGAGCGAAAGGCAGCAGCACCCAGACCGGCTTTCCCATTCCACCTGCCAAGTGAGCGATAGATGTGTCGCAGGTGATGACGAGATCGAGTTGTTGAATAAACCGTGCGGTAACTGAAAAGTCGATAAGCTGATGCCGTAGATCAACCACCGCCAATTGCTTAAGCTGTTCTTCATCAATGGGCCGCATATCCCTGATGAGACTGAAGAAATTTACTCCACTTAATGCAAATAGTTCTTTGAACTGCGATAAGGGTATAGAGCGCCGATGATCATTTCCGTGGCCTGGACTGCCGGCCCAGGCGACACCTACCTTGGGTTCCTCCCCCCGCGGGGGGAGGTTAGGTGGGGGGTTGAGCGAATGACCAACTTGGGTGTTTGTATCACCCTTCACCCCAACCCCTCCCCTCAAGGGGGGACGGGCTAATATACCGAACTTCGTTATTTCATCCGGCGCCGGCAAAGGAAGATAAGGCATCGAAGCCGGAATTGTTTCTAATGTCGTGCCAAACAAGCGGGGCAAATCGAATTCCCAGGCATGAGTGTCAAATGGAGGGAGCGGCGCGCCATGCTCGACGATTTCATCGATGCCGCTCCAGTTCCCAAGCAAGGGCACCAGCGGTTTTTGGGCCTGCAAAATCACCTTCGCTCCACGCTGACGCAAAAGCGGCAAGTAACGCGCCATCATCAGCGTATCGCCAAATCCTTGATCGACGGTGATGAGAATGGTTTTGCCGTGCAGATCTTCGCCCTGCCATAATGGTTGAGAGAAATTCGGACGTTTCTTTTTAGTTATGGCTTTGAAACGGGATGGGTAACGGGCAAAACCATTTTTCAAATCGCCTTTGAGCAATTCGATGATCGCCAAATTCCAGTGATGAAGGCCATATTCGGATATATCAACCGACCGCTGCCCCTCGCCCGCAATCTCTTGCCTGCTTAAAAGAATAACCCGACGGCAAGCCTTCTCGGCCTCCTCGAGATGATTGAGCGCCTGTTCGCAATGACCGATATTGATCCAGGCATCGAGATATTCGGGATGAAGTGCGATTACGCGGCGGTATGCTTCCAGCGCCTGTTCCATTCGATCAAGATTTTGTAAGGCCAGGCCGCGGATGAAATGCGGTTGAGGCTTGTTGGGGGCCAGTTTAACAATGGCGTCGCCCGCACGAAGAACCTCAGCATAATCGCAGAGACGTTCTGCGATCTCGCACAGATCGATCCAGCAGTCGATGCTGCCCGGAAATTTCTCTGCAGCTTGTTGAGCTAGAGCCAAATCATTTTTGTGTGTCATCTCACTCATATCTGTTTGGTTAATGGCTCAACTTGACCACAATCTGATATATGTTAAATCTCAACAAATTATTTAATGTGGTTTTGAGATAGGCAATGTTAGTCCCTGGCAATACAGCAGTCGGCACCTCCTTTTCGCCTCGTCCACTCCTTGAAAATACAACCTATCCTGTTTTACGGGAGATTCGGCATGTCCGAATTGAATGCACCAATTCAAATACTTCTCGTCTTTCTTCTACCGGAAGCCATACCCCCTTCTCTCTTGTACCTACCTCCATTAATCAGGCTGAGCCAACGACCAGTGATTTTTTACGCTTTGAATTTGGATCATCAGATGATGCCGTGCATTCATTAGCAAGGAACGATCCATTCTACAAAATCCTGCAAAAAGCTATTGATGCAGGGTTAGAGGAAATTGGAGCTTATGGAGCGGTAGTTACAAAGGAGCTGCCGGTTTATAGGCTTGCTGCACCCAGAAAAAGATCCCAGCTCATCACTGCTGTCGATTTCAAGGAATTTGCTTTCCGTCTGAATGGAGCGCTTGTCCTCGCCCGCGCAAGTATAGATTTCGACCCGGTTGTGAGTCCTGTCCCCGACCGGAAAAACTCAAGCGCTAAATTGGCTATTCGGTTTCTTTTGGCCGAACATCCGGCCAGTCGACTTTATAATCAACACGCTATTGATCTTCCCGACGCAGCTATAACCGAATTCGCCCGCTGCGCCTCCTTATTAGCTGACCGAGCTTTAACAGCACTCCATAATCCATTTGAGCGCTACATCCGGGAAACTTCAGGACAGCAAGACCTGCATGTGAAAGATCATCTAACGCATAGTCTGTTTTTGATCGGCACACATGACAAAGGCTTTAACGGTCTGTTGGAAGGGTTAAAAAATGGCCAGGGCCCTTCTGAATATGTTGAAAGGAATCCCGTAGCTGAACGATTGCTGACGCTTGGACATCAAGTCTTGTGTTCTGGAACAACTCAGAATGTCGACATTGCCTCGCGTCGGCTAGAAATGAGAGCTGCTGGCATCAGATACACTGCTCATGTCGATCCCAGTGAAAGATGGCAGGGTATCATGCTTTATGCCAAGCATGGCAACAGAATTAGATTTGCCGGAATTGCCCGCGAATTTTTTATTCCCCCTCCAACTATGGAAAATTCGGCCGCGCGCATTGTATCTTCTTCTTTCGCGGTCCAGAGTTCATTGTATCTGTAAATACACGCCTAATAATATTTGAAGCCGATCTGGATATTCTCACGCCCGGTCTCGCGGCGATGTTTGTTGGTGTCGCGCAGGGAATAAATGCAGCCGCAATATTCCTGCTGATAGAAATGCTCGCGTTTGGAGATTTCGATCATGCGGTTGGCGCCGCCCTGCTTGCGCCAGTTGTAATCCCAATAACCGAGACCTTCGTAACGCGCGGCGGCGCGGCGGCCGCAATCATTGATCTGGTCCATATTCTTCCAGCGCGAAATACCGAGGCAGGAGGTGAATAAGGGAAAGCCGTGCTCATGCGCATAAAGCGCGGTACGCTCGAAGCGCATATCGAAACATTGGGTGCAACGTTCCCCGCGTTCAGGCTCCCATTCCAGGCCTTTCACGCGAGCGAACCAGTTATCGGTATCGTAGTCGGCATCGATGAAAGGAATGTTCATCTTTTCGGCGAAGCGGATATTCTCTTCCTTGCGCAATTCATATTCTTCGCGGGGATGGATATTGGGATTGTAGAAGTAGATCGTAAGATCGAGTCCGGACGCCCGCATAGCCTCCATCACCTCCCCCGAACAGGGGGCACAGCAGGAATGCAGCAGGACTTTATCGACGCCGTCGGGGACGGGTAAATGTATGCGGCCAGTCATGAGCGGTTTTTAGGCTTTTAGCGGTAAATTTGCAACCGTTCCTCGTCCTTTTAAAAGCGCCTCAAAATAGAATCCCCCGCACAAGTCGCATTCCGTCCAAAATAATCGGTGTATTTGGTATCGACCTTATATTCATTCGGATGCGCTACTGTAAATTGCTGCAACACATTCCGCTTCACCTCGCTATCCTCCACCACCAAATAATCACCCGATGTTAGGTGGTTATGGAAAAAGCCTAGCACTCCATCGACATTCTGGTGCGCGTCTTCAATCACAAGCCACGGATGGGGAGCATTTTGCAGAACTTCAGTCGGAAATAGTTTGTCAGGGGTGTTACAGTCGCCTGCATAAAAAGTAACGCCTGCATGTGACAGCTCCGGCGGTTTGATATCAACCGAATACACATGCGCCTCAATGCCCAGCATTTTTAAATGATCGGCGAGCCAAACGGCACTGGCGCCGAGGCCGGAACCGATTTCGAACACCGTGCGCGGCTTCAGTTCGGCCAACAGCATTGGATAAATTGCATAATCGAATACCGTCTTCATCAAGGGCACGCCGCGCCATTGCATGATCGACGGCGCGCCTTGCGCTGTCAGCAAAACGTCCGCACCAAATTCCGTGCCGTAGCGCGGCAGGTAATTCTGACCGGACACCACGCGTTTGTCGTAATCGACAAGACGCCCCTGCTCCTGCCGATGGAGATACATGCGCAGGCGCAAAAGGTCCCACGCCATCGCCTGCCCTTCCATTGCGTTGCTGTTAGCGATTTCCTCCTGCACGCTTTGTTCCCAGGATTTGGTCTGATCAAACTTCAGGAAGCGGGTGATGACATGCGCAAACCATTTATCGAAGACGCTAAAAAAGCCCTTCTGCTCACCCTCGATTTTCTTTTGCAGCGAAGTGGCGCATTTGGTTGCGGCTATTTTGAGCGCATCGCCGGCGATGAGACCGTTTACCGCCATGGCAAAAACGCTTCCTCGGGAAACAGCCGGTCATTCTCGCCGGTGTATTTATCCTCACCCTCTTGCAGCAAGGCGTTATTCGCCAATCGCTGATGGGCCTCTTCCTCCCCATAAAGGAACGGCACAAAGGCATAACGTTTGCCGCGGGTGATGGGCGTTACCTGATGCAACGCTCCGGTTGAGAAGACAATGACCCCGCCATAAGGCGCACGATACAGGCGGCGGCCGAATTCGGGAAAAATCAAATCACAGCCATCGTAATCACGATTGAGATTGATCGACACCGCAAATTTCCGGTGTCGCGCTCCTGCGTTTACGTTGTCCCGGTGTCGAAAAAAATGCCCACCCGTGTCCACAGAATAGCAGGAGACCATGTAACGATCCATGCGGGTCGGACGATATTGGAAGAAGCGCTCAATCGCCGGCACCAAACGCCGCACAACCCTTTGGCGGATGGCTTCGCGGACCGAGAGGTCAGAAATAACCAGATCGCGGCGACTTTTGAGGAAGCGATTGACGACGGTGGATGTCTTTCCATCCTGATCCAACATGAAACCGGATTCCACACCGCCATTTTCTTCGTAAAGACCAACCAGATACTCGCAGAAAGACGGTTCAAACAATCGCGGCACAACCAAGGCCGGAGCGCAAACAGGAACTCCTGCCGCATCGTCTACCGTGGGAAGTTCACGGAGAAATTTTCTTATCTGATCCGGTGGTGCACCTAAAGGGAACTCGCCATAAAGACGTAGCATCGGATCAAGAACCATAATGCGCGGCGATCCATAGGCGCCGTATGCACTGCTGATAGCTCCGGCATAATCCATAAGGAAGCCCAGAGCAGGATGACTGACTTGTGCCAACAGCTCAGCTTCGGCAGGTGGTTCGGTCAGAACCACATAAAAAATAAGATGATCGTCTTTGAATAATTGAGCCTCGCCCAGCAATTCTGCCAAAGTCCGGCTTGCATCCGGATGCGCGAGCCTGTTCAGAAACGCCAGTACAATCCAGCGCCCGGCCACCACGCCAAGATTGGTTGCGGCACCGGCCAAGGTTTGCGCATCAAACCAAGGGACGGGATCGCCGATTTCAAATTTTGCGGGTATTGGCTGCATGCAAATCTCTCGTTACGGAATCAACATATCACAAAGAACTGTTCAAATATCCCTTCCAGCGTCCCTGTTTGAGCCTATAGATAGAATCACACATAATCTTATTTGATTCGAAACATGAGGTGCATGCATGGACAGCGACACCACTCTTGCCAAATTGCTGGATGCGTTATGGACACAATATAAGTCGCGTGTGTCTTACGCTCGGCAATATCAACAAATGGTCGAACAGCGCGGCGGTAAAGTTATCAATGATCATATAGCTTTCCGTACCTTTAATTGCGATACCGGCAAACAACCCGCCGGTGTCCAAGCTATTGCGCGGATTTTTGTACCGCTGGGGTATGAGAGAAAAGATAAATATCTATTTGAAGATAAACACCTAACTGCTTGGCATTATGAGCATAAGACTAATCCTGACAATCCGAAACTTTTCATCAGCCAGTTGGAAGTCGATAAACTTTCGGCACCGGTGGCACAGATGATTAAAGAGAATGTCAAGAACGCGCCGGATTTGTTCTCGCCAGCCGATTTCAATAATCCGGAAAAACTGGCAAAATTCTTTTCCCGGCCATGGGCACCGCCAAAACGTTCCGTGATCGCACCGGTTAATGAGGAATCCCAATATGCGGCCTGGACTATTCTGCACGGCAATGCCGTCAATCACTTCACAGCTTACATTAACAAGCAGAATGTTGTGGAATGGCCGGATTTAGAAGTAACCGTTAATGCGCTACGTCAAGCTGGCTTGCCCATGAAGGATGAAATGGAGGGCGAGCGCGGCAGTAAGTTACGTCAGTCTTCCACCCAAGCCGCCGATATGGAATGTGAGGTGACCGAGGATAATGGCAACCTTGGCAAAATGAATTGGAGCTATGCCTATTACGAATTGGCCGAACGCGGTAAGGTGCCGGGGCCGGATGGGAAGCCGGTAACGTTTCAGGCTTTCCTAGGCGCACAGGCAACCAATTTATTCGAGATGACAAAGCGTGGCTAAAACAACAATCAAAAAACCTCTAATTGTCGGTATGGGTGGTGTCGGCTCCCTGCTTGCTACATTGCTGAGCGAACGCGGAATGAAAGTGACGGCGTTTGATCGAGTGAAGGGACCGAACGTACCAAAAGGCATCAAATTTATTTCCGGCGATGTCAGTAATGCCGCTTCCTTCACCAAAATACTGAAGGAACATGACGCGGTTATCGCCTGTTTGCCCTACCATCTCACACTCGGCGTTGCGAAGGCTGCGCATAAAGCCGGTATCACTTATTTCGATCCCACCGAGGATGTTTATTCCACGGAAGCCGTACGCAAACTAGCCAAGACATCGAAACAGCCGATGATCCCGCAATGCGGACTGGCGCCGGGGATTGTTGGTATCATCGGCTCGCATCTGGCGAAGAAGTTCGACAAGAAGAGCCTGCGCTATATCAAGCTCCGCGTCGGTGCCCTGCCCCGCCATCCGACCGGGCAATTGGGTTATGCGGGCAACTGGTCGCTGGAAGGGTTGATCCACGAATATATCGCCGATTGCGATGTGATCGCCGATGGACGGCGGCAAAAAATAGCGCCGCTGCGCAATGCCGAAATTCTGCGCATTGATGGAATGGAGTACGAGGCCTTCACCACGTCAGGTGGCCTTGGCACCATGACCGAGACATTTAAAGGGCAGGTCGAAACGCTGGACTATAAAAGCATCCGCTACCCCGGCCACCTTGCCGGTATGCGGTTACTACTGGAAGATTTACGCTTCCGGCAAAATCCGGATGAGCTGGTGAAATTGATCCGCCATGCTTTGCCGCCGGATGATGAGGACCGGGTGTTGATGCATATTTCGGCTCAGGGCGAAATTCAGGGACGCCTGCAAACCAAGGTGCTGGTGGCGCTATATGAACCAATCAAAATTGGCGGCAAGCTTCGGCCCGCCATTCTATGGACCACCGCCGCTTCGATAGCTGCTGTGGTTGAGCTGGCCAGTGAAGGCAAGCTGCCGGCACGTGGATTTGTAAAACAGGAAGATATATCTCTGCCGGCCTATCTCGATACAACCCATGGCAAGCTTTTTTCCAAACATTGCCCAAAACTGAACGAGCTGTAAGATGAAAATCAGCAATCTGCTGAGCGAACTAGGCGTGGATTTAAAAAAATTCATTGGCCGCGGACTGGATGTGCATACGCCCCTCGATGGCAGCAAACTCGCCAGCTTGAAAAGCGATGACGGCATTGATGTCGACGCTAAAATTAAAAAGTCGCGGGCGGCATTCGAGATATGGCGTTCCGTCCCCGCGCCCAAACGCGGCGAATTGATCCGCTTGTTCGGTGATGAACTAAGACGTAACAAAGATACTCTGGCAAAGCTGGTCACCATCGAATGCGGCAAAATTTTTGTCGAGGGCCGCGGCGAAGTGCAAGAGATGATCGATATTTGCGATTTCGCAGTTGGTCTTTCCCGCCAGTTGAATGGCTTGACCATAGCCTCGGAACGCCCACTGCATGTCATGCAGGAAAGCTGGCACCCGTTGGGGCCGGTTGCCGTCATCAGCGCCTTTAACTTCCCGGTTGCGGTATGGGCATGGAATTTTACCTTGGCCATTGTCTGTGGGGATTCCGTTATCTGGAAACCTTCTGAAAAAACACCTCTATGCGCCCTAGCCTGCCAGGCGATTTTCCAAAAGGCGCTTAGCCGCTATGCCAAAGGCGGATCCACGGCGCCGGATGGTTTAAGCCAGATCATTCTTGGGGATGCGAAAATTGGCGACCGCCTGATTTCCGATCATCGCATGGCCCTAGTCAGCGCCACCGGCAGTACCCGCATGGGAAGCATTGTGGGGCCCAAAGTTGCCGCGCGCTTTGGCAAATCACTGCTCGAACTCGGTGGTAACAATGCAATTATCGTCAGCGACAAGGCTGACTTGAATTTGGCCCTCGGCTCCATTTTGTTTGGCGCCGTTGGAACCGCGGGCCAGCGTTGCACGACTACCCGCCGTGCTATTATCCACCAAAGCGTCTACAATAAGTTTTTTGAGACGCTGAAAAACAGCTATGCCAGTATTGGCAAAACGAAAATCGGCGATCCGCTGAATGCCAAGACGCTTATTGGACCTTTGATTGATGAAGCGTCATTCAACGGTATGCGAAAAGCACTGAAGCAAGCCCAGACCGAAGGAGGCGAAGTTCATTTCGGCAAGCGCGTACTCGCTGATAAATATCCTGACGCTTATTATGCGGAGCCGGCACTTGTAAAAATGCCAAAGCAAACGAATATTGTGCGGCAGGAAACTTTTGCGCCAATCCTTTATGTCATGCCCTACAAAACCCTCGAACAGGCTCTGGAGATCCATAATGATGTGGCCCAGGGTTTATCATCCGCCATCTTTACCACCGATTTGCGCGAGGCCGAGTATTTCCGCCAGAACAGCGATTGCGGCATAGCGAACGTGAATATCGGCACCAGCGGTGCTGAAATCGGCGGCGCCTTCGGCGGCGAAAAGGAAACCGGCGGAGGACGTGAAAGCGGCTCGGATGCCTGGAAATACTATATGCGGCGGCAAACGAGTACGGTTTACTATGGCGTGAAACCGCCGGAACTGGCGCAGGGAATAAAATTCACTGTGTAAACGCGATTGGCTATAGTTACCATCGATGTCCCAGCCCCTGCTCGACCAACTTAAACAACTTCTCGGCCCGAACGGATATATCGACGAGCCGTCTCGTATGGAACCGTATCTCGTCGCCTGGCGCGGCGGTTGGCGAGGCACGTCGCCGCTTATTGCTCTCCCCTCTTCCACACAACAAGTTTCAGAAATTGTGAAAATTTGCTCGCGTGAGCGCACTGCCATTGTCCCGCAGGGCGGAAACAGCGGTACGGTTGGTGGGTGTATTCCCTCTATGACTGGCAATCAAATAGTTCTCGGCCTTTCGCGCATGAATAAAATCCGCGCCATTGATGCCACCGCATCAGCCATAACTGCCGAAGCCGGGGTCATTCTGCAAACTTTGCAGGAAGCGGCAGCCGAAGCCGGTTTTTTGTTCCCACTGAGCATGGCTTCCCAAGGCAGTGCCCAAATTGGCGGTGCGGTATCAACCAATGCCGGAGGCACAGCTGTGCTTCGTTATGGCAATACACGGGAATTGGTGCTGGGGCTTGAGGCCGTTTTGCCGGATGGCGAGATTTATTCCGGTCTCAAAAGCCTGCGCAAAGACAATATGGGCTACAATCTTGCGCAATATTTTATTGGCGCGGAAGGAACGCTCGGCGTTGTTACGGCTGCAACATTAAAATTATTCCCCAAACCACAGCAAACTCTGACAGCGATTGCCGCCGTACCTGATGGCGAAGCTGCGCTCAAGCTATTGGCTGATTTCCGGAAAGAATGCGGCGAATATATCAGCGCTTTCGAGATCATGTCGGATCAGGCGCTTACGATGGTGGTCAAGAACATACCAAACACGCGTCTGCCCTGCAGCCGTGCATCATATTATGTTTTGATAGAACTTACCGCCGCCTCAACCCACGCGCCTCTCGGCACAATGTTTGAAACGGTTGCAACCGCTGCCCTTCAGGCAGGTACAATGACAGATGCCGTGATTGCAGAAAATATTTCGCAGGCCCGGCAGTTCTGGTATCTGCGCGAAAACATTTCTGAGGCTATTCGTAAGGAAGCTGCTGCCATTCATTTCGATATTGCCTTGCCGCCTGCTCATATTGCCGATTTTCTTTTGCATATGGAGAAGAGGATCAAGGCGATAACGCCAGATATCCTCGTCGCCCCCTTTGGCCATATCGGCGATGGAAACCTGCATTACAATATGTGCTTCTCAAACAAGCCAGACAATTTCAGCGAGATCAAGCAACGCATCCAGGATCTGGTGTATGGCGAGGTCATCCAACGCAACGGAAGCCTGAGCGCCGAACATGGCATCGGCACTGAACGCAAGGCTGAATTAAATCGCTACAAGCCCCCGCACGAAATCGAAATAATGAGAAAAATCAAACAGGCGCTTGATCCGAAGGGGATTATGAATCCTGGAAAGATATTTGATTAGAAGCAACAATTTACGGTATTAAGCTGCCGATGACATATTCCGTGAAAGAAATTTATAAGACGATACAAGGCGAAGGCGGACAAATGGGCCGCACGGCTATTTTCTGCCGCTTTGCCGGCTGCAATTTATGGAGCGGACGGGAGCAGGATCGTGCTACGGCTGCTTGTACCTTCTGTGACACCGACTTTGTTGGCACCGATGGTACTGGCGGAGGTACATTTACCACAGCTCCACAATTGGCTGATGCCATCATGCGCAAATGGAAGGCTGAAGAAGACCGCAAGCTGGTAGTCTTCACAGGCGGTGAGCCGCTATTGCAGCTTGATGCGAAGCTCATTGAGGCCATGCATAATCGCCATTTTCAAATTGCCGTCGAAACCAATGGCACCATTGCCGCACCTCCTGGGATTGACTGGATATGCGTCAGCCCCAAGGCTGGCACGACGCTGCGGCAAATTTTCGGCAAGGAATTGAAACTGGTTTATCCTCAGACCAACACCAATCCGGCCGATTATGAAGTTCTGAATTTTGAGCATTTCTTTTTACAGCCGATGGACGGCCCGCAACGTGAAGAAAATACTGCCGCTACCATCGCCTATTGCATGGACCATCCGCGCTGGCGGCTCAGCCTGCAGACACACAAATACATAGGCATCGCCTGATGTTCGAACTCAGCAAACAATTCCGCTTTGATGCGGCGCATAGTCTGGAATGCCAGGTAAATACCGAAACCAATCGGCGCATTCACGGACATTCTTATCGGGCAGAAGTTACTGTGCGTGGCGAGGAGCGGGATGGGAGATCAGGAATGCTAATCGATCTCGGCCATCTCGAGAAGCTGTTGAAGGATGTACAACAGTTGCTGGATCATCGCATGCTTAATGAAGTGGAAGGCTTGGGTCCTGCCACATTGGAGAATCTAAGCGCCTGGATTTGGCAGCGTTTGGCGCCGGATATGAAAGGCCTTGCGAAAGTGGCTGTTTACCGTGATAGCAACGGCGATTCCTGTATCTATTACGGGCCGAAAACCGTATGAGCAGCCGCGCTTTGGTTTTGTTTTCCGGCGGGCAGGATTCCACCGTCTGCCTCGCCTGGGCCCTGCAAAATTATGATCAGGTCGAAACAATTGGGTTCGATTATGGGCAACGGCATAAGATTGAATTGTCCTGCCGCAATAAGATACGTGAACAGCTTTCAAAGCAATTTCCTAACTGGACAAATAAGCTGAGTGGCGATCATCTTCTCGATCTAACCGCACTAGGTAAAATCAGCGAGACCGCCCTCACCCGCGAGGCTGAAATTGCATTTGAGAAAAATGGCCTACCCAATACTTTTGTTCCTGGACGCAATTTATTATTTTTTACTTATGCTGCAGCTGTTGCCTATCGCCGCGATATTACCAACCTGGTTGGCGGCATGTGCGAGACGGATTACTCCGGCTATCCCGACTGCCGCGATGCAACGCTGAAAGCTTTACAGACCGCCATCAATCTCGGCACGGATCAGTCTTACATTATCCATACGCCGCTTATGTTTCTAACCAAGGCGCAGACATGGCAATTGGCGTATGATCTCGGTGGCGACATTTTAATTGAACTCATCCGCAACGAAACGCACACCTGCTATCTCGGCGAACGCGGACGGCAGCATGAGTGGGGTTTTGGGTGCGGTGAATGCCCTGCTTGCCACCTGCGCGCGGAGGGTTGGATGAAGTGGAAGCAAGCCGCATAAAATTCATTTTGTGAATTTGTTCCTGTTGCCCCTCGTAATACCCTGCAAATTAACGATTTTAGGTTGTGGCGTTCCTGCCGCGCGTCGAAAAGCGTCACACTTTGGCTACACGCCCGTTGATTGCTACTCTACGTTGCAAAATAGCTGATATGTTCTGTTTAGCGTTGAAAATACGGGGTTACATTTACCAATTAACCATAGATAGCTGTGTGAAAGTTTTTTTTGACCTTCGTGGTATTGCCAAAATCGAGTAAAAAAGACGCATGGTTAATCATTCATTAATCGCAATAATCATATAGCCGCAATTGTTATGCTTCAGAAATCTTTGAAACCAGCGCATCCGGATCAACTGCACGATGCGCTCCTCCCGCAAGATGTTCCGTTACGCGAGGCCGTCGGACAGGTGGTCTCGCTTGCTCGCGATTTACGTCTCACGGAACCAACGCATGACGAACCGCATCTGTTTCAAAATTTTGATGCCAATATTCGCCGGGCCGGACGTCTGCTTTTAGCAAGTGATGCTACCGCACTGTTTACAGCTTTCATTTTTGGTGGACTTGTGGCGCGAACCATTAGCCTCGCCACGACCGGTGGGTTTCAGGAATTGACAGGTGCTTCAACCATTCATGAGCTGTTCACTTTCTTTGGTCTCGGAGCATTGGGTCTGCTGTGGCTGGACACAAAGGGTCACTATCGCCAGCGGTTGCCTTATTGGGAAACCGTCGGGCAAGTCGTTACCGTAGCACTTGTTGGTTTTGTCGTTAGCGGCTTTGCTCAATTTGCGGCGAAGAATGACCCTTCACGTTTATGGATGGGTTTGAGCTGGTGCATGTTTGGCACCTTCTTGCTTTTGGGCCGTTCTTTTACGCGCTATATGCTGAACAAGAATAATTTGTGGAATGTACCTGCCCTACTGGTTGGCGATGGTCCTACCGCCGAAGCAGCTCATAATGCTTTGAAGCGTGAAAAAGAAATGGGCTTTACAATTGTGAAGCAGGCTTCTTCTTCAGCTCTCGTTGACCTGCAAAAACCACGCGCGTGGAAACGCTTTTTGTCTTTGCACGGCGCGCGCTATGTTTTTCTGGCACTGGAAGGCAGTGAGCTGGAAAAACAACAGCCGGCGCTTAAAGCCCTGACGCGTGAGCGGCTGCCCTGCTCAATCGTGCCGCCGTGGCTGGGCCTGCCCTCAAGCACTTTATCACCGCATCATTTCATGATGCATGATGTGATGTTGCTGCATGATACCAACCGGCTAACCTTACCATTACCTCGTTTCCTGAAGCGCGGATTTGATATTGTGCTGGCCAGCATCGCCTTGCTAGCCACTTTGCCGTTATTTGCCGTGGTTGCTTTTATCGTCCGCCGCGATGGTGGTCCGGCTTTCTTTCGCCAGCAACGCGTGGGAAAAAACGGCCGAATCTTTTCCTGCTTTAAATTTCGCTCCATGCGCATCGATGCCGAAGATATACTGAAGCAATATCTGGAAAAACATCCCGAGAGCGCAGCCGAATGGCGTGAGTTTCAAAAACTGCGCAACGATGTGCGCATCACCAAGTTCGGCGAATTCATCCGCCGCACCAGCATCGATGAGCTGCCGCAAATCATTAATGTGCTGAAAGGTGAAATGAGCCTGGTAGGCCCGCGCCCGATGATGCCTGGTCAACAGGATTTCTACGGTGATGATCTGATGTATTATGAATCTGTCCGCCCCGGTATCACCGGCCCATGGCAGGTTAGCGGACGCAATAAACTAGCTTTTAAAGAACGAGTTGCGCTCGAAGGCTGGTATGCGCGTAATTGGAATTTATGGATGGATATTGTTATTATTTTGAAGACGGTGCCGACGTTACTTAAGAAAGATCAAGCATTTTAGATTTTTTGCAAAGGTATAATATGAAACGAGCATTGAGACCAAAAGACATGCGCATAGTTACTGTAAATGGCTGTCCTTATCCTGCAAGAGTAGTAAGCGAGAAAAAGAATGCCTTAAATACGTTGTTTATGGCCGACAAAGGCAGAGAACTCGTTTCGATATTATGGACCATGTGCCAAGTTAACATTGGCCTCAGAATTCCCCCCGAAGATCTCCGTGCACTCACAAATCTAGGTATTCTGAATAATCGGGGCCAAATTTTAGGATCAGTACGGGATATATTATTGGCTTCGGCAACAGACGTGGATCAAATCCGCTTTCCTATTGTCCCTATAACTTCAAACCCAGTGCAGGATCGGAAGTTGGGACTATGAACCGCGACTTAACCATTCCTCTTTTAACGTCTCCCATAACGGACCGCGATTGTAATCCCCATCCAACGGTAGAACTCCACTGATTTCCGGATTTCTTTTGCTAAGCCACGTATAGCGATCCGTAAGTCCCCATGTCAGCAGCGTCTCAACCGGTTCGTCTTTCTGAACCAGATCGAGATATGTACGCACGTAATTCTGGGCAATTTTCAGCCGATCATCGGCGCGGCCAGATAAACGTGTGGCGTTGAGATCGAGCTCGGTAATTACAATTTTGAGCCCCATTCCGCGAATGCCTTTAAGAAAATCAGTAAATTCGGCTTTCGCCAAAGGACGGTTGGCCAGCAAATGGCTTTGCAATCCGAAGGAATGAATGGGGACTTTCTCGCGCCGGCAGCGTTCCAGAAGACGTAGAATACCTTGGCGTTTACGGCGGCCTTCGCTGGTATCCTGCTCCATACCATAGTCGTTGTACGTAAGCGTGAGATCAGGATTGGCTTTGTGTGCCATATGGAAAGCAAGCGCCACATACTCAGGACCCAAGGCTCTCAGCCACACACTTTGGCGCAAGCCATCCTCGCGTTTCGAATACCAATCAACCGCCTCGTTGACGACATCCCAATTTTTGACGTGCGGCGATGTCTCCTCTAGTACCCGCTCAATATGCGTTTGCAGAATTTTTTCGGCCCGGCTCCGACTGCGCATCAATTCCGGAGCCAGCCAGTCCGGATTGGCATGATGCCACACAAGCACGTGACCACGCATATCCAGGCGATTTTTCTGGGCGAAGTCCGCGATGCGGCTATAGCCACTAAAATCATATGTATCTTGGGTTGGTTGGAGCACGTCCCATTTCAGTTCGCGCTCAGGAACTAACATTGTGGCTTCACGCAATAGAGCATCCGCAAAATCAGGCTCATTGAGCTGCCAGCTTTGTACAGCAGCTCCATATTGGCGCCCTGTCCGAAGCGCAAGTTTACCCAGACCCGGATCTGATGCAGGAACACCAGCAGCTGAGCTAAATCGCCAATTTTTATCGATATAAGCACAGCCTGGCAGCATAAGTGCCCCAATCCCGAGAGAAATATTCAGCCCGTTTTTCAAAAACCTACGGCGCGAAACGTTGGGAAATGGCAGCGATGATTGTGTCATGGCAGGTATTTTCAAGCAGGAGCAAGCACTTGGTGACAGCGCAAATGCCTAGAATTTTAGGCAAAGTTGACTCCAACTGTGCCGTTAATTAAAGGGGGATTCAGCATGCACCCATAGAATGGGCCTCATATTTAAACACATAAGCAGGTCCATTTAAATGAAGAATACGCATTTTGCCTTATTGGCCTTTACCTTATTTTTTCTGACCAATTGCGCCGATCATTCCGTTGCCGATGGCACCCGCATTCCGCCCGCGACCATTCAGCCTCTCGCCAGCTGGGTAGAAGGTGAAACCGGCGTCAAAATGGCAGCGCTGCCGATCACAGAAGCCAGCGGCATGAAATTGAAAACCAGCCTTGGTCTTACAGGTGTTCAACAAGCGCGCGCGATCGCGGCCTATATCCCCGGCCAGATTTTTATCAATAATGTTGTGTGGGATCCTCAATCCCCGGCTGCACAAAGTTATCTTGTGCATGAACTCGTACATCATGCGCAATTGTTCAGCAGCAAAGTCTATCCATGCCCGCAAGCAAAAGAGCGCGAAGCGTATCTTCTGCAAAATAAATGGCTGGTCCAACATGGCGAGAGTCCGCTTGCCAGCGATGGCTGGATCCAGTCCATGTCGGAGTGCCGATCCAATTTCGCACACGACTAATTCAGTCGCTTAATCAGAACGACAATTTGTCGCATGTGGGGCCATTCGAGACGCGTGATTTACCTCTCTGAAGCTGAATTACTTTCATGGAAAGCACCTAAAAGTGTTAATGGCTGGCACGTCAAAAATTAAATTTTGCGACGGGGCCAAATAGCTGTCTGCGTAAGCTACTCAGATATAACAATTTGTTCTGCTGCTCGCCCCCTCGCGAAGGCGCGTTGCCATAATAAAACATGGTTAAAAAAACGACGTCCGATTACGCGATTAACCATAGAATAATGCAATAAAAAGTGGAAATTCCGTCATAAACGAACTAGAAAGTGTTCGCGCTTGCACGCCCAAATATTCTTGGGCTTTCGAAGTTATGCGCAGCGCTGTGACGGAGGATTGCATGAAAAAGTTACTGTTGATAAGTTTTATTTTATCGCTTGGCGTCAACGCTTCAGCGCTTGCGGCCGATTGGCGAAACGACATCCAGGAAGCTGTTAAATACAGCAACTACAACCGCATCAATGTGATTGCGGCTTCAAATCCGGATGCTCAAGGAGAAATTGCGCTTTTCCTTCTGCAAAAAGCCCAGGAAAGCAAAGCTAGTCCCGACCAGGATGTGAAATTGTTTGCGGCTGCCACTCCTTTTGTCGGTCGCATCCCTGCTGCCGATGCATCGAAAGCCTCGGATGTTGTGCGCGCCCATCTGGAACTCGCCGCCAATCCGGATTTTCAGAAAAAATATCCCCGCCAGGCCGGTGATATTTTCGTTCATGCTCTTTACATGAGCGGCCAACCGAATATTGTAGCCTACGACCCGACATTACATGCCGAGGTCCTTGAAGCAGCCAATGATTTCATTAAAAGAAGTCCTTCGGATGCCGATAAGAAATTACTTGAAGAAATTTCATTGGCTCAAGCTGGTGGAGCGCCAGAAACCACGCCTGTTGGCGTGATTGAGCCAAGTGCTGAATAACAGCAAAGCTGTTAGGCGGATTAGATCCGCCTTAACAATTAGTAAACGAATACGTTCAATACAGATATAACGATGGAGTATTACATGAATAGTAAGGTTATTGCCGGCACTGTTTTGATTGGCATCACTCTGGCGTCCACAGCTGCGAAAGCCGACACCGGTCTCTTCGGCCAGCCTGTCCAACTCGACGGATCGCTAGATATGCGCCGCTCCACTACCGAGCAATTCAATCCTGTCCGCGGACAATCAGTTTCCGACCGCCCACGTCCGGATTTTGATGCAACCCCTATTATGCTCGGTGCTTACCAATTGTTCCCGGCAATGAATTTCACTTCTTATTACGACAGCAATATCTTTGCCCAGACTGCGAACGAAACTTCGGATTATGTGTGGAAAGCCAATCCGGCTGTTTCCTTGCTGTCCAACTGGGGCCGTAACGCTATCTCCGTCACCGGGTTCGGTGATTTCGACGTTTATACCGATCATGACGAGCAAAGCTACAAAAGCGGTGGCGTACAGGCCGAAGGCCGCTGGGATATTGCTCACCAAACCTGGCTGGCTGGCGCCGGCAGTTACCAGCGCGTGGTTGAATTGCGCGGTTCGCCATCAACACCCGGCAGCTCCGAAGGACCAAGCGAGTATGACTTATTTACTGCCGAAGCGGACGCTTATCGCGGCCTGGGCATATTGAAGGCAAAGCTTGGCTATGGCTTTAGTTATTATGATTACGACCCGCTGAACTTAATTGGCGGCGGAACACTAAGCCAGAATTCGCGTGATCGTTTCCAAAATAAGGTTAGCGCTGAAGCTACGTATGACCTTACCGAAAACTTTAAACCCTTTATTCGCGGTGGTTATAACTGGCGTGATTATACAGCCGACAATCAACATTCTTCGAATGGTCAAAACATTGCTGTCGGCACACGCATGGATCTCGGCGGCATCATTACGGCCGAAGCGTATGCCGGTTATCTGCGACAAGATTACTTTAATTTCGGAAACGTGGTTGATGCCATCGATTTCGGCGGCAATCTGTTGTGGAACGTTACAGGCCTGACCTCAATTGAGCTCAAAGTCTCGCGCAGCGTCGAAGAAACAGAAGCTGGCAATGCCTCTTCTTACGTTGCGACAGGCGGCGAGGTTACTGTGACACATGAACTGCGGCGTAATATCCTGGTTGATGCCCATGTTGGTTACACTGATCTTGATTTCCAGAATATTATCCGGCACGATAAGTACTACCTGGCCGGCGTCGGCAGCCGGTACTTCATCAACCGAAATCTTTATGCCGATTTCACCTATGACTATCAGCGACGTGGTAGCAACACCACTGGTGAGAACTTCAACCGCCATATTCTGTTAACGCGGCTTGGAGTTCAGTACTAACGATTGGGATAGCTGCAACGTAGCCGGAAAGAGACTTATGTGAATAAGACGGTTATTTTGCTTTGTTTGTTCCTTTGGCTCACCGCTCCTATAGCTGCGGTAGCGCAAGATGCTGAAGTGCCGGCTGCGCCGCCGCAGGCAGCTCAGCCCTACGGCACATCCCCATCAACTTCAGGCATCAGCGATTACTTACTGGGGGTTGGCGATAAAATTCGCGTCACTGTTTTCGGCGAGGAGGATTTGTCGGGTGATTTCCAGGTGTCCTCAACCGGTGTAATCTCGATGCCGCTTATAGGCGAAGTCAAAGCCGCGGGACATACCGCATCGGAAATAGAGACAGCCATTACCAAAAAACTGTCCGAAGGCTTTATGAGAAATCCGCATGTGAGTCTGCAGGTTTCCAGCTATCGGCCTTTCTTCATTGTCGGCGAGGTCATGAAACCTGGCAGCTACACTTACGTCAATGGAATGACGGTCATTAATGCTGTCGCGTTGGCAGGCGGTTATACTTACCGAGCCGACAAGGACGATATTAAATTGAAGCATGGTGGTACCGACGGTAAAGAAGAAGATGCCACCGAAAGCACCCCCGTATCACCCGGCGATGTTATTACTGTTCCGGAGAGATTTTTCTAAATTGCGTTAAACCGATGTGATTGCCCTACGTTTTACACGAAAGCAGGTTACTTATGTTGAGCCAAGATCAGATGATGATGAGCGACGTGCGCGAGGTGTGGCTGTTCGTACGCCGCAACGCGCGCTTTATAAGCCTTATCACTGGCAGCCTGACCATCATTGCGCTCGTTTTGGCTTTCACCATCCCGGCCCGTTATGTCGGCGAAACCGTCGTCATGCTCGATCCGCGCAAGACGCAGGTTTCTGGCATTGAATCGGTTGTATCCCACCTTCCAGCCGATAATGCGGCTATTCGAAGTGAAATAGATATTATTCAGTCGCGTGCGGTTATTGATCGTATCATTGATGAACTGCAGTTAATGAACGATAAGAACTTTAATCCTGGATTGAGCACCACAAGCTGGTTCGGAAGATTGTTTGCATCATCCAAGCCGGAAGATGTCGCCAAACGTGAAAGTCGGGACCGGACAGGTGTTGCCAGCAAATTATTGAAAAATCTTACCGTTACAAATGACGGCCGTTCTTACAGCATCACTATCCGCTATCAGGACCGCAATCCGGAGATGGCCTCCCGCATCGCCAATGCCTTCGCCGACCAATATCTGGTGGATCAGCTGGAAGTTAAATACGATGCCACTCAACGTGCCAATGCCTGGCTGTCCAAACGTCTTGATGAATTGCGCGATAAAGTCAGCTCTGCCGAAAAAGCAGTTGAAGATTTTCGTAATTCCAACAATCTGATCAATACCGGCAAAGTCGGCACCGGCGGCGAGCAGACCATAACGCAGCAGCAGCTTAGTGAGCTCAATGTTCAGCTCCTGCAAGCCCAGGCCGAACGATCACAAACAGAAGCGCGTTTAAGCAGCGTAAAAAACTTAGGCCGTCAGAAGTTAGAAACGGCTTCCATCGTTATTGCGTCGCCCTTAATCCAGCAATTAAAACAGCAGGAAGCCGAAGTGCGTCGTAAGGTTGCCGATCTGGCTACCCGCTATGGCGAGCGTCATCCCATTATGATCGATGCCAAAAATGAGCTGGCCGGCATTCGGGAAAAAGAAAGTGAAGAAATCGAGAAGATTGTTGCTGGTTTGCAGAATGATTATGACATCGCCAAAGGCAAGGTCGACAGCCTGAAAAAAGAACTGGATTCACTGACGACAAAAACGGGCGAAGGCAACGAAGCAATGGTTACCCTGCACCAGCTCGAGCGTGAAGCCGCAGCCGACCGCAGCCTTTATGAGGGTTTGCTGAACCGTTTCAAGCAAGTCACCGAACAACAGGATCTACAAATTCCCGATGCACGTATCATTGCACGCGCCGAAGTACCTCTGCGTCCCTCTTTCCCGAAGAAATGGATATTTCTGGCTTTGGGTATGCTGTTGGGCCTGACCACAGGATTCGCAATTGCTCTAGTTCTTGAGTATCTCGATCGCGGCGTACGCTCGCTTTCGATGGCCGAGAGAGCATTTGGTGTGACAGGTCTTGGCATTGTGCCGTCAGCCGTAACCGCGGAAGGCCAGTTACCAAGCGATTATGTATTGAAGAAGCCTTTATCGGTCTATGCCGAGGCGCTTCGTTCTATCCGTGCGGCCATTCATTTCTCGAATGTCGATCAGCCACCTAAAGTTATCATGATTACGAGCTCTTTCCCCGGTGAAGGCAAAACCATGTTTTCGGCGTCCTTTGCCCGCCTTCTTGCTCAATCAGGTAGCAAGGTATTGCTGATTGATGCCGATATGCGCCGCCCACGCATTCACAGCATTTTGAGCCTCGATAAATCGAGGCCTGATCTTGCGCAAGTTCTGGCCCATGATGCGAAGCTGGAAGACGCCATTCAGCAGGATGTCAGCGGCGCCGATGTTCTGATTGCCCATACACGCCCGCCGAATCCGCAGGATCTTGTCGGCTCGCATCAGATGGAGAAATTGTTGGCAACAGCGCGCGAAAAATACGACCTCGTAATCGTTGACACACCGCCGGTCATTGCGCTGAGCGACGCCGCGCTGATTGCAAAAATGGCGGACACCACGGTTTATCTGGCTCGCTGGGCGCATACACCGCGTGAAATTATCAGCGAAGGCCTGAAGCAATTGACTAAATTCAACGTCAGGCTCGCCGGTCTCGTGCTGACACAAGTTGATTTGCAGGATCGCAAGCGTTTCGGTGTCGATGATTACGGATTCTATCACGTTCAGTATAAGAACTATTATACAAACTAACGCTGGTGAGGACCAAAAATGGCGGCACAGACACCAAACCAGGTGAAGCCTTGGTCTATAACCTTTGTGCTGCTAGGTACGACACTGGGGCTATTTTCATATATTAACTTGCTTGGTCAGCCGGAGCCGCTGGCCCTTCTGAACACTCAGATTGTTACGAACCTGGCAAGTGCGGCCGCCCTTCCGGCTGACCAGCGGATCAAACTTTATATGGGATTGCGTGAGCAGCAGGAAAAGGCCCTGGCCGGTAAGCCGTCCGAGCCTTTCGCCTGGGCGCGTTTGTCCTATTTGCGCCTGGCCACTGACAGTAATAAGACGGCTGCTTTCGAGGCGTTGCGCTTGTCGGATCTGATAAGCCCGCACGAACCTCGCCAATTGCCCGAACGCGCTTTGATGTGGCGCCAGTTCCATCAGGTTCAAACGACCGAACAACAGGCCTATCAGGATGTCCTGTGGCAAAATGCCTACCGCCTGCAGCCGGATGCAACCTGGCAAATTGCTGTGCGTAGCAAAATTACCGATGAAGTAGGTGAGGCACTAAAGCGCACCGACCCTGAACTTCATGAGCAATGGCAGGCGCGGATCAAGGAACAAAAGCAGCGCTGATCAATCGGCCCATTCATGAGCGGTTTGCTTTTCGACCTGTCCCCAGCTTTGGGCCAACCCGACACCGATCAACATGGCCCAAGGCAGCATAACGCCCGGTATCTGCATGCTGAAGTCCACGCCCGCATGAGCGAGCACCATTAAACAAGTAATTAAGCCAACACACGGAAACAGGCCATGCCGGCGACGGTTCAAAATTCCGCGCAACAGTCCACTGATTAACAGGCCTATCGCCGCCCATAGCAAAAGTCCCATTGGCATACCCAAATCAAGTAGCGATTCAAGTATGTCGCTGTGAGCATGCGAGAATTCCATGATCATGCCGCGTTCATAGAGACGGAAGATGGCCTGAAATCCGTTGAGCCCATAGCCCAGCCACGGGTTATCGCCTTTCCAGCACAGTGGGATCCGAAGCTTGGAATTCACGTGACTTGAAGTCGCGG
>JADMIO010606954.1_pt1 | contig 75447 bp, 90 predicted proteins | sample 8958161 | NCBI WGS metagenome assembly JADMIO01 (sample SAMN16585339, study PRJNA669376) | soil metagenome | isolation source: Crop rotation soil | place: USA: Cullars Rotation, Alabama | collected 2011 | reverse complement strand
GCCGCGACTTCAAGTCACGTGAATTCCAAGCTTCGGATCCCACTGTGCTGGAAAGTATCTTGGGTGAGCTATCCATCGCGCGAGTCTATCAGCATGGTACGCGAGGCCCAAGTCTGCAGGCGTGTGCCCACAAGAAGGCCCCTACAGCACCCATCCTGTTGTAGAGGGCGATACGCGTTGGTTGGTTTGCGCTGCTGACGATAGTCAGCTTTCCGACGCATTTCGCTTTCGCGGGCTGCGGCCGGTCCAACGCTTGAAGGCACGCGAGAACGCGGCTGGATCCGAAAAGCCGAGCAGATAAGCAGTTTGGCTGACAGAAACTTTGCCGCCATCCAGGTAGTGGACGGCGAGCTTGTGACGCAGCTCTTCCAGCAGCCGATCAAACGTCACGCCTTCCAGCTTGAGCTTGCGGTAAAGCGCGCCGCGGCTCATCGCTAGTTGTGCCGCAATCGCATCGATGCCGACCTCTCCAGTATGCATGCGCTGCATCAGGAAACTCTCCACCCGGCCGCGCACGGTCCGCTCGGTCTGTGCGCGCTTCAGCAAAGCGTCGGCACGCTCGCTCAGCAGTCCGAACACGTAGCGGTTTACCGGCGGCTGCTTCAGCTGGGGGAAGCGCGGATCGACCAGCAAAGCGTTACGGTCGCTGCTGAACACGACGGGTGCGCGGAAAATACGGTCGTATTCGGCGCGGTAGTGCGGTTCGCGGTGCCGGAAATGCACGGCCCTCGGCCAGTCGAGCTGCTGAAACTCCGCCGAGTTGGCGAACATTACTCGTGCATTCCACACCAAGCGCGCAAGCTCGGCCTCCGCGATTCGGGGATTGTTCGCCACCAGGTCGCTGGGAAATTCGATCCACACGCCCTCGTCGGCCCACTTCGCGCGCATCAGCGTCGCCGGGTCCGCGTTTCCCTCGTCAGCCACCAGCGAGGCATAGCGGTTGAGTTGAGTGCCCACTTCCAGCGTGGTTTCGCAAGCTTCGCAAATCAGCCCGACGATCGAAATGTCCTGCATGCGCACGGCTTCGCCGAACTGCAGCGCGATCGCAGGCTCGCCCGTGAGCGCTGCTGCTGCTTCTATCAGCGCCAAGTACCGCTCCACGGGGACATGTTGGTCTTGGTCCGCCAACTCGGGTTCCGTAAGCCCGCTGCGCTCCAGCAGTTCTTGGCGGCTGGCTCCTTTTGAGATCGCGAAATCAAGCATCGTGCGCGGATAGCCGGCGCTGATCGTCTTAGCCATCAGCACGGACCCGACTTTGGCTCACGCTCCGAACGATCATGCTTTTCGTGCCATCCGTCATGTGCAGCGTACGGTGTTTCTGGCAAGTCTGTAGTCACAGGACTCACTGAAATGGCGGCTGGTAACCAGTCGCTTGTACCTTGGACAGCCGAGATTTGGGTGGGGTGGGTGGCTGATCAAGTGGGCGTATCGACTGGGACGCGAATTTGCTGAGACGCGAGCATCTTAACGGCGCAGTTCTGGCGGCGGTCGGAACGTTATGGACCGGCGCCGCGTACGCCGATCGCCTTAACGTACCTCCGCAGGCCGCCTTGTGGCTCCAGATCGGTGCGGCAGCTTTGCTCGTGCTTCACATTGGCGGGGGCGGCATCGGTATTGTTTCGGGGGCTGCAGCCTTGGTGTACCGCAAGGGCAGCAGGCCGCACCGGCTGGCTGGCCGACTATTTTTCCTCGCCATGCTCGTTTCCTACACGGTTGCCGCTTGTGTTGCGCCGTTCCTGAAGACCGGGCAGCGCACCAACACCGTCGCCGGCATTCTGGCGCTGTATTTGCTGCTGAGCGGCTGGCGCGCTGGCAGAGAGCGCAACTTTCGGGCAAGTCAGTTTGAATATCTTGGCCTTGTGGCCGCCTTGTTGATCATCGCCGCAAGCTTGCTGTTCTTCGTGACGGGCGCGAAGGACTCTGGGATATTCTTCATGTTCTCGGTGGTCGGCGCCGTCGCTGCCGCGGGCGAAATGAATGTCATCCTTCGCCCCACCGTTTCCCGCGTCTCACGCTTGGCGCGTCATCTCTGGCGTATGTGCTTTTCGCTGTTCATCGCCTCTGGGTCATTCTTTCTGGGTCAGCAGCGCATTATGCCTGCCTGGATTCGCGGTTCTCCGATCCTGTTGGTCTGCGCATTGGCGCCGCTGGCAGCAATGGTTTTCTGGCTAGTTTGGGTGCGACTGCCCCGGAAACGAGCGGCGGCCGTTCATTCACAGCCCGCGGCCGGATGACCGCGGTGGAATCGAACGCCAAAGCGCGCGCTGGCGGGTGAGCTGGATGGCAACGCAGCAAGGCCTGCCTGGTTCGGCGTCGCGCGACGCTCGCATCGCCGGTGCATTGTACTTTGCATGGCTGATGATGGGCTGCGTGCGTTCGGTCTATGTCGAATTCGCCATCGTTGGCGGCGATCCAGCAAGCCGGGCCGCGCGCATCGCTGAGCACGCTGTGATTTTCCGGCTTCGAATGCTCGCGGTCATTACAACGGCGTGCTGATGGCTTTCACCGTGTTGTCGATGTATCGCGTGTTATCGGCCATCAGCTGCCGCGCGCATCTGGTGCTGGGCGGGATGCTGGTGGCGCCGCTGTTTTTCGTCAATGCCCTGAATGACTTTGCGGTGCTGCTGATCGCCCGCGGCGATTCCGCGCTATCCGCAATGTCCGAGGTCGAGCGTCACGACTTCGTATGGCTTTTATTGCGGCTGCACATTCTGACGAAGGAGACGGGCAGGCTCCTCTGGGGCATTCTGTGGGTCATTCCACTGAGCGTGCTTGCCTATCGCACGCGAATTGTTCCGCGCCTTCTCAGTTTGTTGCTCATAGTCTGCGGCCTTGCATGCCTTGCTTGTGGAGCCTGGTTTTTGCTCCCCGCTGCGGAGGCAAATCGTCTTGTTCTGACGATTTGGCCCATCTTCCTCGTCGAAGACGCCGTGGCGCTGTGGTTGCTGATCCGCGGATTACCCGGATTTGTACGGGCTGAGAACGGGACCGGGATGAACGCCGAGACGGCACGTGCCCGGCCGCGAACGAGGGTTGGTGGTGCATGAGGAGATTTCTTCGGGTCTTAGCTGGAGTGGCGCTGCTGTTAGCCGTTGGCGCAGTCTTGGTCGCCTGCGTCCTATATGCAGCGGCGCCGGACGTGCCGCACCTTGCGGGTTCGATCACGAGCGGTTCGCTGATGGCGGGCGGTCGCGAACGTACGTATTTTGTGTATCTTCCTCATGATCTGCCACGGCAAGCGCCTCTGGTCATGGTACTGCACGGCTCGGACGGCAACGCCGATCGCGTTCGCAAGGCCACCGGTTATGGCTTCGAGCGGCTGGCCGATCAGCACCGCTTCGCCGTCGTCTATCCCGAGGCATACGAAGGCAACTGGAACGCCTGCAACATCAAGGGCGACTACAGCGCCAATGTTCTCGGCATCGACGATGTGGGTTTTCTGATGGCGCTCGTCGATCGGCTGATTAAGGAATACGGGATTGATGCGCATCGTGTTTTCGCGGCCGGGGTTTCGCGCGGCGGCAGCATGACCTACCGGTTGGCATTGGAGGCGCCATCACGCTTTCGCGCGGTTGCAGCGGTCGCAGCCAATGTGCCGGCGCCACAAAAATTTCAAGTGCAAGCCAGTGCGCGACGCCACATCCGTGATGATCATGAATGGTACCCAGGATCCACTAAATCCGTTCGAAGGCGGTGAGGTTGGTCTTCTCGGCATGTACCACCGTGGTCCGGTGATCTCGTCGCACGATTCTGCTGAGTATCTGGCGCGGCACGCCGGCATCGTCTCGCCTCCGCACGTGAGGAGCGAAACAACTGCAGGCGGTGTCCGCGTGGAAACTTCGTTGTGGCGTACCGGACCGGTCGAGGTCGAACTCGTCGCTATCATCGGCGGCGGCCACGGCATCCCGCAGCCATGGTCGCGGCATGCGCCGCTCCTCGGACCTTCCCCGGCCGAACCGAACGGTCCGGAAATGATTTGGCAGTTCTTCAGCCAGCAGTCAGTATCTAGGAATTGAGTATCGTGACCCAACCACCCACTTGGAGCGGCAGATGAGCAGGCATCTTGCGCAGGTGAACATTGGTCGGGTGCTGGGCGGACCCGACGATGCGCACATGACTGATTTCTACTCCAATCTTGCGCGGATCAACGCGCTGGCAGAACGAATGCCGGGCTTCGTGTGGCGGCTGAAGAACGACAGCGGCGAGAGCGCGGTCGGGTTGCATTGGCCCGGTGATCCAGCCATGAGCGTCAACTTGACCGTGTGGGAAAGCCCCGAATGCTTGGCACGGTTCGTTTTTCAGACGGCGCATCGCCGTTTCTACGCGCGCAAGCACGAGTTCTTCGAAATGCCGGCTGACCCCAGCGTGGCGATGTGGTGGATCGAGGCCGGTCACATTCCGACACTCGCAGAGGCGAAGGACAGATTGGATTTTTTTATTGCGAATGGTCCAACGGACTTTGCGTTCGGATGGGCCGATCTGCCATCCGCAGAAATTTGGCGCAGCAGCAGATGCGCTTGATACGGGACCACGCATCGGCGATTGACCGGACGGTGGGTGCCGAGCGCCTGCTTTAGACTTTGATGCCAGCAATCATGTTTTTTGCTCCCGATAGCCCTGTTGGCCGCGGGAATAGGCACCCGCAAGCGCGCGTCCAAAGCACGAGCCCTGATTGGTGGGGTGCGTCTGCAAGGATGAAACGTCAAATGATAGTCACTGACCGGATGTTTCTACGCCAAGCCCCAACAGCAATCATATTTGCTGCCTGTGTAACCCTGACCGCCTTCGCCGTTTCGTTACATTGCGCGGTTGCCGCCGCATCAGCGCCGCACCACGCCGGCGGCTTGGGAACCGTGCTCACAAGCAAGGATGGCGGTGAGATCTTCGGCTTCGGCATCAATCAATGGGGCGACGACGGCGTCATCGCGACGGGCCAGGACACCGAGAACGGTTACCGCGTATCGGTGGAGACCTTCGACCAGAACACGGGCAAGATCGTCAAATCATTCGCGAGAGACGATGGCCCGCGCAACAGCTACAGCGTCGAAGGCGTGTTTGAGGGCGATGTCGCGCTCCTCACCCACTACATCGTTCCCAAAGGCGAGATTTATCCCAAGCGCAAACATCGGGTGATGAATCCCGTAACTGCCAATGCCTTTACCGGAAGCTGGACGCCGCCGCTCAAAAACATGGACGTGGTGATGGCAAGCACGGACCAGAGCACCTCCAGCAGCGTACTTCTTGCGATGGACCTGGATCATCAAGACGAGCCGCTTCTGCTGGTCTCCGACATTGCCGCGAACACGTTCAGCAATGTCATCCCTCTCGACCCGGATCTTTTCGGCGTCGCGGACGATCCGCTGCTTGGCCAATTCACAGCTGCCAACAAGGCGGTGATCGCTCTCTCGCCTGACGGGGGCGCCCGGCACGGGAAGCCGCCCCTCAATGTGCTGGTCGACCTTAGTACCGGAAAGCGGGTGCAGTTCAACGGCTACAACAACGGCTACTATCATGCCGGCGGGGTGGATGGGCTTGCCGTCGATCCCAACACCGGCGTCGCCGCGACCGACACGGAACTGAACGCGCAGGTCGAGTTCTACGATCTGAAGAAAAAGCAGGGCATCACATTTCAGCAGCTGCCCTGCACGAGCGACACCGATCAGCTGGGCAGCGGCTCAGGTATTGCCGTCGATCCGGTGAACAAACTCTTCCTGGTCACGCAAAAACGATACTGCGATGGCCAAGACAGCGCGATTGTTGTCTACGACGAAGCAGGCAATGAGATCGAAACGATCACCGGCTTCCAGTTCTTCATTGGCGAACCGGCGCCGGTGCTCAATCCTTCGAAGCGCATGGGATGGGCTTTCGGCGGACCGAACGGCTGGAGTCAGCTACAACAGTTTTTCTATTGAGCTGGGTTCTGCTCACACCTGGAAGTGCACATGACTCGTTCCACGAGGTGAGGGGGATATGGTCGAAGAAAAGATTGTGCCGGTGCTTGTTCATCGCGACATCGGTGCCGCGCATGACTTTCTGGTCAACGCTTTCGGATTCCGTTCAGGCATTGTTCAGCGCGACGACTCGGGAGCTGCTGTACATGGCGAGGTCCAGCATGGCGGCGATACAATCTGGTTGCACCGTGAGTCGGAAGACCACGGCATGGCGGCCGTCACGGGACTAGTACGGGGCGGCTTAGCAGTCCAGGTTTCCGACGTGGACAGGCACTGGCAGCGGGCGCGTGATGCTGGAGCGGACGTCCGAGGAGATCCGCAGACGCAGCCCTACGGCCAGCGTGAGTACGAAGCGATTGATCCGGAGGGGCGCCGCTGGTGGTTCTATACACCTTGCTCGCTCAAGTAGGCCGCCACGTATTTTTTCTCATGCTGCTTGGCGCCGATCCCTTGCAGGGATCTCCAGAACTATACCCCGGTCGCAACGCAATCTCTTTTCAAGCCTGAGCGCGATCGATGTGTTCAGAGGGAGTCCTAACGCCCGCTGAACCATTTGCGGATTGCAAAGCCACCTATCCGACTATCGCCGCCACGACCCAAATTCTGATCGGGTCAGCATCGGTGCCATTCCCCTGTGTCGCCCGCCCAGAGTGAAGCCAGGAACAAGCCACAGGCCAGCAAATGCATGCGCCAGCCATGAAAACCAAACCGCCGCTTGCGATAGCTTCACCGGCATATTTCCTCTATCAATTCTCAGGAGACCAAGCGCGATTGCCCAAGCCTAACGCCATTGTTGGCGGGGCGCGCCTACAGCCGTTGCAATTCCCAGGTGATCTGATTCAGCAACTGCGCGCGGAGAATGCGGCGGGAGGGGCCAATTAGCGTCAGCGAAGACACTATTTTCCAGCGTGGGCACCTGTGGAACACCGGGCAGTTCCAAGTCCGGTTCTCCTCTGCGGGAAACCTGGAATTGCGGGACACCATCAGCAAGCAACTGCTTTGGCAGAGTGCCACTTCGGGGGGCACCAAACTCGCCATGCAACGAGACGGCAATCTCGTAATCTATTCGGCAACCGGCGAGGTACTATGGGCCACGAATACCGAGGGTAATCCAGGAGCAACCTTCATGCTGCGGAGGGACGGCGCCTTGGTGATCCAGTCGAGTGCCGGAAGTGTGCTCTGGACTTCTCGCAGTCCATAGCGCGCGAAAACAACCCTCTTGGTATTCCAACCACAGATTAACTTAGCTTTCGGCATGGAAACGGGATGCCGAATCCGTGCAGATAGAGGCATGCCGCCAAGGAAGTCGTCCGATGAGCCTGGTTACCTCGACATCTTCACCGATGGTGAACTGCCGCGTGAGCCGCGCATCATGAAGGACGGCACCAGCGTTCGGTGGCCGCCCGGATGGACATCAGAGATGGCCGCAAGCTGGCGACGCGAACACGAGCTGGAAAGCCCCGAAGCAAGGCGCGCCAGATTTCGGCTTGTAGGTGAAGAGCTGCCACCGAGTCCAGACGAGCCGCCGGCACCAACAGGCCTGAACAAGTGGCGGGATACCTAGCGTCGATCAATTGGCTGGTCTGCATCCGCATCGATCTCTTGAATCGCATCGGTTATGCGTGGCGGCTCATGCTGATTGCATCTAAGGCACGGCGCGCCTGCACCGCCACAGCTGCACGCTCGCTTTCCTTGCCACGGGCGGTCGCGGTGATCCTCGCAAACCCAACCGGTGTTGTCACAGGTTTCGCAGCGTACGGACATCATCGGAAATAGAGCACGAGCCCAATCACATACGCGATGGAGCAAAGGATCGCGACGAGGAGGATAGGCTCGGGCAGGCGCAGCTTCATTCCCGCAGATTGGCAGCTCGCCTCAGGACTCCACAATCCCTGGCGATGGTGCTGAGAAGCGAATCAGCGCTGATTCCTGCCTGTGGCGACAAGCGAAGAACCCACCCGCTGCCTGTGCCTGTCAGCGCGCCCGGCTGCGTAGGAAACTGGGCGAGTAGGCAGTGCGTGAGAACCGTCCGGCTTGGTAATTGGATCTTCACGCGGGGTGTTGGATCATAGCGTACGTTGGCCGGGACGATTTGATCCCTCGGAAGCAGGCATTGTGACATTCGCCATTCGCCAGGATCGATTGCGCGAAGAAGGAGGTCTCGCGGGACCCTAGTTGCGTCGTCGGTTCAGCAAAACACTTGCGTTTCGATTAGCCTCGTTCAGCACAACAGCATCATCGACGCCATCGCCGTTCAGGTCGCCGGCACCAACCGAAACGGGATTGCCGCCCACCTCGAATGTCTTACCCGCGGCAAAGGTGCCGTCCCCTTTGCCTTTAAAGACCGTGATGTCAGAACTGTTGTAGTTGAGTGCCACAATGTCTGGTATATTGGGATTGGCAAAGAAGCCAGTGGCGGCGCGCGCCGTGTCCATGCCTGTCGCTGCATAGGTCACGACCGTCTTGAAGGTCCCATCTCCGTTGCCCAATAGGACGCCCACTCCACCGTTTGACACGCAGCTCGAGTCGGTTCCGCAGGGAAGATCAAGCGCGAGGTCTGCTTTTTCATCGCCATTGAAATCTGCGACTGCGACCTCTAGCGGGAAGATGCCCACAAAATAGCTCTGTTGCGTCTGAAATGTGCCGTCGCCGTTGCCCAGCAACACAGATACCGTGCCCTGCCGGCAGCCGTCGGTGTGACCGCACTCGTTGGCGACAAGAACATCAAGATTGCCGTCGTTGTTGACGTCTGCGGCAGCTAGGTCCTGGGGACCGTCTTCGGCGGCGTAGAAAACGGGACTTTGAAATGAGCCGTTGCCCTTCCCGAGCAAAACCGAAACCCCGCCTGGATTGTTGAGCGTCACGGCGAGATCGATTTTGCCGTCGTGGTTGAAGTCACCAGCGCGAACGAATTCCGGCACCTCATTGTTGACGCCGTATGTGTTGACAAGCTTGAAACCTCCGTCGCCTTTGCCAAGCAAGATCGTCACGTCGCCCAGGCCATTGATGGCGGTATTGACGACGGCAAGATCGAGATTGCCATCGTTGTCGAAATCGGCGGCGGTTAGCGCAAGCGAATTGCCGCTGTCGGCCGACTGAGATGACGGGCCGCCCGTAAACGTACCGTCCCCCCGGTTGAGCAGCACCTTGACGACACCGGCCGTTTCGCAAACCTTGTCGCCGCGGGCATTTGCCGCAGCGATGTCGGTCTTGCCGTCATTGTTGAAATCACCGAGCGTAATCGCATTGGGCCCATGTCCGGCGTGGTACTTATTTTTCTGAAAACCAAGTCCATCTGCGGCGGTTATGCTTCCGAATAAAACGGTAGCCGCAATCGCTGCCCGCGAAATCTTTCTCATGGAAATGCTCCCTAACCTGAGCCTGCGAACCTATAATTGCGCCAGCAAAAGTCGATGGACTCGCAACCTCGGGGGGAGCGAGCACAAGCCGAATGGTGAAGAAGCATCGGTCGGCGGCAGGGCAGGGTGGCGGATTGGGCGCAATACGGCAACAACCAGACTGGGCCGAACACCCAATTCGGCGGGGTAAACGAGGGCTTGCGAAGCTGCGCATACCACTCCCCCGGCAGATCGAAGAACCCGACCAAAAGGCCCGCCGGCAAGGTGCCGACGGGGAACAGAAGGAACCGAAGGTAGCGTCGCAACATCATCTGCTTCTCACACTCATAGCTTGCAGCGGATCACCGATGAATGAACGGCACTCGTTGCGCTCGCCGAAGGCGAAGCTGCCGCCGAATTTGTTGCGACCGTGGTCCTGAAGAAGTAGCGCCACAAATCACGAGGAGGGTCGGGAAAAGGACTGCGATAGGTGAGGACCACTGTGATGCTATAAGCCCGCAATACAGAACGGTCATCCAGTTGAAGTGAAGTGCACACCGAGATAGGCAAGGGCAAATTCCACCACCCGAATCGGAAGGCTAAAGGCTCTCGCTCCAGCGAATTAGGATGGCGTCTTCAACAAAAGGCTGGCTTTGGATCATTTCGCTAGCTGCGAGACCGTTGCAATCAACGTTCGGACGATTTCTGTGCACTGAGGAGCCCCCCCGCACACATCGGTTAGTGGAAAAATCGCGGTGGGATCATGCCTTTCGATCAGCTCCGCCCGCGTCACGACGACCCTAATCTGGACGAAAAACTGACTGATTGTTCCTCGTTTCAGTTTGAAGAGTTTGCCTGCTCTATGCATTCGCGCGCCGAATTGCTCGTGGAAGGCGGTGCCGCTTTGAGAATGGTGGGGCACGGTCGCGAGGTTTTCCGCGTTTTGCATCTCTCCGTCTACACTGGGATAGTCGCCGGGATCTGCTCCGGTAATCGCATCCCGCCTACGATCATCGGCGGCATGGCATTTCTAGCCTCGCGTGAGATCATGGCAAGGATCGTGTGTAAGGAGTGTGGCAGCCATGTCGAAATCAGCGTCAGCAGTCCGACCGCCGACGTGAAAAAAAAGCGCCATCCTGCATGTTGCTACAAGGTGCGACGTAAACTGACGCTGTGCCGCATCCGCAATCCTGACTTCTACGACAAGGCGGTTGCAGCGCTTTCGGAAAAGGATGCTACATTCGTCCTCGACGCTGCGGACATTGAACCGATGGACGACTCGCGATTGATGAAGAAGATGAAGTGCAGGCCGGGTGTCGTGTTTTGGAAACCTGCGGCGCTGAAGCGGGATTGGGAGGCACGGTAGTGGCCCAACAAACTCAACATGTCGTGCAGCCCTTCGTCGCCGGCAAAGGGGGCGTCCTGAGAGCCGAGCGCGCTGTCGCCTGTAAGACCAGTGACGAAGCAGTGCGCCGAGCGCGTAACATGGCGGCTTCGAAGCTGGGAGTGGTAGCCTTCACGATGTCCGGTGACGCCGAGACCGGCGACTACGACGATCGCCCGACTGTGTTGTTCAAGGCCGGTCACGTGCCCCCAGAGTTCGAGGATTGAGCTTTGCTAAGGCCAATAACGAGACCGGCAACGGGTAGGGGTGTTCAGCGTTAGGCTTTGACATCCAATTCCGTCGGGGACTTTCGAATGGAGACTGAGAGGCAACCCGATTGCGACCGGGCCACTATCCTCATTGTCGAGGACGAGCTTCTTATTCGCTGGGCAATAGCTGACCATTTGCAGGAATGCGGCTTCAAGACGTTGGCCGCCTCCAGTGCAGACGAGGCCATCGAGGCCCTCCAAAGATACGAGTCTCCAATCGAGATAGTGTTCTCGGATGTCCGCCTTCCTGGCTCATTGGACGGGTTCGGGCTGGCGACGTGGCTGAAACAACATCGGCCGGAAATTGCGGTCATCCTCACCTCGGGTCACGCCCGAGCCGCGGATGTCGCGCAAGACCTCTGCGCGCATGTGGGCGAGATCATCCGAAAACCTTACGACTTTGACGCTGTGCGGGCGCGCATTGAGCGCATTCTATCAATGCGAACAGGTTAATGCGCCAAATCAGCGACACACGCGCTGCCTGATACTGTGCCATGCGGTTGCCAGTTCGGGTGAAACTACCGTGGCAAGCGTTAAGTTGCGATCTGGCCCGCTAGGGCCATCGCAGCCAAGCATCAATCGCCAGTTCGGCGGCCGTGACTGCCGCATCGCGAGATGGATAGCCTTCAACTGGAGCCGCTTCAGCTCGAGGTTCATTCGCCGCCAAGTGGCCAGTATGAATCTTATAGTGCCAAACGCCCGTGTCGTTGCATGGGATGTAGTAGACGACGCCGCGGTACTCGCAAGCTTGGCTCATGGAGCGAGAATCACGAAGGTCCACAAGGTTCCTAAAGGGGGCCGGATGTCTCCCCGAGGAGTTACTTCGCCAGTCATCCGACCCTGACCATAGCCCGCATGCAACGTAGGCTCTGTGTGTGGCATCAGGCCATTGCCAGCTAGCGCTTATTTCTGAGGGAACACAACTCCACAGTGCCTGCATGCCTTGCTTTCTGTCCCGACGCCGGGCGCTTGCAGGACGTGGTGGCTGGTCCATTTGAAGGGGCATGATCTCCGAGGTTGGAAATCGGGACCTGAATGGCTTCACTAGACACCGCTACACTCGCGATAATTGCTTTGGGGCTGGGATCGGCACCAGCAGGCGCTGATCTCTCTATTTCCAAAAAGCCGACGCACGGTATGAGTTGCTGGGCGGCGTGTGCACGACGACGCCGAGGGCGCCCAACCTCAAGGTCATCGGACTCGCCAGCATGCTGGTGTCCGGCGACACAAAAGTGCTTGCGGACAGTGTGGCCAAGGGACATCGAATTCAAAGCGCCACTCTCATGGATCCACACAAGCTGCCCAATACTCGACTCCTAATGGCCCCGGCATCACAGGACCTACCGACGCAGAGCTAAATTAGGATTGCCGGACCGCTTCGACCCGAAAATCTGGGGGCAATCGCCAAACAGGGCTATCGGTATCTGCTCGCCAACCACCGCAGTAGGAAATCTCAGGCCAGCAACGGCTGGTGCCTGATGTCTTCCGGACCGATAGGCAGCTTGAGGATGTCCCTCCGTTCACCGGCAAGCGCACGCCACGTCTCTGCCAGCCGCCGCCACTCTCGTTGAAGGTTTTGGTCCGGCGCGCTGGCCGCTAGCTTTTCGCACTTGCGCGCGTACGAAAGGTACTCTTGATACTTCTCCATCCCGCCCACGTTCCTGAACGGCCATCAAATTATCGCAGCCTGGCGCAGCCGCAGCAATCCAATAACTTTTCGTTAAAAAAGCGGTGTCAATTTTGAGGCCCCGACGCCCGATCCGCGCACCTCTTTGTGTGCCCGATAGGAGTGTCCGGGAGGGCGGTGCCATGTTGCCCCGACTCATGGGCCGCCCTTTCACCCCGTTGGTGTTATTGTAGCGGGAGGGTTCTGGATGAACCGCGAAGTGGAAATCGAGAAGATCGCATTGAAGCTCTTGGCACAGAAGCCCGACGGAAAGCTGGTTCCGCCCTATGTGGTGGACAAGCTGCTCGCCAAAGGGCTTGTGGAGCGGCGCGTTACCGGAGTGATCGTGACGTCACGCGGCCATGCTGCACTATTGGCAGAGGCCAAAACCCAGCCTCTGGACGCTGCCTAATATATCACACGTTATTGCCGTTCCACCCGCCCAGCGTGCCGCATCATCGTGGCTTCACCTTCTCGCCTTGTGACGAGCGCCTTTTCTCCCAAAGTCCTGCCATCACGGCCAGATCGCCAGCACGGGTGATGGCGAACGGGTACTTAGGGCGTGAACTTCCACACCGCGCCTTCGTCGCTGCCTCCACGGAACGTTGCACCATAGATATTGCCGTAACGATCAACGACTGGGCTGCCGTACGGGCCAGAGCCATAGCTGAATTCCGCAATCACGGTTTCTCTCCCGCTTGGCCTCAAGCGAAAGGCAACGCCGCCGTCTTGCGCGCCCCCATGTACGGTTGCGCCGTAGAGATTGCCGCCTTTGTCCAGCGCAAGCCCAGCATAGAGATACTCGCCCTTATCTTCGCCGAAGGAATGCAACGTGCTGAATGTGCCATGGGCCGCGAGCTTGTAGGCGGTGCCGTCGCCTATCTTTCCGCCAGCGAAGGTTGTGCCGTAGAGATTGCCCAGAGCATCACGGACCAACGCGCCATAGGGTTGGCTTCCGTCAGCTCCACCGCTGAAGGCGTAGAGAATCTTCTCGCGCCCATTTGCCCGCAGCTCGAAAACAACGCCGGCACCATGTGCGCCGCCGCCCGTGGTGGTGCCATAGAGATACCTTCGGCCATCCATCACGACGCCCGCCAGCGGGCTGCTTCCGTCCGTCCCGCCACCAAAGGCGTGCAGAACGGAGAATGTGCCATCGGCCGCGAATTTGTATGCAGTGCCGCCTCCGTGGATGCCTCCTGCGCTGGCGGTTCCGTAAAGATTGCCCTGCGTGTCGCGCATTAAGATGCCGTAGGGAAACTTGCCGTCGTTGCCGCTGAAGTCGTGCAGCTTGGTGAACGTGCCATCCTGGGTCAGCCGAAACAGCAGGCCCTCGTTTGACGCGCCGCCATAGGTGCTTGCGCCGTATAGGTTTCCGTCGCTGTCAGCGATCACGCCCGAGCCGGGATTTTCTCCGTCATCGGCTCCGCCCGCGAAAGCGTGGAGGACGGTAAAAGTACCGTCGGCTGCGACGCGGGAAGATGGTGCCATACTGGTGGGCGCCGCCAGAGGTGGTCGTTCCGTACAGGTCTCCGTGGCGGTCGATAGCAAGGGCTGCTTGCGGATTGGCGCCGTCCGCTCCGCCCGAAAATTTGTGAAGGACCTGGAATGTTGAGGCATGCGCCCGCCATGGTGCGGCGCTCAGCAGAAGCATGAGAGAAACAGCCATACCGGCAGGTATGCGAAGCGGTGTCATGGTCCACTCCAGCTTTTTGGACGACAACATTCGATTGGCAAATGTGTTCCTTTTCTCAATCACTTTCCAGAACTTTGCTGCTGCGCCTTTAGCAATTATGGCGTGCGCGGTTCATGAGACGCAGACCTCCGCCCTTCTGCTAGCGACGCGGAATGCCCAAGCGTGCAAAAAGGTCCCCCGTTGCCAGCGGGCTTTCAAGCAACTTGATCAGGCGTTGTTTGTCGTACAGCTCCCGAGTGGGAGAATGAGGGGAGCGTCAGGCGAGGACCAGTTGGGGCCATGTGAGCGGAAGCCCTTCCTCGTCCGCAGCGATCCGATCCCCTTTCTGGATATGGAAGAAGAAGCGGGCCTCATGTCCTGACTCTTGCTACTGGACGAAAACGGCCTTCAGGTCGCTGCGGGTTCCGAGGTTCCGGCAGGTACTCCGTACGATATTAGACAATGTAGCCGCTCAGCGGGGAAGCGACCTCCGCAGGCCAAAGTGGCTGCGGCTGATATTGGAACGGCTGGAGCTAAGCCGACAGCCGCTCGTAAATGGCGCTGATCAAGAAGGCAGTTCCTAAGAGCCATATCGGGAGCGCCGCGACTCCGTACCAAAAGTAACGTTTATCCAACGCCCCAGCACGACGCACCGCTAGCAAATGCCGCGCCTGCCAAACCGCCACGAATATCCATCCGGCAAGGCACCAAAGCAGGATGATGACCTGAATGATCAAGCCTTTGGCGCCTCCCCGTTCTTAGCGTTCGCTGCTGCTACAGCCGCCCACGTTGATGCAGCACCAAGCAATAGCCGAAGCTTCAGCCGAGTGAATTCTGGTGTTTCGGGTTTTGCGCTGAACTCCTCAGCCAAACGCAGGTAGTGAAGGACAGCGGCATCTTCTGGTGGTTCGTTTGAAAGGGACATGGCACATCTCTCTGCTGATCGAGCGGGAGTGCAGACACCCTCTTGGAGATGTCCTTGATGTCTCTCAATCGCCAAACGCCCAAACCCCTGCTGGCGACAGCTTAGCAAATAGCTCCTATCGAAGAGCGGAGATGGTCAATTCTGATCATTGCTGCGATATCCGGCAGGTCTTGCCACGCCTTGCGGCCTTGCGTCTTAGCCGAGACACGTTCCTCGATAATTGCCCGCACGGCCGCCAGATCTTCAATGCTCAGTGCGTTCTTCTCTCGATTTACGAGTTGCAGTTTCTGATCCGTTTGATGCATCAACAAGAACCACCGAGGCGTTCATCTGCCGCTCAGGTATTGCCCAATATGTCTTGAGCAGTTCTCTCGTTACCTGCGGCGACGTCAATTCGAAGCCATGACGCTGGTAAAACCTGATTGCCCATTGCGCGGCCGTCCATGTCCCCACCAGCGTCCGGGCCGCTCCCTTTGAGGATCGTATGTGCTGAAGCAGTAGACTGCCGATGCCCAGTCGCTGCCATTCGGGGCTCACATAAGCATGGCGGATCAGCTCGACGTCGCGAACGGCTTGAACCCCCATAACACCAACAAGCGCGGGTCCCTCGTTGTAACCCCAGAAAACGAGGCCGGACGAGATCTCACGTTCGAGTTCCGCACTGGACATGTAAGGCTCGCGCCAGCAGTCGCCGGGGATCACACGGCTATAGATCTGGGCGGCGGCGTTGATGATTTCCAAGATCCTCCCGCGCTGCTCAGTCGTGCAAAGACAAATTCGGTTCACCTGACGCCACCTCTCAGAGCTGAATCGCGGCAATCTTCCGAATGCGGCGCCGTGACCAGGCATCAAGGATATTCATCGCTTCACCTCTTTGGACCGCCTTTAAGTGAGCCCCTTACGAGGAGGACGATATATGCGTGGAACGGATAGAATTTCTGAGTCCCAAAATACTGAAGGATGCCCATTAGACGAAGCAGAAGCCCACCACATGGCTGCGGTCTTGAATAAAATTGCAGTCTGATGCGCGGGATGCGGCCTGTCTGACGGGGCCGTGACCGGGGGAAGCGCTTGCGATATATAGAGACCCTTAGATGAAGCCCTCTGCGTTTAAAATAACCGCCGGGCATACGGCGGGCATTCATGCTGTTCTGGCTCGAACGGCCCATGTTTTCCCACGCCACACCCACGATGATTTCGGAATTGGTGTGATCACTTCCGGCGCACAGAGCTGGCATAGCGGCCGCGCGCAAGTCGAAGCCGGCGCGGGTTGTGCCATCGCCGTGAATCCGGGAGAAGTCCACGACGGGAGCCCCATTGGAGGGGGCAGAGCATGGCGCATGTTGTATATCAGCCCTTCGGTTCTCCAAGCCGCTGCGGACGATGTCTTTGAAGACGTGCGCGTGGAGTTTGAATTCGCACATCCCGTCCTCGCCGACCCCCGAATTGCGGATCTGGTACGTCGTCTGTTTGCCGCGGAAACGCTGGGCCCACCCGGTCTGATGCGTTCGGAAGAGCTGTTGCTGGAGGTGACAGCCCGCGCAGGGCATCGCCGGTCCGCAGATCGTCCCAGGATTCCTGCAACGGTCGCAATTGCAAAGAAACGTATCGACGAGAATCCGGCATCTCCCCTCTCGCTCGGCTGTCTGGCCAATCTCTGCGGCGTGAGCCGCTTTCAGCTTTTGCGATCTTTCGCTCGGTTTACAGGGTTCACTCCGCACGCCTATCTTGTGCAACGCCGAATAGACCTTGCCCGCCGATTGATTTTGAGAGGTGAGAAACTTGCCGGAATCGCGGCCACCAGTGGGTTTTCCGATCAGAGTCACATGACCCGGACCTTCATTAGAAGCTACGGCGTCGCGCCAGGGGAATATGCTCGCGCCTTGCGCTGACTTCTCTGCGGTCCTGCAATTTTGTTCAAGACACTTCGGTGCCTCTCAGGCAAGAACGGACCGACTATGCAGTGTGCATTGCGGAGGATTTTCGGCGTTGACACAACCTTTACGAGGTATTTCCAGGCACGAGCGCCTTGCCGCCCTATTGATTGCGGCCGCTGCGCTCCTCGAGGTCGTGCTTATAACGCACCATCCAATCGCGCACACCGCGGCTGGTGACGCTCCATTCGCTGGGATAAAGGGCGTCATAAACGCGAACCTGTTTTTCCATTCCGTATTGATGATGGTGCTTGTTGGACAGTTAGTGGGAGTGGTGTTATTCGCGCGAGTTCTGCGTTTAGAGCGCGCAATGGTAGTCGCCGGACTAATCCTTTGCATCCTTGCCAGTGTTATGCTGGCAGTGGCGATGACCTTTGACGGCTTTGTAACACATGACCTAGTCGCGTTGTGCACGGCCTCCGCGCACGGATGCACTGGTACTACTGCAGAATCCCTACAGATTATTTTAGCTACCACCAGCGCGTTCAGTAAGGTCGGCTTCGGCGCTCAGTGTCTCGGTTACGCCGGCCTGAGTGTAGCGATGTGGGCTCCAGGACTACCCGTCCGGCTGGCTGCAGTTATGGGGTTTGTCTTCTCCATTGCACCTATAGCGCTGATCGCCTTGGAAGGGGGGATAGGCCCGAGCGGTTTGTTCAAGATATTGAGCTTCCTTGCTGCATGGGGTTTGTGCGTGGCCGCCGTGCTTGCCAGCGGGATTATTAGCGACCGGCCGGCGCACGCATCGTCACCGCTTGGGGTTCGATGATTTGCACCACGACAACTCTGTTGGGGAACCATGTACCAGAAGCCGTTCAAAAATCAGACAACGGCTCTGTTGGTCATCACAGTCAAAACGCTACTGTAGAAAGGGTCGACACAACCCCGATCAACCAGCGCCGCATGTGGAGACCAAGCGAATTTGCGTTCGGTGAATTGGAATAATGGCAACGCAGGTCACGTCGTTCTTCCGCACTGTGCTCAATGCCCCGGAGGTTGATTATGATTGTAGATACTTATGGCTTCTCTGCCTGCTCACTGCGTCGGACCGCGCGGACTGCCACCGCGCTTCTACCACTTTGGCTGAATGCAGCTGCTGCGCTTCCATTACAACCGGCCGCCCATCATCCAGCAGGGCTCGGCAAGGTCCTGACCAGCAAGGATGGCGGCGAAATTTTCGGCTTCGACATTAATGCGAGTGGCGACGATGGAGTGATTGCGACTTCCCAAGATTCTGATAACGGCCATCTCGTTTCGGTCCAGACTCTCGATCAGAACACCGGCAGGATCGTCAAATCCTTCGCGAAAGAAAACGGATCGCGAGACAGCTATAGGGTGAACGGCATTTTCAACGGTGATGTTGGGCTCGTCACCCATTACATTGTTCCCAAAGGGGAGATCTACGCCAAGCGCAGATATGAGACGATGAACCCCGTGACCGCGAACGGATTCACCGGCGCTTGGACCCCACCGGTCAAGGACATCGATATACAGATGGTAGGCCGTAATCAGACGAGCTCAGATAGCGTGCTGTACGCTATCGAGCTCAAGAAGCAGGATAATCCGATCCTTCTAGTCTCCAATATTGCGACGAATACATTCAGCAATGTCATTCATCTCGACCCCAACCTGTTTTCCTTGTCCACTATCGGGCAGCTTGGGCAGTACACCGCGGCCAATGAGGCATATATCGCCCTGTCGCCTGACAGCGGTGCGGTGCAGGGACAGGCTCCGATCAATGCGTTGGTCGACCTCTCAAGTGGGAAGGTCAAAACCTTTGAAGGCTATAACAACGGTTACTTTCACGCTGGCTTGGTGAACGGCGCTGCAGTTGATCCTTACACTGGCATTGCTGCAACCACGACGGAACTGAATGCACAGGTCGAATTTTACGATCTGAAACAGAACCAGAAGCACCAGCAACTTACATTTGCGCAGTTGCCTTGCACCGGCGACACCGATCAGACCTACAGCGGTTCAGGCATTGCCATCGATGCCGTCAACAAGCTCTTCCTTGTCACCGAGACATACGATGCCTGTAATGGTGGACAGGACAGCGCGATCCTTGTCTACGACGAGGCGGGGAACTTCGTCGAGGCGATTCTGGGATTCAAGTTTTTCGTAGGAGAGCCCGCGCCAGTGCTTAATCCCTCAAAGCGTATGGGTTGGGCGTTCGGTGGACCGAGCGGTTGGAGCCAATTACAGCAGTTCTTCTACTGATCGGGAATAGGGCGCTCGCCTCGGCGTGGCGGGGTTCCTCTGGGAACCGAGTGGAATTTGGGATCGAGGCAGACCCACACCATGAAGCTGTTTGCTCGAGTCCTGGCGAGCCTTGTACTTCCAGGGGGCCAGGTATCTGTGCGGTCTGCAAAGGGCAACGATGATGCCTAGCGAAAATGAAAGGTTGGCGGCACGGCTCGCAGGGGCCGCCTACCTCATCGCGCTGCCGTTATCGTTCTTCTCTGAGTTCTATGTCTTCGGCAGCGTAATTGATCCCAACAGTACCACCGGAACGGCCCATCTCCTAGAGGCGCGCCGGCAGCTTTTCCAACTTGGCACTGCCAGCAATTTCCTCGTCTGCATAATAGACGGACTGTTGATTGCTTCGCTCTATTGGACCCTGCGCCGGACAGATCCCTTCGCCGCGCTGGTCGCGTTGCTATGGCGCAGCTTGGAGACAGCCCTTCTTTTGGTTGCCGTGCTCTTCGATATGCAGGTGACGAAAATTGTGAGTGTTCCCTCCTACCTGGTCGGGGAGCCTTCGTCGGAGCTCGCCATGCTCGAGCGCTTAGCCATCAGTGCCCATAGGCAGCTTACAACTCCGCATTGGTTCTGGCGGGTGCGGGGTCCGCTATCTTCGCATCGCTATGGTGGAGGTCCGGCTACATCCCAAAGTGGTTGGCTGGATTCGGTCTGATCGCTTCCTTAATCTTGGCTATCGGAACCTTCGTGCCCATTCCGTTTCCGGCTACTCGATCGTTCTTTACCAGCGAGATGTATGGCGTACCAATTGGCTTATTTGAGCTTGTAGCAGGAGCATGGCTCCTGTTCGTTGGCGTACGGACAGCGGAGTAGGGGATCAGACACTCGTTCTGGCTGCCAGAGTTCGATCTTGGTGCCGGCGGATGACAATCGCGGGGCACGCGAAGCGCCCAGCAGTCTGAAGATACGCGCCGCGCAAATATGGCGATGGTCAAAACAGAACGGAGCCACCAATTTCTTGTCGCTCGGGGCCGAGCGCCTCTCAGTTGCGCTTCTCGAAGATGCCGGCCTGATCAGCGAGAACGACGCTCAGCAGCGACGAGTGGACCTCGAGGTGGCCGTTGTAGTCGATGAAGCCCAGCCGCCGGAACTTGTTCATGAAGAAGCTGACGCGCGAGCGGGTGGTGCCGATCATCTCCGCAAGCGTCTCCTGGCTAACTTTCGCGAGGATCGGCTCAGGCCGGCCTTCCTTACCGAAATTCGCGAGTATAAGAAGGGCGCGCGCCAGACGCTTTTCGCTGGAATTGAACAGCTGGTCCACAAGGTCTTCCTCGATGCGGATGCTGCGCGCTAGCAGGTGAGAGACGAACAGCCCGGAGAAGGCAGGCTCTTCCTGCAACACCTTAACGATCACGGCCTTCGGCAGCCGCATGATCTCGCATTCCGTCATGGCCATGGCTGTCGCCATGCGGCGCGGCTGTCCCGCGAGGCAGCCTTCGCCGCAAAACTCCTCCGCGTTCAAGAACGCCACAATGGCTTCCTTGCCCTGGGCGGATACGACGGTGATCTTGACCCTGCCCTTCTGGATATAGAAGACCGCGTCCGCGGGTTCGCCCTGGGCGAAGACCGGGGCATCCTTCGCATAATGAGCAACGGTTCTGCTGCCACCGGCTTTGGCGAGAAACCTCAGGGGATCGAAGGGCGGTTTGATTTGCCCAGCAGCCCGCGCTGCCGGCTTGGCGCGGGGCGGAGTGGCAGCTTTCATAGTGTTATTTTAGCGCATCGATTGTGGTCGTGTGAGCAAATTTCTCATCTATTCATTATTCCATGCAGCCAGTCCGACGGGCGTAGGGCGAAGCGACCTCTCTTGGCGTCCCGTTCCGCCTTGCGTACACTTGTCGCGAGATGATCCGGCGGCACCACGGCGCGACCTACGACGCAATCGCGCTCGTGAATCCCGCGCTCCAGCGGGTACGTTCGGGATCCGCGGCATACGGATTGAGGGATTCGATTTGCATCCCGCCGAGTCCATCAAGAGTGCTCGCGGCGATGCGGTGGGCCGCGTTCCATCCCTCTGCCTGAATGCGGCTGAGGCGATAGGCTCGTGAGCAGTGCCCCCCCCGGGACATTGGAGACGCTGTCGCGGGTGATCACCGGCGCGAGGCGGACGCGCCGAAAGGACTTTGGCTGGTGATCCGGCGCTCAATGGTCTTTCCTCAACGTGCTTTAGCGAGCGGCAGCAACGAAAGAATGCGCCGGGCGCGATTGTGCCGGCCCTTGGCGGATGCCGAGGATACGGGACCCGTGGGGTCGTGCTGCGCACCATCACGTCTCAACGCGTCGCTCAGTTGATCGGGATTGATCGGAACATATTCGACACCTCCATGCCGGCTCAACTGCATGACGGTGGAGATGCGCCTCCAGGCGGCTACCGAGGGGGTGTCGATCAGCTCCTCTTCGGTATCGACAACGTAAGAGCCGGCGCGCTGAAGTTCACTGAATCCATCCAAAACGAATGGCCTCACGAACGTTACCGTGGTGCTGGTTACTTTGGTGGTCGCCACGCGCCGCTTCTCCGGTCAGATGCCCGACTGCAATGAAGCTCGCAAAGCCTGAGCCTTGCTGCTTCATCGCCGTCTCCTCCCCAAGGCGCTGCGCCCAAACCGCGCGACGCAGTCCGAGTTTCAGCGCCGCTCCCGCGCGAGCGATAGGCGCCTCTCCAAAGGGTAGGGCGGCGGCGGTCGTGCGCGTTGGCGTAACTTCCTGATGGGCAACTTTGGCTTCTAACGATTCGGCGTCCGCTATGTGGTTCTTTGCGGCCGTGCCCTCATCAATTTCTTCGGCAAGCCGCCTTGCTGCCCCCGCCGTGTCTTGCATTGCCGCGCCATCATCAGCGCTCATTCAGGGCCTTGCCAAGGGATGACAGGAAACTCGGCATTCCGTGGTCGTTCCCCTTACTTTGGAACCAGCGGCGGCAGGAATCGTTTTGGCGAATGTCTGTCGAACTTTAGCCGTGGGAGGGAGCAAAAATGGCCCGGCGAGAGGAATACGCGAAGCAAGCAAATGCGTGCCGAGAGGCCGCGACCGAAGCCACAAAAGCGAAGAATCCCGAGGAGCGGGACAATCAGCTTGGCATGGCCGAGAAGTGGGAAGCCTTGGGCGACAACGTGTGGTCCACAAGCAGCTTGAGCGAGTGCTTGCCGAAGCCGGCAAACCGGATAGTCAAAACATCGGCGGCGACAAAGCGGATGAGGGTCTGGACGCTGCCTGATGACACCATCGCGCAGGCAAGGTGCGCGACAACCGCTGGACTACGAGCATGAGCACGACGATGGAAGTTGGGGTGTAAGGACCAAGGCGTGCAAGTCGATTGACACGGGGGCAGACTCAGCGCGGAGTTGAAATCCTGCGTTTTTGGATGATTCCCTCTCTCTTGGCCCGCTGACGTCGGCGGGCCTTTCTTTGACTAAGGAAGCCACTTCGGAACACGTAGCACCATCCAGACCGTTGCGGCCATTCCGATCAGGGCCCAAGCTCAGGCAGCCACTACCGTATAGAGAACCGCGCGATGCGTTATCATTGTAACCGCCCAAATGGGGGACCGGACAACGTGCTCTTCCCCACGGGAGTCGTAGCCCACAGATTGTCCGGCCCTGACTCTGATCCGCGCATCGGACTAAGCCGACGGCGACCCGAGCAGAGCTGAAACCAGCTAGCGCCTAATTTGGGCGATATACAACTCGCAAAAGTCGATACCTTGACGCACCTGTGGATCATGGACAGGTGAGTCGGTGATGAAGGGCTAACGCCAAATCGATCCAAGCGTGAGGTTCACTTACGCCGTGAGACCGGCAAACCGCCTTCCCGCTGCAAGCGTTTGCGCTGGAGCTTGCGATAACGGCGCACGGCTTCGCTCCGCTCGCGGGCCCGCTTCTCGCTCGGCTTCTCGTAATGGCCCCGCAGCTTCATCTCGCGGAAGACGCCCTCGCGTTGCATCTTCTTTTTCAGGACCTTGAGGGCCTGGTCGATATTGTTGTCGCGAACGAGGACCTGCAAAATTACTCCGTCGGAGTCTGTGGAGGACAGGGGTTAGCAGAGCCTCAAGCCTCTTGTCGAATCGGGCCGATAGGTGTGGGCCATCTAAAATTCTCCGACAACGGCAGGTCTTTTGTTCGCCTCAACACCTGTGAGCGATGGCACAGTGTCCCGCGGCCCGCCTGATATGTAGCTTGGTGAGGCGCCTGCGAATGAAGACGACGCGCCGCAGCGGCGCGCGGCGGGGCCTGCGATAGCCTTGGTAGAGCCATAAAAAAAGGGCTGCGCATCAGCAGCCCTTTCCCCTCCGACATGAATCGAAAATTTAGGCCAGTGAGAGGTTCGTGGCTTTGCTGCCGCGGGCATCCGGCTGAATATCGAAGTTCACGCGCTGGCCTTCACTCAGGCTGCGGATTCCGGCCTGCTCAAGCGCGCTCGCATGCACGAACACGTCCTTGGCGCCGCCTTCCGGCGCGATAAATCCAAAGCCTTTGGTTGTATTGAAAAACTTTACGGTACCAGTAGTCATTTGGGTCTTAGTCCTTAGACCAGATTGCCACCCGTGCAACATTGCACGTGCGGATTACGCTGCCGCAGATAATCAGGAAAGGTCAGGCTATTCGTCCGAGGCGCATATTGCGGCAGGGAGTAAACAGGTGCGCCTTCTTGCTTCCGGCCGCCGACCCCAACGAAGATTGCCAACAAGGATGAAAGCAGGCGCGACCGCCTATCGCCACAGCCTCATAGCAGTCTGATACAATTCATTTTGCTTCCGCGAGTCCGCCTGGATCGTATCGTGCAGGTCAGCGAGGTCGATCGGAGCGCTCGACGAGCGAATGGAAGTGTTTTCCCCGAACCCGATGATTTCGTAGGCAAACCAGCGTCGTAGTAAAGGCGCTACGACCGATCTGTATGACTGGCCTGAGATCAAACTGAGAAATTGCTCATGAGACAGCTTGTACCCGTCGCCATATGTGACATGGGGACGAAGCGGGGATGGAGACATCTCTATCTCGTGTCCGGCAGCCAGGTGCAGACCTGGATCGTGCGGCCGACGATAGGCTGGGGATGTTTGCGGAGCGAAAGGACGATGACCATCCTTATTGTCTCCGCGAATTGAGGGAAATGCCCAGATGTAGCGCCTTTTGGCGCAGTGCCCCCTCGGTTCTCTTGAATCTGCGGGCAATTTTTGCCACCGGGATCTTAGATTTCGCTAATGCCTTGAGCTCCCGAACATCTTCTTTCGTCCAAGCGCGACGCTTAACTGCTTTTCCGGCCATGTTCTTTCCCGATTGTTTCCTGCCGCCTGTAGCACGGCCCGAACAGTTCACCCAAATCTGCGACCGCAGCACAGAAGTGAACACCCTCGATGCGGCACACTCGGGATCAGCTGAGCCTGATGAGCTGACTCAGCTACCAGCGGTTGGATTTCGCCTTGAAGGTACCGCTCAGAGCCGCCGTGACAGGAGTGTCGCTGCCAGGCGAGCTCTTGATCAACTGACTGAGCGCGAGAAGCGCCAGTCCCAATCCTTTTGCCAGCTCATCGTCGCTCCTGCCCTTTGCCATTAGGTGGTGTCCGGACGAATCCAGATCCTCAAGCAATTCGGTCGTATTCATAGGGAAAACACTCCGAGGTGTCGGACACCATGCTCAGAAGGGTGTTAAGAAAGGTGACGCCCTCAAAAAAACCGTGATCCGACGACCCAAACCACCGGAGCCGCGCGAAGAAGCTTCTGGCCGTTGGAGAGTCTGCGGTCGCTGACCGCACAAAAAAACTCCGCCACGTAGATGGAACTGCTCTGAGCCCCTCAGATGAGGGACAGTGCCCCGCGTTCCAGTCTCAACTGTCTCGCAATTGCTATGTTCGACTGAGCGGTCTCGGTACACCGTGTCTAGCCTATTGGGGGACACAGGACGATGGCCTTGCAGAGTAGTCCTTGATCGTTGCCACCCACCGGCTCCCCTCCCAGACTTCGACCGCTCCTCTCTCCTGTCTGGAAGCGAACCTCCACTGCCATCCGGCTTAGGAGGCAGGGAGCAAGCGTTGATCGAAGTCCTGTTGCCGCATCCTACGGGTTGCGCCGCTGGTCTGTGATGCGTGCAATTCGCACGCGCTGCGAGCGTAGCGTTGGGGAGGTTTCCATGAAGCTGGAGGACGATATCGAGCGGCTATTCCGAAAGTTTTGCGCGGAGATATCGGCGGTAGGAGACAGAAGCGGGGCCTTCGATGCTGAAAACGCGCTGTTCTATCGCCCCGCGGAGAGAGCAGGCGAGGTCTGGGCTGTAAACCGCGCTCGCGCCAGCGCATGGCTGGCAAACTCTGCGGAGACGAGGAAGTGCGAATTGATCGGCCCCTCACCGAACATGAAGGGGCGCTGTTCGATGCCGTTTGCAATCCTGGCGCGCACAGTTCTGGAATTGGGTGCCAATCCGAAGGTACTCAATGACCGTCTGGACGACGCGATGCGCAACGCAGAGGCGGTCGGAAATGTACGAGGCGCGGAAACGCTTGGTTTCCTGATCGGAGCACTGTTCAGAGGACCAGAGCAGGGGCCAAAGCCGACATTGCGGCTGGTCTAGGCCCGATTGGAGCAGTCGCGACCACGCTGTCTGAAACTAGCTTGCTGTTCGATAGGGGAAGGTCAACCCAAGCTCTGTTTCACATGACAATCCCTTTGCCAGACTCTAGGCTGATAGGCGCAAGAGCGGCAGTCGGAATTGCAATTTGAGCGAGACCACCAAATTCCCTGATCATCGGGAAACTGGCTTTACGCCGACCGCATCTAAATCCGTGCTCGGCCGTTTCGCAGCGCAATACGGAGACATTGCTTTGCCGTTCGACGTCGTCATGCCGGACGGTGCCTCCCAGCATTTCGGCTGCGGTGCGCCGACGTTCCGAGTCACCCTCCGTAATCGAACCGCGGTGCGAGCGATCTCCAGCATTGACGAGGGCCGCATCGCCGACGCCTACCTCAACGGCGACCTCGATCTCGACGGCGACATGCTGAAGCCGTTCGAACTCCGCGGCACGATGAAGGACTTTCACCTGCTGGTGGAGGCATGGCGTTTCCTTCAGCCGTTGTTGTACGGACAGGTGCGCACCAACAAACGAGCTATCACCGCTCATTACGACATCGATCCGGAATTCTTTCTGGCCTTCCTCGATCCTGTGACACCTTGCTACACGCAAGGAGTGTACGAGAGCGCGGACGAGACACTTGCTGCCGCTACGCTCCGCAAGTTCAACTACTGCTTCGAGAAACTGAACCTGAAGCCTGGGGATCACATTCTGGAAGTGGGTCCTGGTTGGGGTGCCTGGTTCGAGTATGCCTCGGCCCGCGGTGTTCGCTGCACCGGCATTTCGATCTCGAAAGTGTCGATCGGCTACCTCGATAAACGTGCGAAGGAGCTCGGCCGCGATTGGGAGCTGATCGAATCAGATCTGTTCGACTACCGGTCAGATCGCAAGTACGACGCCATCGTGATTATGGGCGTTATCGAGCACCTGCCTGACTACCTCCGCGTCCTGCAGAAATTCACGAGCTTGCTGAAGCCGGGCGGCCGCATTTTCCTGGACGGGAGCGCTTGCACAAAAAAATATGAACTGTCGTCCTTCATGGTGAAATACATTTATCCCGGCAACCACTCTTTCCTCGTGTTGGACGATTTTCTGCACAAGCTGGCCAAAACACCTCTTCAGGTTGAGGAGATATTCAACGACCGCATGAGTTATTTCTACACATTCGTGCAGTGGGCGAAGAATTTCGACGCGAACCGAGATTTCCTCATCGAAAAGTTCGGCGATTTCGATTATAGGCGCTTCCGGCTTTATTTGTGGGGCGCAGCCTACGAGTTTCTTAGCCGCAGCCTAGACTGCTACCGCATGATCATCGAGTTGCCCCAGGACCACATTCTTGCGCGCAAACCCGCATCCGGTCCACCCAGATTGGTGTAAGACCGTAGGACAGCCCTGGCTGCCGCGCTTAGCCTAAAATGGCAGGCCAACGCCCAACCCGAAGGATAACTTAGCTGCGCTGTGGGCGATACCCGCATAGGAGTTACATGTCTGCGGCATTTCGGGGAAAGTTGTTCAGGAGATGTCTCCAACGGCCAAGTGCAGGCCGGTCGCTGGATTGGTAGATGCTGTCGTTCTCACAATTGTGCAAGCACTCTTGGCCGGCAGTGGATCGTTGAAAGCGGGTATCCGACATTTGAGGAAGCCTTCGAACACGCCGAACGGCGCGTCGGCGAGTTTTGCTACGACTTCCTAACCGACTGGGTCATCTGGACGACGGCAGGGCGTATCGGCAGCCGCATGCCGAGGGGGTGGCTAAAACCTTAGTCGGCTCGGGCCCAGTCCGTTCGCGATCCACCGCTTTTCTGGCGGTCGAACAGTCGGTTTGCTGCGAGCAGTTGTGCCGCTCAAAGTTGACTGCGATAGCAGCGTTCAGATCCGCACTGGGAAGGGCGATCATTGGGTTATTGGGAACAGATCAGCCTGGATAATCAGCAAGAGCGTGCTCGCCTTGCGGGGCTGCCGCGCTGGAGAAAGGTGGCCGTTCTCTGTTTCCTATTTCTGATTGCCGCAGCGCTATGGGCTTTGAAGCTTTGGCCGCATTAGGTCTGGAAACCTTCCGACGAATGATCAACCCTCCTATTGCAGGAGCGCTTCTTCACAAAACCATATTGCCTGACCGCCGGCGCCGAGAAGACGTTCGCGCATCAGCAAGTTCGATCCACACCGGCGCGTGATCGCTAGTCTTGGGCCATGCACGAACTTCGCGGTCGACACTAGCCGACTTCAGGCGCGGGTTCAGGGCAGGGCTGAGCAGAAGGTGATCCATCCGGATGCCTGCATTGCGGCCGAAGGCATTTCTGAAATAGTCCCAATACGTATAGATTACCTCGCCTGGATGAGTTTCACGCAGCGCGTCCGTCCAACCTTGGGCGAGCAGCTTCGCATATGCCTCGCGCGTCTCCGGAAAGAACACTGCATCTCCGACCCACCGCTCGGGCTTGTACGCGTCGAGCGGTGTCGGCACCGCGTTGTAATCGCCGCAGAGAACGATGGGCCGCTTGGTTTTCACCAGCGTTCGCGCATGGGCGATGAGACGGTTGAACCATGCGAGCTTGTAGTCGAACTTCGGTCCGGGGGCGGGGTTGCCATTCGGCAAATAGATGCAGCCAACGGTGAGACCGGCAACTTCGGCTTCGAGGTAACGACTCTGGAGGTCGTCTGCGTCGCCCGGTAGTCCACGGCGCGTTTCGATAAGCGCTGCCCCTCTGGAAAGAATCGCCACACCGTTCCAGCTTTTCTGCCCATGCCAAATCGCGGAATAGCCTTCCTTGCGGATGGCCTCTACGGGAAACTTCTCATCGGGCGCCCTCAATTCCTGGAGGCAGACGATGTCAGGCCGGGTTTTGTTTAGCCAGCGCAACAGCACTGGCAGCCGCCCCATGATGCCGTTCACGTTGTATGTAGCGATGCGCATCAGGCTGGCGGCGCTCGATGTGCGAACTCCACCACCACATCTTTCGCGTTCTTGTCTTCGCGTAGCCCTTTGTACGACGCCTGCCGCACGAGGTTGTCACTCGTCCAGCTCGCAATCTCCGCTTCGATGACCAGGGTCGGCTCGATCCAATGCACGTCGCGTGCGCTTCTCGGGTCGCCGGCGTTCTCGAACGGCCGCTTCGATGAAGCTCTGGCTTTCAATGCAGCGATGAGCTTCGGGAGGTTCCGGGAATTGAAGCCGGTGCCGACACTGCCGGCGTGCACGAACTGGCCCCCGCGATAGGCGCCAACGATGAGAGATCGGAATGCGGTACCTGTCGTCTTCCAGCCTCCGACAACCAGCTCTTGGCTTGGGCGGCATTTTGCTTTGCACCAAATCCCTGACCGGTCATTCGGCTGGTAAGGCGCATCGATCCGCTTGGAGACAATCCCCTCGAGCTTCATCTTGCACGCAGCTTCATGCATCGCCTTTCCATCGCCTTGATGATGATCGACATAGACGACGCGGTCACGGTCGGCACGTTTCAGCTTCTTGATCAGCTTCTTGAGGGCTGTCTTCCGCGTGGGGAGCGGATAGGACATCAGGTTTTCGGCATCTGCCGCCAGCAGATCGAACACATAGTAGACCAATCCGCCGGTACGTTTTGCGGACAGCGCATCGGTCAGGCCGGCAAAGGTGGGGAGACCATCCTTGCCAACGGCGCAAACTTCTCCATCCAAAATCGCGTTGCCCAACGCCTCACAGGCGCGCGCGATTTCGGGGAAGCGGTGTGTCCAGTCTAATCCCTTGCGGCTGTAAAAGGTGCTCTTGCCGTTTCGAACGTGCATCTGCATGCGATAGCCATCGAGTTTCGCCTCGTGGACCCAATTGTCGCCCATAGGCGGCGACTTCACGAGTTCGCAAAGCTGGGGTCTCACGAAGCCGGAGGGGAAATCCGGGCGATATTGGCGCCGGCTGCTCGTCCGCGTCTTTGCGCCCGGTTTGAGTTTGGCTGTTGGCATTCCCCGGAAACGCTTTGCTGCGTCTTTTGTTTACACCCTCAGAACACCGGAGAGCTGAAATGGCAGACGACAAACGGAAACGGGACGGCCGCGATAGGCGAACGGTGGCGAAGGGCGAGGGTTACGAGGTGACTTACTTTGCGAGGAAGCACGGGCTCACAGCGTCGGAAGCCCGTGGTCTGATTGACCGGGTGGGGAATGATCGCGCCAAGCTGAATGCCGCTGCGGAGAAGCTAACCAGCAAGCGTCGGTAGGAGCCCCTTCAGCAAAATACTGATGTTCCCAGATCACAGGTTAATGCCGTTCATCTGAAAACCGGCAAGCATATTCGCGATCATCGTGGCTTCAGGGGAGGACCACTGATGAGAGCGGCCCGCGCCTTCAGCCCCCGTCCCGGGTGCGGGCCGCTTCTTTTTCGGACGCAGAGTCCACATTTACAACTGCTCCTTCCTGAGCGAGAAGCCCATCCATCCGAGGCGCGGCGTGCCACGTCGGCAGCCTTCCAGACCGCCACTGCGCATGCTGGCGAGATTCGATCCCTACACATTCCGACCCCAGTTTGACTGAGCCCGGGATGCCATAGCAGCACTGCTCCGCGCATTAACTTGTGACGTTGGGCTGCTCAGTGTTTCTGCGTACCTGGCCACTGCTCAGTGCGCGAAAGATCATCAATCGCGCGTGCAATCCGCTTCCACACAAAGAAGCCCTCAGTGTCGCCTTGCTCAAGCAACGCGTCGGCTCGCATGGCTGCCCTGAGCGTTGCGTCCTCGCCGAACATCTCGATCATCATGTTGGCGGCGCGCCAGATGTCTGTCGGCTCGATCTTGTGAGGGGCGGTCATGCCGCAGTGAGAACGATAGGCTCGCAGAGCGTCGCATCGTTGTTCTTGACGCTGCCCACGCGCTTGCTCACTGGCCATACCTTTAGCATGTCCGGAGTCGCGGGTTTCAGCAGGGCGCGCAGTTCCTCTTCGTCCGCGGGCGTCTCGCCAAGCCATTTCGGCCAATCTTCCGCCGCGAGGATCACGGGCATGCGGTTGTGCAACGGAGCAAGGGTCTCATTCGCGTCCGTGGTGATAACCGTGCAGGAGTTGATCCTCTCGCCCGCTGGCGAACGCCACTTCTCCCATAACCCTGCCATGATCGTTAGATCGCCAGCACACGCGATGGCGAAAGGCTGCTTGTCCCCCTTGCGCCACTCGTAGAACCCATCCGTGATCACCAGGCAGCGGCGCCCTGCTTCCCAGGCATTCTTGAAGGTCGGCAGCTTCGTGACGGTCTCAGCTTTCGCGTTGAAAGTGGGATGCTTCATCTTGCCGTCTTTCGACCAGAACGGGATGAGTCCCCACTTCATCAGCACCGGCCGCCGCGTGCCGCTGTCGCGATCCAGAACCGCTGTAAGCATCGGATCGGTCGGCGCGACGTTCCACGAGGGCTTTAAGTTCGGTGCAGGCCAGCGGTCATCGAAGCGCAGCTTTATCTTGATTTCCGAGTAGTCGATGGGGAGCTTTGCGCGGCCGCACATGCCGAGAATTTATGAAGCCTGCACGCAAACGGCAATCGCGGTCACGGGTGCGTCGCCGCCATGACATTGCTACCGTGCCCGCATACAGCGGCGCACGAAAGCTGATCGAGCGCGTCGCCGTAGCGCCTCAGAAGGGCATGAAGCCTGACCCTCAGGGGATCAGGCTTCTGCAACTACGGCTTATTTCAGAACCGCCTCGCGCATCATCATATCGCCCATGATCGTCCGAAGAGAGCCTCGGGCGGCCTGCGCCTGATCAGACTTGACGATCGAGCCTGCAATCTTTGCCTGCAGCGCGTATTGTGCCGCCTGCGATTGATCGAACACCGCCATGTTCTTGTAAGTCTGGGCGAGGAAGATATCAGGCTCCCCGGCGCGGGGGTTCTGCACGAGCCAGACATGATAATCAGTGATCACACCAGCCTTTTTCAGCGCCTCTTCCTGACGTTTCCAATCCGTGGCCAGCCAATGCATGTAGTCATTGAAGTGGCCGTCTTTGGTCTGGATAGAGGCAACATCCAGCACGACACCGTTTTCGAACACGGGGCCATTGTCGTCCTGCCCGATGGCCGGGATGACAGCAAACGCAAACGCGATCGACGCCGCAAGCGCGGCGACAGAGTGTTTCATTGAGATTCCCCTTCGAGTTTGGATGTGTGAAATGTGCTTCAACGCATACGCGCCGCGATAATCCGGGCGGCGTCTTCGGGAGGCTGACAGGGTCAGCCGCTGCAGTGTAACAGTTATTGCATCAAAAGGCAGGTTATTTGCCGACCTGCCCAGGTAGCAGCATTTAACTGCCAGGCAATATTTCATTTCGTGGTTGGTTGTTCCAAAAAGGATTCGATAGTGCAGGGGGGAGCGTTGCTCCGAATTTCCTCGCAAGAGATTGCTTCTGTAGGTATCCGACGATACTTTGCTCCACCTGGTGGGGGCAAATGCGTTACCAATTCTTCAAAATCGCTGCGAATGGCCGCTCGATTAGCGAACATTCTTTTGAATTGCCAGACGACGATGCTGCGCTCGCCAAAGCCGGCGAACTCGCGCAAGAACATGACATTGAAATTTGGAGAGGAGCGTTGAGACTAGGCTTGGTGTTTTCTCCCGAGCCGCCGGTCACTGTCGGAAGCTTACCGCTTTAAGAGTTTCGGGCTGCGTTGCTCCCCCTTGACGCTTGGCGGATTGGACCGGTGGCACTGTCATCGCCCTTGATCAGAATTAGGCCCTGCAAACCTTTGCCTCGATCTAGATATAATCAGTAGTACCATTGATTCTGGCAAAGCAGTAGGGACTTTGCAGGGGGCACGACAGGGTCAGTGGAAATCCTGGCTGAGTATCAACGGCTAGCGAAAAGCTGCCATGAAGCCGCAGCGATAGCATGCGCCGAAGAGCGAGAGGTACTGCTCCGGATGGCTCGTCGCTGGGAAAGGCTGGCAGAGGATCGAGCATTGTTCCTCGGCCTTGGAGACAGCACAAAAGTCGAGTCCATCTAGTATCGACTGCGCGTTATTTGTTCATCTTATTACATCTCTTTGCCATGCAGGTGTAACATGAAAGCAAGCCTGTCAGGATGTCCGCAAGCTGCTGAGGCCAGAGGAGCGGGCTCGCCGGTGATAGAGCCTAGCTCTATCGGGGACGCGCGATTTCCCTGTGGTTCCAAGTGGGTGGGCCTCGGGGGGCACGTTCTGGAGTTCACCCATAAGGGCAACCTGGAGCTTAGAACGCGCGCTGGAACGCTTTTGTGGGAAACTCAGACTAACGACAAAGGTGGCAACGAGGTCGTGCTCAAGAAAAACGGTAATCTGGTGATCTGTGAGTATCGAGGTTACCCCATTTGGTCGACGCAAAATCTGGAGCATGACAGTGTGTGGATGGTCCTCCAGGCCGACGGCAATCTGGTCATCTATTCGCAGGACACACCCGTTTGGAACACGAGGACGGGAGGACAGTGACCGCAGAAGAGCTAGGCGCGTCAGAAACCGGTTCGGCACGCGGCGGCATGCGGCTCATTCTCTTCACTTGTAGCGTGACAGCAACAACTTTTTGCGGGAGTACTTGGGCTCTATGCGCGTGACCGGCCCGCGAGCTCGCATTCGCCGAACGGCTCATCTTTGCGCATTTCTAAAGTATTTGGAACACTACCTCAGCAGTTGAGGAGGAGACGCCGTGAATATTCGTTTGAGTGCTCTTGCCGTTGCAGCAGTTGTGGGTTTCACCGCAACACCAGGCGCGTCGAAGAATCTGGTCAAGAACGGCTCGTTTGAAACACCCGAAGTGCCCGTCGGGAGCTATCAAACATTCAACACGGGTGACAGCTTCAAAGGTTGGTCCGTGGTCGGGCAGGCTGGAAACATCGCAATTGTGCAACAGGACTTTAGCTATTGCACACACACGTTTCCCGCAAAGAGGGGCGCACAATTTGTCGATCTTACGGGCACAAGCGACTCGGCCACCGGCCTTCAGCAGATGGTCAAGACCACACCCGGCTCCACCTACTCGCTCTCGTTCTACATCGGCAATGTCTACGATGCGTCATCCAATTGTGGGGTCACGAGTACCGTGAATGTCGAAATTGATGGCGTGACGGTAGCAAGCTTCACGAACAAGAAAGGAAAGGGCAGCACCGAAATCGCGTGGCAGAAATTCTCGACAGAATTCGTCGCTCAGAATCCCGCAACTATGATCGCGCTCGTCAATGGCGATCCCCCCGAAGATACGGCGAACGGCCTGGACGCCATATCGGTTGCGCTGGTGCAATAGTCCCCAGCCGTACCGTTCGATCCAGCTTGGACCGGCGTCGGTGCGCCTGACGACTTGCCGCGTACCCCGCATCGAGGATCCCGCCAGGAAGTGCGATGGGGTGGTCTTCGCCCGAAAAAGGCCAATGGAATCCAGGTCAGTACAGCCTGTGGCGCCACGGGGCTACGACGGCGCACCAATTCAAGGACATTCTATCTCCAGATGTCCCAAAGAAATTCGAAAGTTACCATAGGAAGAGCTCAATCTCCCCCTAAACAGAAACGCAATTCTTTCTACCACTTCGTATCGCTATAGTGTGTAAGAATCAGTCTCGATATATCGCGGAGCTAAGGGTACGTGGATACTTGGACCTGGACCAGGCTGCTTGAGCTTGGCGAGCAAGACTCTGCTTATTCGCGAGTTAAGAGAGAAGTGCATACCCATCGATGCATTCAACAAACAGTGCCTGGCCGAATTGGCGGCTCAAAATGTTACCCAAGCGCGTCTCGCGTCTACTGTAGGACCCGGCCGTACAAGAGAAACGCTTTTCGATCTGACGGCAACGATGGTGCGGCAAATTGAGGAGCTCTACGGGTTACGCCATGCGAGTGATGTTAGAAACAACGGACCGAAGTCATCCACAGACGAAGTAACTTTGGTCTTGCGAAAGCATGGGATAATCGCGGGAGTTGTCAGAGGGATGAATTGAATTCTACTGTGGATTAACGTTCTAGAGCGGAATTATCTGCCGTACCAGACATACATGAGTGGGATTAGCGCTTCAGAATTCCCGCATATATTGCTTATGCGGGAATCGCTCAGGGTGCCGCCGTCGCAAGTGCCGGCCTTATTGCACACCGGGTATGCGCCCCTGCGTGGCGATGACTCTGGAAAAGTTCTTCAGTCGAGTGTGCAACGACGTATATTGACGGCGGGATGAGGGGGGCTGCGTCCGCAGAAATGCAGGATGCAGCAAGTGCCATAAGCGCCTTTGCTGATGTCCGCGAGTTCGTGCGCCGCTCGAAAGATGCGGCCGACCTGGATGTGCTGCGCCACCTGATTGAAGACATTTCCCGAGATTTTGGCCTGCGCTACTTCCTCCTCTCCCATCATGTGAACGTCCTTACGCCGGACATTGTCCAACTCTCCAACTACCCCGAGGACTGGAGCAATAGCATGCGGAGGAAGTCGCAATTCGCGGCGGACCCCGTGGTGCGGGCGTGCCGGCGACGCGCTGCCCCCTTTCTGTGGTCTGAACTGGACCAGCTGATCTCGATGTCGGAAATCCAGCGCAACATCCTGGAAGGAGCGGCCAAGGCAGGGTTTGGTCCAGGTTTTACGGTCCCGGTTCACATCCCCGGCGAATGTACGGGGTCGGGCTCCTTCGCCGTGGCCGCCGGCAAGGAACTCGATGATGCTCTTATCCCGAGTCTTCAATATGTGACCTGCTTCGGATTTGAGGCTGCGCGACGCTTTGCGCTCAAGAAAGATCAGCTAAATTTCGAGCGGGCGGCGGTGCCAGGGCTTACAACACGCCAGCTCGACTGCATTGTGCTTATGGCGCAGGGCAAGAGCGACTGGGCGACAGGAAAAATCCTAGGTCTCAGCCAGCGCACGGTGCAGGAGCATATCGACAAGGCGCGTGAGTCCTACGGTGTCGGCTCACGCCAGCAGCTGATAGCGCGCACGCTCTATGACAATCAGCTGGGCTTCGAAGACATCATCCACCCGTAGCAACCCGCTAGTTAGCGGGTAGGTGGGTTCCGGACCATTCCGACATGCTGTCTCCATTCTCGAAGGAGACGACGATGGTCTACGCAATTTCCAAGGATAATCGAGATTGGTTCCCCCGCGAACTCGATACGATGTATCGAGACCGGAAGACCGTGTTCGTCGACCGCCTCAAATGGAACGTGGCGGTCGTGAACGGTGTCTACGAGAAAGACCAGTTCGATGCCGATGACGCCGTATACATTGTCGCTGCGGACGGCATAACAGGCCAGCATCAGGGTTCGCTACGCCTGATCCCGTCGGCGAAACCGCACATGCTCAAGGACGTCTTCTCGGTCCTGTGCGAGGGCGGCGTACCTGTCGGGCCGGACATCTGGGAGATGACGCGCATTTGTCTCTCGCCATCGCTCCCGCGGGAGCAGGCGCGCCAGAGTCTGGGCCTCGTATGGCTGGGCGCTGTTGAGTTCTGCCTGGACCACGGCATTTCCACAATGACCGGGCTCACCCACGCGCCGATGTTTTCGAACATCGCTGCCGCCGGTATCGATATCGAGCCGCTTGGACCGATTACGGAATTCGACGGTGTGCAGTATGCCGCTTTGCAGACGCGTGTGGATGACAACGTCCTTGCCCGGGAGAGGGCACGCCTCGGAGAGCGTGAGCGCGTCCTGGCTTACCGTCCCTTGTGCCTTGTTGCCGCGTAAGGGGCTGTCATGGATATCCGTCACGCAGACCGCCTTCCGGCCTCTTTAATTGGCGCATCCTATCTGACCCGCTTGCGGCAGACCGGATATTGCATCGTGCCGAACGCTGTTGGGGATCCCGATATCGCGACCCTCAACCGAGATCTCGATAGCCGCTTTGCAGCGACTCCGTTTTGCAAAGGCGACTTTTATGGCGAGACCACCAAACGCTTCGGTTCCCTTCTGAAACGCTCGACGGTCATCCAGACGCTGGTAATGCACCCGGTGGTCCTCAAACTGGTGCGGGCGGTACTCGCTCCTTACTGCGACAACATCCTGCTCAACCTCACCCAGGCGATTGAGATTCATCCGGGCGCCCCAGAGCAGTTCCCTCATCGCGATCAGGACATGTGGGGCGGACCCAAAGGCTCGCTCGAATATCTGGTCAATGTGATGTGGCCACTGACACCCTTCACACCGGAGAACGGCGCGACCGTGTTGTGGCCCGGAAGTCATAGGGAGCAGGACCTTCCGATGATGGCGCCGGAACAGTCTATTCCCGCAGCCATGAACGCGGGATCGGCACTCATCTTCCTTGGCTCAACATTGCATGCCGGGGGGGCCAATCGCACACAGCTGCCGCGGCGCGGCATCATCATCAGCTACTGTCTTGGTTGGTTGCGATCATTCGAAGCGCAAGCGCTTATCTACCCGCCAGAAGTTGCCCGCACGTTGCCGGCAGAGTTGGCGGCGATGCTTGGTTACAGCATTCATAGGCCCAATCTCGGCAATTACGAAGGCCAGAATCCTGCGGTTCTCCTGCAAGGTGCGGTACCGGAATTTCTGCAGGCTGAGGATGCATTGCAGCCGGAACAGGCTGACTTTGTCCATTCCGTTATGTGCAGGCGCGAAGAGGCTTTGCCACATGCAAGGTCCCGCCCATTCGAGACGGCTGTGAGCTAATGGGCGACAATCGGCAGATGCACTATAGCCACAGGATTTTTGCGCACGACCTTCAAGTACAAAAGAGCTGTGGTGCAGCGAGGGAATTCTCGCGCTTCGTAGGGGCTACCAAGGCTGTATCAGTCCATGGAACCCACCGATCTCGTTCGCTGTTAACACCCTGGGCTCGTAGGTGCGTCAGGCCCGCCGATATCGAAAGTAGCGGCAGGAGACTGCCGTGATTTACGCCATTGACGACAAGAACCGGGCGGCCTTTCGTAGGCAGTTGGAGAGCTGGCAACGGCTTGGTGTTTCTTCCGGTAAGTCCACTGTGCATCGACTCAGCGACCACACGGACGGAGTCGTTCATCTGCTGAAGATAGATGATTATGGCTGCCTGTTGTCGGGTATGCGATTGGCTCCGCGCAGCTCGCCGTTCAGCTCTTTCGATTACGACCAAGACGTGTGCGAATTAAATGCCTTCCTCTTGTCCGAACAGCTTGCCGTTTCCGTCCGGCACCAGGCCGGCCGCGAACTGCTTATCGCCCTGGTGGAGTACGGACTTGCTTCGGGAATGGCGTACATCCACTTTGTTACCGAGTTGCCCGACGATCACCCTGCTCACGAGATTGCGGGCACTTTCATGTTACCCGCCAACCGGCCGCTCAGTGACAAGGTCGGCAGAGGCATCGTACTCGAAATCTCCCTTGATGCGGCCGACCGGCTAAGAGAGGAGCAAGATGTGCACGGTCCTGTATTGACATATCAAACCACGCCGCCACCTTACTCTTCGAACGATAACGAATGGCTGAGATTGATCTGACGCTTCAGCCTCGATTGTTTCGCAATTCATTCGTGTGCGGAGCAGGCCAACTCTTTCGGTCAATACGGCCTCGGGCCTGAACACGGAATCGGGTTTGGACGGCCGACAAGATCCCTATTCGTGATGCTCGCGCTCGGTGTCCCTTGCCGCGATCCGGCAAGCAAACTAGGCTAACCCTCGAAAACTATGGGGTGTCGAACATGGCAGACGAGGTTGCGCGTTCAAGCGCAGCTGGACGAGAAGTATTGGGCCTCGCGTCCAGCATTGTGGCGGCGTACGTGAGCAAGAATTCCGTTCCTGCAGCAGAGTTGCCGGCGGTCATCAAGAGCATTCACAGTACGCTCTCCGCCCTCACGGCCGGCGGCTCCGTTGGAGAAATCACCACCGGGCAAAAGCCTGCCGTGCCCGTAAAAAAGTCGGTTACGGCCGACTACATTGTTTGTCTGGAAGATGGCAAACGCTTGAAGATGCTGAAGCGCTATTTGCGCACCACTCACAAACTCACTCCTGAGCAATACCGGGCCAAGTGGGGATTGCCACGCGACTATCCGATGGTGGCGCCGAACTATGCTGCCAAGCGTTCCGAGTTTGCCAAAAAAATCGGCCTTGGACGCAAGAAAGAAGCCTCGAAGAGGCGCAAACGCGCCTGAAATCGCCGGCGCTGGCATCGCAGAACCGGTGCTTGCAGCGGTTCGGGAATTCTGGGGCCCCGGCCGCTGGAAGGTGTTACTGCGGTCTGGCCGGTATCGATCGTTCGGAGTGGCGGCACCCTACGGCAGGGCTCTCGATCACCGACCGTGTTCCCCGGACACATGGTGTTAGGACGGTAGCTGGGCAATTGGAGGAGCCCTGCTATGCGCCTGCAGCATTTGAGCTTGGTGAGATGATGATTAATTAAGGCTTGCAGGAGTGGTGATTGATTTGGTTGTAAACCAAACTCCGTACAAAGTTCTGAGCGACGACAACTTCCACTACCTTGATCCGGAACATCGGGTCTTTCACGGCGAATTCGCCACCGCTGAAGAAGCGATCGCCGCCTGCAAGATGATCGTGGAACGCTCTCTCACCGAACAATACAAGCCGGGGATGACAGCGGGGCAGCTCTTTGATGCGTACCTGCTCTTTGGTGAGGACCCATTCGTGGTGCCAGATGCTGGCTTCTCGGCATGGGACCACGCCGAGGCCTTCGCGCGCGAGCTTGCCGCCTAGTCAAACCCAATCATCGATTACTTGCTGAAGGAGGAAGAGATGACCGAAGAGGCTCGTCCGGGAACCTGGCACGTCGTTTGGGCGGGAGACACACCGCCCCAAGTGCTGGATCAGGAGAACAATGTCATTGCAACCGTCACTGCCAGCACTCCGGAACGAGCGTTAGCACGAGCTGGGCTCATTGCTGCAGCGCCGGAACTGTATGAGATGACATCTCTCGTTTTGATGGTGCTTCAGGCGATGGCGCAGTCCGACGACGAAAACGCGATTGCAACCGCGGCCGACATGATGCCTCCGGTCGAGAGCGTTCTGGACGGAGCAGCGTTCCTTGGAACGCCCACCCCCGAGGTGCTCACTGGGCCTTAAATGGGGCTCGGTTCCAGCCTAAGGTGCTGGCGTCACCGTACGCGCGGGAGCGTCAATCTTGCATTGCCGTTGTCGCTACTAACGCCCGCCGCCGGGCAGGATGTAGGCGCAAATGCTCCCGCAGGATTCATTGGCGACATACAGGCTGCCGTCGATGATCACCGGCGGCAGATAGGCGCTGCTGCCGTAGGGCGCATTGCTCCACAGGAGAGCGCCGGTGGACCAATCGTAGGCGCTCATCGCCGGCGCTCCCGGCGCGCCGCTCACATACATCACGCCATTGGCGAGCGAGGGCGACGACGCAGCACCCGCGGCACTGGCCCAAAGCTCCGTGCCGGTTTGCGCATTCAACGCATGAACCTTCTGGTCCGCGCCGTTGAAATAAACATTGGTGCCGTTCAGCGCAGCGGGTGCCTTGTTGCACTCAGGAGCGCCATAGCTCCACAGCGGCGCACCATTGGCGGGATCAAGAGCCACCAGCCCGGCAGAACCATTGCAGAGATTGGCGTAGACGCGGTTTCCGTCGGTGGACAAGGCGCCGATGGGTGCCCCCATAGGCGTTTTCCAGGACAGCGCGCCGCCCGGCGTGGAAACAGCGCAGACGCTGCCGCCGCAATCGAAATACATGTGGTTGGTCTGCAGGCTATGAACGATGGGCGCGCCGCCTAGCGAATTGATGTCGCCTGTCTGGTAGGCGCCAAGGATTTTTCCGGTCGGAGCATCGGCCACCAGAACGTAGGTCTTACCGTCGGCTCCGCCGTTGAAATAGCCGAAGAAGACAAGGTGGTTGTCGTAGGTGAGGGGCGTGATCAGTCTTGCCTCTGGGGAGCAATCGCAAGGATTTTTGAAAACCCACTTCTGCTCGCCGGTTGATTTCTTGTAGGCGCAGACACCGCTGTAATCGTAGCCGTACGCGTCAACCTGTCCGCATTCGCTGAAGATGAGCTTGTCGCCGGTCGCGATGGTATTGTTGGTGGCGCCAAACTCGCGGCCAGTGTCGATTTTCCAGCGCGTGACGCCGGTGGCCGCATCCAGGCTGTACAGGGTGAAAGATTGGCGTTGCGGTTGGGTAGCCCTCACAAGTACCCGCAGATCGTTCAGCACAAAGGCGCGTACGCTCACGCCCTTGAGGGAGCGCGACCATCCAGCAATCAGCGTCGACGCGTTAGAAGGCGAAAGGGTGGTCTCGCGGCTGTTCAGGCCGGTGTGGCCGGCGTTCGAATAGGTCTGGACCCAGTCTACCGTTTCCGACAACGCGGTGGTCGCAAGTCCCAGGCAAAGCGTTGCTGTCAGGGCGCCAATCGCGGAGGCGCGCTTCGCTTTCATCAACTGCACCATGTGCTTGCTCCAAAACGAGACAGTCCAAAAGACTGCTGTCGGGAGGGGAAGCAGGTATTGCGCCAGCACATGTAAACCGCACGGCGCGCTGCCACCGCGAACCGCGCTTCGCTGCGGATCAATCCTCTGGTGATGGGGTACGCTCGGCGGTTGGAGCGCCGTCGCCTTCATCGATATCCCGGCCGGGAATGACGTAGTTGCCCTTCAGCCAGCGGCCGAGGTCAACATCGGCACAGCGCTTCGAACAGAAGGGTTTGAATTTCGGGTCCTGTGGCTTACCGCAGACCGCGCATGTGCGCTGTTCACCCGGTGGCGACATCGAAACCTTCTCGCTCGAATTCCTGTCGCGGTTCGAAGCCGACGCGGGCCGCACCGCGTCGCGCCAATCCCGTACGCACCTCGTCGTCGTGCGCGTTGAGCCAGCGGATTACTTCGGAAGCAGCCCGCACGGTGATCGGCTTGCCCGGTGCGGCAGCGGCGGCGCGCTCGACCTGACGGATGATGTCGAGGGCCACGCTTTCCGTCGTTCGCCTGCGGCCCCGCCCATGACAGGGATGGCAGCATTCCGTCATCAGCTTCACCAAAGGATCGCGCACCCGCTTACGGGTAATTTCGACGAGCCCGAATTCCGACATGCCGGAGATTTGGGTTGGCGTCCTGTCGCGCGCCAGGCTCGCGCTCAGCACATCGAGAACGCGCTGAATGTTCTCTGGCTCATTCAGATGGATGAAGTCGATCACCACCAAGCCGCCGATGCCCCGCAAACGGAGCTGCCGCCCAATCTCCTCCGCTGCCTCGAGATTCACGCGGAGGCTAGTTTCCTCGAGGCCGGTCGCTTCGGTGAAGCTTCCCGAGTTTACGTCAACAGCAGTAAGAGCCTCAGTCCCTTCGACGGTGATCCAGCCACCGGAGGGCAGGGGCACACGAGGCTCGCTCAGCCGCGCGATTTCGTCGTCCAGCCCATAGCTGTCGAACAGCGGGCCCGGTCCGCTGAACAACTCAATCCTGCTTTCCGCTTCCGGCATTGCCCGGCGGCAATAGGCCTGCGCCGCCTGCAGGGCTTCGCGATCGTCAATCAGCACGCGTGTGGTTTGAGCGTCGACTTCGTCGCGCATCGTGCGTTCGATGGGGTCGAGATCGTGGTACAGCGTCGCCGGCGCGCGCGCGTTCCTGCGCTTCTCCTGAACCGGTTGCCACGACTCCGCAAGGCGTTCGGCATCCTCGCGCAGATCGGTAAGGTCCGCACCGATCGCCGCGCTGCGAACGATGTATCCCCCGCCGGGCGTGAGCGCACCGTTCGACTGCGCGAGCATGGCGTTCGCTACTTCGATCAGTCGCGCGCGCTCCGTTTCGTCTTCGATGCGCCGCGATAGCGCGATGCCGGGCTGGTTTGGCACGAGCACCAGCAGGCGTCCCGGAACGGTGACGTTGGCGGAGAGGCGCGCGCCCTTCTCCCCAATGGGATCCTTGACGACCTGGACCAGAACCTCTTCGCCCTCGCGCACACATTCGCTGATTTTGGGCGCACGCTCGTCTTCGAAGCCGGGAAGGCCCGCAAGGCAACGTGCCTCGCGTGCGCCGAGAAAGCCGGCGCGGCCCAATCCGATGTCGACAAACGCCGCCTGCATGCCCGGCAACACGCGCTGTACCCGGCCTACGATAATATTGCCGATGAGGCTGTGTCCGCTGCGGCCGCCACCGCGCCGGCGCGAGAGCCCATCCTCAATTCCGATCAGTCGCTCCAGAAACAGTTCCTGCAAGCGCCCGTCTTCGACAATCGCGACGCGGATCTCCGCCGCGCCGGCGTTGATCAAGACTTCCTTACTCATGTGTGCATTCAATAGTTGGTCGCGCGGACACTATCACGGAATAGGATAGCCGCAGCCCTTCAATAGTTGCAGCGTGTGGAAAAGCGGCAGCCCCACGACGTTGGAGTAGGAGCCGTTCAGTTGCCGCACAAAAGCTTCGGCTCGCCCCTGGATCGCGTAGCCGCCGGCCTTGCCGATTCCCTCTCCGCTCGTGACATAGGCCGCGACAGCTCCCTCCGTCAGCCGCGCGAAACTCACCCGGGTCATTGCCGTTTTCGAGATGACGTTCCCGTCATTCTTCCGAACGGCGACGGAGGTCATCACCTGGTGGCTTCGGCCGTTCAGCAATTGCAGACATTGACGCACTTCGTCGTCCGTTGCGGCTTTTGGAAGGATGCGGCGGCCACAAGCGACCACCGTATCCGCAGCGAGAATGAGCGCAGGTTCACCCGTCCAGCCTGCTGCGACCGCACTGGCCTTTTCCTTCGCGAGCCGCAGGCAGTGAACGCGCGGCAACTCGCCTTTCAGCACGCGTTCTTCGACATGCGCGGGTACGACCGCGTCAGGCGCGATGCCAATCTGTGCGAGGAGGGCGAGGCGCCGCGGGCTTTCGCTCGCCAGCACCAGCAGAGGGCGCGCCAGGCTATTTGAAGCGATAGGTGATCCGCCCCTTGGTGAGATCATAGGGCGTCATTTCCACGAGGACCTTGTCGCCCGTGAGCACGCGGATGCGGTTCTTGCGCATCTTGCCGGCGGTGTGGGCGATGATCTCGTGTCCATTTTCAAGCTTTACGCGGAAGGTGGCATTGGGCAGCAATTCGCTGACCGTGCCGGGAAATTCCAGAAGTTCTTCTTTGGCCATTCGACCTCATGAGCGCCAAAACCGGCGCGAGATTGCACTGAAAGCGCGGAAAAGCAAGCCGCGGGCCGCCCGGCCTCAGCCCTTCAGATGGAGCACGCAGATCAGGGTGAAAAGGCGTCTTGCGGTATCGCTATCGAGTTCGATCTTGCCGTGCAGCCGCTCCATCAAGAGCGTCGAGCCTTCGTTGTGAACGCCACGCCGGCTCATATCGAGCGTCTCGATTTGCGAGGGCGGCGCATCCCGGATGGCCTTGAAGTAGCTTTCGCAGATCAGGAAGTAGTCTTTTACCACCCGGCGGAATGGAGTGAGCGAAAGAAGTATCCGCCCATGGGCGCTATCGTCTTCCAGGCGGATGTCGAAGACGAGGCGATTTTCCTCAATGCCAAGAACGAGCTTGTAGGGGCCGCCGGGGGAATTCTGCGGCTTGAAGGTGTTTTCCTCCAGCAGATCGTAGATCGCGATTTCGCGTTCCTGTTCGATCTGCCGCGTCCGCCGGACAACGGTCTTCTCATCCAGTTCGATGGCCGCGATGCGGTAGAGATTCTCCGCGTTCATCACGCCTCGACGGGATGAGACGGCAGCCCGCGTGCTGCCCACTCACCGCTGATATCGCTAAGCGTGGCCTCGATGCATTCGACCTCGAGCCGGATCGTGCCGCCGCCGCTAAAGGTGAACTCCACGATGCCCCCGGGATCGTCCGGCGCCTTCTGCGCAAATCGGATGGCCAGAAGCGAAAGCACGGCGTCCGGATCGTCGTAACGAATGTTCTGCGACTTTACCGAAAGAGCATTCTCGAAATGCAGCCCCGCGCGGATACGCAGCGCTTCTCCCTTGTTCTCTGCGTCTTCCCATTTGAAACGGTTGAACAGCGCCGCGAAGCGGTGCGCCTTCGGCAGCCAAACCAGATCTTTGACGCGCGCAACCGCATCCTGGAGCCGTGCGGAGATGATCTCGAGGTCCTCCGCATCCTGCGCCGCAAGCGTTGGTGTGCCGTTCATTCCTTCAGCCGTTCGATGTCAGCCCCGACGGCCGAAAGCTTTTCTTCCAGGCACTCGAAGCCGCGATCCAGGTGGTAGACGCGGTTGATAATGGTCTCGCCCTCGGCCGCCAAGCCCGCCAGCACGAGGCTGACACTCGCCCGCAGGTCCGTGGCCATCACGGGCGCGCCCTTCAAGCGCTCGACACCGCGCACGATGGCGGTGTCGCCGTGCACCTGGATGTCCGCGCCCATCCGCAGCAGTTCCGGTACGTGCATGAAGCGGTTCTCGAAGATCGTTTCCTTGATGTGCGAGGTGCCGTCAGCTGTCGTCATCACAGCCATGAATTGCGCCTGGAGATCGGTGGGAAATCCGGGAAACGGTTCGGTGCTGACGTCCGTGCTGGTCGGCCGCGAACCATTCCGTTGCACAGAAATTCCCAGATTGGTTGGCCTCGCGGTCGTGCCCGATGCCGCCAGCAGGGGCACTACGGCGCCGATCAGATCGTCCGACGTTCCCGTCAGTTCGATGTCGCCGCCGCAGATCGCTGCCGCCATGGCGTAGGTGCCCGTCTCGATACGGTCCGGGAGAACGGCATGGTGCGCTCCATGCAGCGCGCGAACACCTTCAACGACAATACGCGAGCTACCGAGACCTGAAATTCGCGCGCCCATCGCCGAAAGGCATCGGCCCAGGTCTACGATTTCCGGCTCGCGGGCGGCATTGTCGATAACCGTCTCTCCGTCTGCGAGGGTGGCAGCCATCAGCGCGTTCTCCGTGCCGCCCACGGAGACAAACGGGAATTCGATAAGTCCGCCTTTGAGTCCGCCTTTTGCGCTCGCCAGAACGTAACCTTCTTCGAGTGCGATCTCGGCGCCGAGCGCCTGCATGGCTTTCAGATGCAGATCGACCGGGCGCGCACCGATCGCGCACCCGCCAGGCAGCGAAACCTTGGCCTGTCCGAAGCGCGCCAGCAGCGGGCCCAGCACGAGAAAGCTTGCGCGCATTTTACGTACGAGCTCGTAATCCGCTGTCGTGTTGACGATGTTCCGCGCTGTCAGCTCCCAGCGGCCGCCCTCGCCGAAGCCGGGACCGCGGACATAACTTGTCTCCGCGCCGAAGCTGCGCAGCAGCTCGCCCATAAATCCCACATCGGCAAGCCATGGCGCGTTGATCAGGGTCAGCTTTTCATCCGTCAGCAGACACGCCGCCATCAACGGCAGCGCAGCGTTTTTGGCGCCGCTGATCGGGATTTCACCGTTCAGCCGGTTGCCACCCCTGATTCTAATCCGATCCATCGTTCCTCAATCGGTTTTAGTAGCGCGGTTCGCGTCGTCTTCGGTAGGGTCAGCAGCGGTACCGTGCGACACTGCCATGCCCCTCGCATCTGGTCCGGCCAGCGCATCATGCATGACGGACTTCGCCGCTTTCCGGCGCCTCAAATTCTGACGCAGCGCCGCCGCAAGGCGTTGCTTGCGCTCCTCGGATTGCGGTTTCATCCGCCCTTTCCCTCACCGGATGCGTAGGCTATAGGCTCCCCGCCCCGAGTTCCGGCAGCCGGAGTAGCGTAGTGGTAGCGCAACCCCTTGGTAAGGGGTAGGTCGTGAGTTCGATTCTCACCTCCGGCACCAGTTTGGCCTCTACTGGCCAAGCCTATGAGGCAGCCGGAACCCGGCGCGGATGGCGTTCGTTCTTTAACATCCGATGGAGAAAATCCATGACGACGCACAGCGCCAAGCCTCAATCCAAAGCCGCCAAGCGCGCGCAGAACCGCAAGGTTGATGAGCAGGTTGAGGAGTCGTTTCCGGCCAGTGATCCGCCCGCCTTCATGGGTGGAAAGCACATCGTCGGTGCGCCGCAGAAACGCGAAACGCCTGCGCCGGAATGCGTGAAGCCGAAAAAGTGATTGGCGTTTTATCGTCCGGCGAAGAAGCTGCGACCCGATTGGCAACCTGATCAGCAACGAGAGGAATGCTCCATGACGACGATCGATGTGTTGGTCATTCAGCCGTTGGTGGCGTTGATTTTCGGGATTCTGATTCTGCTGCTGCCGCGGCTGCTCAACTATCTCGTGGCAATCTACCTCATCTTCATTGGCCTGGTGGGTTTGTGGCCGCACATTTTCGGATCCCGAATCCTCCACTAGGCAGTCCAGCAAGCCAGTTCATTGAGCGCGGGTGAGCGTGACAAGCGGTTTGCTGAACAGCTTGGCGGCACGTGGCGTTTTCATGAACTGGTCCAATGCTGGCCCCTCTGCCGTGATGCGCACGTCGCCAGTTTTGCCAGGGTCGATTTCGCCAGCGAGTTCGCCTGCCTTGATGGCCGCTGCCACAGCCGTCTCGTCCATCTGATACAACGTGACGCTGTTCTTGCCTGTCGCGCGGTAGAGAAGGACCACGTGCTGTTGCGCCAGCGGACCATCCGAGGCTTTCCCTTGTGTGATCGCCTCCTGCGCATTGAGAATATGGTTGGACCCAAGCGTCGCCGCGCGCAGCGTGTAGGCACTCCAATCACCGAGATCTTCCTTGTCCGGCGGCGTGACGAGAAGCGCCGTCATCGTGCCGTCGTCGTTGCCCAAGATGTGGACGTAGGAGGCCGCCTCCTCCTTTGAGGTTCGCGCCTTCCAGGTGCCAAGCAGCGTCCGATCCGTCTTGAAGCCGACGGTACTTCCCACCGGGGACTTACTCGTGACTGGAAGGCAGGCCGACATCGCCAACATGGCCAAAGCCGCAGCCATTCGCAAAAACATCCGCATGCCAATTCCCTTCCCTGGCCCGCTTGGGCGGAATCGCCTGAATGGGGCGCCGCGCCGCGTTTGAGCAGCTTTAGGCTCTCACTATAGTCCGATCATGAGTCCAAAAAAGCGCCGCCGCCTCTATTTCGCTGCCGCTCTCATTCTGGCGGGCGCCGCCGGCGCCGGATTGATCGTGCGGGCCCTGCAGGACAACGTGCTTTATTTCTACAGCCCGTCGGATATCGCGGCGAAGCACGTGCCGGCGGACGTCAGCTTCCGTGTCGGCGGCTTGGTGGAGAGGGGGACACTGGCGCGGAGCGCGGGTGAGCATGTTCGTTTCGTTGTGACCGACGGGCGAAAGCGCGTGCCGGTTGAATATACCGGCGCGCTGCCGGACCTGTTTCGCGAAGGGCAGGGCGTGGTTGCAACCGGCAAGCTGCAAGCGGACGGCAAATTCCATGCGGATGAGATTCTGGCAAAACATGACGAACGTTACATGCCGCCGGAAGTGGTGAATGCGCTAAAGCGAGCCGGCCGCTGGAAGGAAGGCGGCGCCTGATCAGCGTGGCTTGCCTGTCGCGGCACCGCATGATTTCTGCCGGTGAATTTTTTTGGTGAATCATGGAACTGGAATTGAAGGCCGAGCATGCCCGTCTCAACGCCTACGTGGCAGTGACTGTCGCGGTCATTTCGGTGGTGACGGCGCTGGGCAACATCAAGAACAGCAACCTCGCCCAGCAGATGGCCTTTACCAAGGGCAATTCCGTCGACGTGTGGAATGAGTACCAGGCCACGCGCATCAAATTGCATGTCGACGAGGATGCGCTCGGCACGATTACGCTCAGCAACGGCAGCGAGGCGTCCCGCGCCGCAGAGACGAAGCGCCTGCAGGCGAAAATCGCCAAGTACAATACCAGCTCCAGGGAACTGATGGAGAAGGCCAAAGGTGAGGACGAGCACTATGAGCAGCTCGATCTGCATCACGAGCAACTGGATGTCGCAGAGGCGTTCAATTCCATCGCCATTTCGCTGGCAGCCGTGGCAGCGCTCACGGATTTGTTCTGGCTCCTGTGTGTCAGCTGGGGCTTCGGCGCGTTTGGATTTGCCATGGCAGCACTGGCTTTCGCCGGGTCAAGCTTCCATCCGAATTTCCTGACGAGCTGGCTCGGCTAGCCGAGAGTTTATGCCGCGGGCGGCGGACCCAGGTAGTCCATCTTGCCGATGGCGATGCCGTTGTGGCGCAAGATCGCGTACGCCGCAGTGACGTGGAAGTAGAAGTTCGGCAGCACGAAGCCGGTGAGATAATCGCGGCCGGAGAACGACATCTCGCCATTGGGGAATTTCAATACCACGGTGCGCGTGTCAGAGCCCTCCAACTGTTCGGAACGAAAGCCTTTCAGGTACTCGACCGTCTTGGAGATGCGTTGCTGCAGATCGGGAAAGGTTTTCTCTTCATCGGGAAAGCTCGGCGGCTGATCGCCCGCAAGCCGTGCCGCACAGCCTTTCGCGGTATCGCTGACGACCTGCACCTGCCGCGTAAGGGCGAACATGTCAGGCGCCAGCCGCGCTTCCAGCAGCGCATTGAGATCGCGATCCTCGGACTTGGCCTGCGCCACGGCTTTGTCGAGAATTCGCGACAGATTTTCGAGCCCGCGGATCAGCGGTGGAATCGAGGCTTCATAGATCGAAAAAGACATGCGCGAGAACTCCTTGAAGAATCGCGCGCAATCAATGGCGAAATGCCGTCTAAATCAAGCGGGGGGCAGGTGAGGGGCCAGAGTGTTCCGGCCCCTGCCAAGCGAAGCTATTTGCGGGCGAAGACTTCCACCGAAACAGCGTAGCTGCCCAGCGCCCGGCATTTCAGGTGCAGCTGCCTGATATTGCGATCGCCGCCGGGGAGGTCGATCCGATACACACGCCCCGGCACCATGCGGCCGAGACCGCTGGCGTCGAGATCGCGGGTGTGACCATTGCCAAATTCCGCGCGCACGCGCGTGCAACGTGCGTACCGATTGACGGCGCGCAAGCCGATCCGGTCGACGCTTCGCCCGGCCCAGCCGCCGAACGCCGTTTCACGGTCATTACCGCCCTGGAAGCGTTCGCTCCCGAGCGAGACCCAGTAATTTGGATCCCAACCGCCACCATCGTTAGGCGCCGCCAATGCAGGCGCCGCCAAACCGGCCAACAACGCTGCCGCGCTCAACCACAGCATCGATTTCTTCATGTCCATTCCCTTTTTTGACGTCAGCCGGAATCTCCCAGCCGCGTGCTGAACGCCGGATGAACTCCCGTTCATGCAGCTTTTTTATGGCCATCCTTCAGCAGACCCAGCCGCAGCAGGCTTTCAGCGGTCGCGACGACCGCTTGTTCAGGAGGCCTCGGCGACCAACCCAGCAGGTTCTGAGCTTTGGCCGAAGTGGCATTCTTCGTCTTGCCCAATTCCGGCAATATTTGCTTCACCGCACGGTCACGCACGGCGGCGAGCCGCACCAGCCAGTCGGGGATCTGGCGTGTCGGCACGCGCCGGGCTGCAGCGCCCATCCGGGCTTTCAGCACGTGAGCGATGTCGAGGATCGACATGAAGTCGCCCGAGACGGCGAGGAAGCGTTCGCCCTTCGCTGCCGGATCGGTCATGGCGCGGAGATGCAGATCAGCGACATCGCGCACATCGACGACACCGAAGGTAAGTCGCGGGCACCCTGGCATGGCGCCGTCCATCAGCCGCTGAATAAGCAGAATGGAGGTCGAATAGTCCGGCCCCAGAACGGGACCGAAGACACCGACTGGATTGACGACGGACAGTTCGAGAGCGCTGCCTTCCTTGCCGATAAAATCCCACGCCGCGCGCTCCGCCAGCGTTTTGGATTTCGCATACGGCTGCACATCGGCCCCGTTGGGGTCGGTCCAGCTGGTTTCATCGAACGGCGTGCTGCGCGGCTTGTGACCGTATCCAATGGCCGCGAAGGACGATGTGAGCACGACACGCTTCACGCCGGTATCGCGCGCGGCGCGGAGCACGCGCAAGGCGCCTTCGCGCGCGGGGACGATCAACTCGTCCTCGTGCTTCGGCAATGTCGGCGGAAAGGGCGAAGCGACATGCAGCACATATTCGCAACCGCTTACCGCGTCTGCCCATCCCGCATCGCTCAGCAGATCGGCGGCGAAGAAAGAGAGCCGATCCCCGGCTTGCGCGCGACCCGCCAGCAGCATGGCGCGGACTTCGCCTTCGCGGGCAAGATTGCGCACGGTGGTGCGCACCGTGTGCCCGGCCTCCAGCAGTTGCAGAATGCAGTAGCTGCCGATGAACCCCGACCCACCCGTGACCAGAACCGTGCTCATCGTCCCCTCCGTTCTTGCCGGCCATCATCCTAAGGAGCGCGGGCTGCCCAAACAACGCAATTGCAGGCTGGAGGTGCGTTACGCCATCCTCAATCGCCGCCGTTGGGGAGAACGACATGAGCAGAGTATCGCCGGGGATCGTTCTTGGGCTTGTGATCGGGGCATTGGCGCTACCCGTCGGGCTCCTCGTGCTTGCCTGGAACGGCTGGCTGCCGGCCGATGCGCGGCACGAGCCACCCAGCTGGGAACAAGCCATCGGCCATCGCGCGCTGCACGCCTCGCTCGCAGCCCGGGCGAAGGAATTGCGCAATCCCGTCCAAGTTGAGGACGAAGCCGCTCTGCTTGCGGGCATGAACCTGTTTCGCAACAATTGCGCCGGCTGCCACGGAGGTGCCCATGCCGACAGCCTCTGGGGCGCACACAACTTCTATCCACGCGTGCCGCAGTTCTGGCGCAAACAGCATGAGCACATGCTCACGCCCGAGGAGGCGTATCTCGCGATCCGCGATGGCGTCCGCTATTCAGGCATGGGCGCGTGGAACGGCATGCTCAAGGAAGAGCAGATGTGGCAGGTGGCAAACTTTGTCAGCCGCATGCACCATCTCCCGCCGCGCACGGAGCGCGCATGGAATGCGACAAAGTAGAGGTCCTGATGAGTGAGACATTTCCCGACCGGCTCTGCGTGAATCCGAAGAGCCCTTACTACGATGAAGCTGTGCTGGGTCGCGGCGTCGGGATTCGCTTCAACGGCGTGGAGAAAACCAACGTCGAAGAGTATTGCGTAAGCGAGGGTTGGGTCCGTGTGGCGGTCGGCAAGACCGTGGACCGCCACGGCGATCCCATCACCATCAAGCTCAAGGGCACGGTCGAGCCTTATCACCAGCCCGCGTTCGCAGCCGACAAGCAGCCGCGCTAGAGAACGAAGGGCCGGGCGCCGCGCACCCGCCCCCCTTCAAGGTGTGCTCCGCCTATAGAGGTGAGCTGCTCAATGTGATTTCCACCGGCGAAACGAAATCGGCGAAGGCGTTGCGCATCCGCTTCTGATCGTCGGCCAGATTGAGAATCGAATGGCACATGGTGGTGATGCCGCTGAGGAAGTTCTGCTTCGCTGCGGATGGAGCAGGCAGAAACGTGGATTTGCCGAATTCGGCCGCGGTTTTGGGGAACGTCCCCGCGGAGTGCAGGAAGGCGCGAACGTTCTGATAATAGGCAGGGCTGAGCGCCGCGTCGGCGAAGCGGTGCCCGTCCACCTCCATGTAGGCGGGCGCGACCACGATGCGTTTGCCGCTGCTGCTGAAGGCAATGCGGTCCCCCGCGATGCTCACATCGTAAGGGACGTCGACGTTGTGGATTGCTGAGCACTTATGTGGATCGAAGGCCGCAGGCGCGGCCAAAGCGGGGATGCTGAGCATTGCTGTGGCGGCCAGCGCCGTCAGGCCGAGAATGTGGTTGATAACCATGTCAAGTTCCTCCCGATTGCCGTCCTGACGTGGCGCAATGAGCTATGACTTCAAGGGCAGGCCTCGCATGCAAAAAGCTAAGGGTACAAAGCCCCGGACCCTATGCAGCCCGAATGAGCTTGAGGTTTTGTACTCGCCGAAGCTGTCCGGCGACCTCGCGAAATACATGCGGATTGAGGATGCCAAGAATGAAACGGTTGGCAGGCGTCGATAGTAGCGACATGGGCACAAACAAAAACGGCTGTGGAGAACCCGGCGCTTTCTTGTACTCAATCGCTGAACGCGGACTTTAGAAATCCATGTCGCCCATGCCGCCGCCGCCGTGAGGCATCGGGGGCGCTTCCTTCTTCGGACGATCGGCAATCATTACTTCCGTCGTGATCAGCAGCGACGCAACCGAGGCGGCTAAGGTCTTGTGGCCGCCGTCAGTTCGATGCCCAGCGCCTTCATCACCGCGATGGTCGTCTTCAGCGTGGGGTTGCCGTTTACGCTGAACGAGCGATACAGCTGTTCGCGAGAGAGCCCGGTCTCCTCCGCGATTTGTGACATACCCTTGGCGCGCGCAACCGCGCCGAGGGCATGGGCAATGTAGCCAACGTCTTCCGTCGCGAAAGCCTCGGCCATGAAAGCCGCGACGGCCTTGTCGGATGCAAGATCCTCGGCGGGATCGTACGCAGGCAGTTTTCCCACGGGTTCTATGTAGTCTATAAACTACAAGACGTCAATGGTGATGGAATGGAAACAAAAATGGCCAGTGCGAACACCGGCCATTCTGCGTCCTAGCTAGGCGTTTTGTGCCTGGCGAAGTTTGCCAGCCGCGTTGAGCTCGGCATGCAGGGCCCAAGGCGCCAGATCGAAGCCGTTGGGCCAAGTAGGCGTTCCGAATTCGACGAACACGCGGCGGAAGTAGTTGGGGTCTTTCAGCGGCTCGATCATTGGACCGCTTTGATCCAATAGGTCGGAGAAGTCACGTTCGCCGGCTGTGGCATCAGAGAAATGAAAGCGGAGGCGATAGCCGCCTACCGGCTCAACCTTTATAACCTTCACCAGCGACAATTCACTCATCTTCCGGTCCCGGTATGCGCTCTAGCGGCTCGTATTTTCTCGCCCGGGCCCAATTGTCCCGAAGTTCTGTCTTTCGTGCAACCGCCCAGTCCTTAACGATCCTTGCTGCAGTTTTCGGCAGGTGTCCGAAGATCACCTCGCCGGTTTCAATGCCCACCAAAGCCTCGTGCTCGCCGTATGCCGCATGAAAATGCGGCGGTGCATGGTCGCGGAAGTACATGCGGATGACGATGCCATAGAAGAACGAGACTGTCGGCATGTGCGGATAGTAGCGACATGGGCAAAAACAAAAAGGGCCGGTGCGAACACCGACCCTTTCCTTGTACTCTTGCGCTGAGCGCATGGATGGCCCGGTCAAGCCGGGCCATGACCTTAGAAGTCCATGTCGCCCATGCCGCCGCCGCCGTGAGGCATCGGGGGCGTGTCCTTCTTCGGACGATCGGCAACCATCGCTTCCGTGGTGATCAGCAACGAAGCAACTGAAGCCGCATCCTGCAGCGCGATGCGCACGACCTTCGTCGGGTCGACGATGCCGGCGTTCACCAGGTCGAGGTACTCTTCCTTCTGAGCATCCCAGCCGTAGGTGGCCGACTTCTGCTCCAGCAGTTTGCCGACAACGATCGAGGCTTCCTCGCCGGAGTTCTCGACGATCTGGCGGATCGGTGCCTGAATCGCCTTCTTCACGATCGCGATGCCCTGGTTCTGGTCTTCGTTCGAACCCTGAACACCAGCCAGCGCCTTCGTGGCGTAGAGGAGCGCCGCGCCGCCGCCGGGGAGGATGCCTTCCTCGACCGCCGCCTTCGTGGCGTTGAGCGCGTCATCGACGCGATCCTTCTTCTCCTTCACTTCCACTTCCGTGGCGCCGCCGACGCGGATGACCGCAACACCGCCGGCCAGTTTCGCCAGGCGCTCCTGCAGCTTCTCCTTGTCGTAGTCGCTGGTGGTCTCTTCGATCTGCGACTTGATCTGCGCCACGCGCGCCTGGATGTCCGGCTTCTTGCCGGCGCCGTCGATGATGGTCGTGTCGTCCTTCGTGATGCGCACCTTCTTCGCGGTGCCCAGCATGTTGAGCTTCACGTTCTCAAGCTTGATGCCAAGGTCTTCGCTGATGACCTGCCCACCGGTGACGATGGCGATGTCTTCCAGCATGGCCTTGCGGCGATCGCCGAAGCCAGGGGCCTTCACCGCCGCAACCTTCAACCCGCCACGCAGCTTGTTGACGACCAGCGTCGCCAGTGCCTCACCCTCGACCTCTTCGGCGATGATGAGCAGCGGACGTCCGCCCTGCACGACCGATTCCAGGATCGGCAGCATCGGCTGCAGCGAACCGAGCTTCTTCTCGTGTATGAGGATGTACGGCTCGTCGAGCTCGGCCATCATCTTGTCGGCGTTGGTGATGAAGTACGGGCTGATGTAGCCGCGGTCGAACTGCATGCCTTCGACCACTTCCAGTTCGGTCTCGAGGGACTTCGCCTCTTCAACCGTGATCACGCCCTCGTTGCCGACCTTCGCCATCGCTTCGGCGATCATCTTACCGACGGTGGCGTCGCCGTTCGCCGAGATCGTGCCGACCTGGCCGATCTCGTCGTTCGACTTGATCTTCTTGGAGCGCTTCTTGAGATCGGCGACGACGGCGTTCACCGCGGTCTCGATGCCGCGCTTCAGATCCATCGGGTTCATGCCGGCCGCAACCGACTTCGAACCTTCACGCACGATCGCCTGGGCGAGAACGGTCGCCGTGGTGGTGCCGTCGCCGGCCGCGTCGTTGGTCTTCGACGCCACCTCGCGCACCATCTGCGCGCCCATGTTCTCGAACTTGTCGGCGAGCTCAATCTCCTTCGCTACCGTCACACCGTCCTTCGTGGTGCGGGGAGCGCCGAAGCTCTTCTCGAGCACGACATTGCGGCCCTTGGGGCCGAGAGTCACTTTCACCGCATCGGCAAGAATGTCGACGCCGCGGAGCATTTTCTCGCGGGCATCGGCGCCGAAACGGACATCTTTGGCAGCCATGTTACGTATCTCCTACTATCTCAGAATGATCACTGACCGGCCCGGAAACGGGATTACGCGGCCTTCTTGACGGGCTTCGAAGGGCGGCCTTCGAGGACGCCCATGATGTCGGACTCCTTCATGATCAGGAGCTCTTCGCCATCGAGCTTCACCTCGGTGCCCGACCACTTGCCGAACAGCACGAAGTCGCCGGCCTTCACTTCGGGGACAACCCGCTTGCCGTTCTCGTCGAGAGCGCCGGGACCGACGGCGATGACTTCGCCTTCCTGCGGCTTCTCCTGAGCGGTATCCGGGATGATGATGCCGCCGGGGGTCTTCTGATCCTCCTTGACGCGGCGGACGACCACGCGGTCGCCGAGCGGACGAAATTTCATGTGGGGACTTCTCCTCAAAATTCAGATTCAAGCGCTTGTGGGCGAGCCAGCCCGTTTCCGGCACCAGCCCTAGCAGCACTCCGAATGTCAGAGTGCCAGCCCGATGCGGGGGCATATAATTTCGAGGTTTTCTGCCGTCAAGGTCTCCGGCGGCAAGCCGATAAAGAAATAATATTACGGCGCCGCGAAGGGCTATCCCACCATCCCCGGGGTGCTTCCAATCCGGCAGGCGCAACAAAGTTACCATATTCTAAAGCGCCGCTAGGGTGTCCCCGGGTGGCACAATTATGCTGAATGCATGAAGCCGATTCCGCTCCTGCTGCTGCTCGCAGCCGCGTTCGTTTCCGCAACGGCCTGCGCCGTCCCCGCGAAACTGCCCGCTCAGGAGGCAGTCAGCGCCGACCCGTACCGGAAACCGTTGCTGCTCAGCCCGCGCCTGCAAACGGCCGTGCTGCTTCCGCTCCAGGCGAAGCAGCAGCACCGGATTGTTGTCTCCGCGCCGGATGCGCCACCACCGAAGGACGGCTTTCCGGTCATCTATGTGCTCGATGGCGATGCCTGGCTGGGCAGTGCCGTCGAAATCGCCAAGATGCGCGAATACGAAAAGCTCGACCCGGCGATCATCGTAGGTATCGGCTATCCCAGCCGTTCCTTCTTCGATGCGGCTGGCCGCTCGTATGATTTCACGCCCGCCGGCTCGAAGGAGCGGGACTTCGAGGGCATCGCGCTCGGCGGCGGTGATGAATTCCTCTGGTTCATAAACTCCACGGTGAAGACCTGGGTCCACGGGCACTATCGCGTCGATCCCAAGCGGCAAATCCTGTTCGGTCATTCGCTCGGGGGATTGTTCGCGCTCTATGCGCTCTACAAATCACCGAGCAGCTTTGCGACATACATCGCCGCGAGTCCGGACCTGCCGTTCTCCAATCACATCATCAGCAAATTCGAGCCTGCATTCCGAAAAAATCCCGCACGGCTCAACCCCCGTCTGTTGGTGACTGTGGGCGAGTTGGAAGGCAAGCCCAGTGCGGCGCTCATGGATGATTACAGGCGCTTTTACATCGCGCATCCCGAAAGCCATCCCGGACAGACTGTGGAACAGGCGGTCACGGAACTCTTCAGCGGCGCACCGAAGAACTACGATAAGATCGCCGACACGCGTGGGCTGGTGGACCGTCTTTCACGCGCGGGCGTGCAGGCCACTTTCGTAGAATTTGCCGGCGAAGAGCACCTGTCTGCGGCGGTCAGCGCGCTGAACCGCGGCATCCCTTTCGCTCTGCGCCCCGCGCAGCCGACCAACGAAGCGCGACTGACGGATTGAGTCCCGACCTTAGGCGGGCCCTTCAACCCGATGACCTCTGGCGCGCAGCAGATTGGGCACGCCGGTCTTACCAACAAGATGGGCCGCACCGACCGTGATGAAGAAAGTGTGCGGCTCGTTCAGCATCGCCTCGATCTGCGGCACCCATTTGCGGTTTCGGTCTTCAATCCACGCCTTCTTGAATTCCGCCGATGTCGCCTTGTCTTCCGGCGCGAGCGCAGCGACCGCTTTGGTGTCGCCCTTCATCCAGGCCTTCAGGAGGCCACCGCCTCCGGAGCCGTGATGGGCGAGGATGTCCTTGAAGGTGAGACGCAGGTCTTCGACCTCCCGCTCGATGTGGCCATCCTTGATGAAGAGCCGGAACTGATCTTCGTCCCGTTCCAGCGCGCGAAAATCGCGCACGCCTTGAGTCTTCGCCAGTGCATACACCTTGTTGTCGACACCTTCCGCGGAGTAGAGCCCGCTGGTGCCGCTGGCGGCACCTTCCAGTATCAGCGCCGCGAGCCATGGCCGCATGTAGACGACGTAAGTAGGATCGGCGCGCGTCACCATCATCACTTCGCGAAAGTCCGCGCGCATTTCGGAATCGAACAGCGACGGCAGGGACACGCTGCCGGGAAGCACTGCATTGGCGCGAAAGTATGCCGCCGCCTTGCCGCGCGAATCCACATCCATGGGAACTTCAAACGCGAACACATCGGCCTGACGCAAGGCCGCCATAAGTTTCGGCGTCTGCCAGTTGATGTGCTTGGGCAGGGCGTGAATGGAGCCCAGCATGTACACGGTGCCTTTCACGCCGTGCATCGTCCACATCGCCGGGTTGGCGTTTTGAGGAGTTGAAGCGGGCTCGGGTTTGCCGTCAGCCAGCGCCGGAGCCGTAACCAGCCACCCGGCAAAACAGAATCCTATAAGCTTACGCCACATGATCAGCCCAATCGCCACCCGGGCGGATTCTGCGCTTAAGCCTGACAAGGCTGCGCTAAGGCAATCGCGTCAATTTTAGCGATCGAGCAACAAAGGTGGCCGGAATGCCAAGTTGCCGGGCCCGTCCGCCCAGGCATAGACTTGTCGCAAAGAGGTTGAGCCATGCGAACCCGAGCCTTTGCCATTGTTCTCTGCCTTGCCGCCGCTGGACTGGCGGCGCCGCTGACACCTGCTTATGCGCAGACGTCGCTGAACGTACCGGCGGCCACCTACACCATCGATCCGCGGCACACGCAGATTCTGTTCAGCATTCGTCATATGGGGCTGAGCACGTTCTTCGGTCGCTTTGAAAAGGCGACAGGCAGCCTGACTTTCGATCCGGCAATGCCGGATAAAAGCGCGCTCTCCGCGCAGATCGACATGACGAGCATCCGCACGCATGTGGATGCGCTGGACAAGGAACTGGTCTCATTCTTTCACGCCGACAAGTTCCCCACTGCCACCTTCGTCTCCACGCAGAGTGTGAAAACGGGTGCCAATACAGGAACGGTGACGGGCAATCTCACCATCGCCGGTGTGACCAAGCCGGTGACGTTGAACGTCACTTTCAATGGCGGGCGCAATTCGCCGTTTCCATTGCAGCCCTATCGCATTGGCTTTGACGCGACGACCACCATCAAGCGCTCTGACTTCGACCTCACGCATTCCATGTGGAGCGGCCTGGTCGGCGATGAGGTGACCTTGTGGATCGAATGCGAGTTGGAGAAGAAATAGCGCCGCTTGTCACGCGGGACGGGCGCCGCTAGAGGCTTCGGTAACCGCTATCTCGAAGGCTCTTGATGTCGGGCATCCCGGCAGGGTTTCTGCCGCTCAAACTCAACATGGGACTGCTTCAGGCCGTTGGTCCGCTGTACGGCAGGTGGGCGGACGAGCGCCTCGCGATGGGCTTTCGCGTCGAGCTGCGCCATTGCAATCCTGGCGGCGTGGCGCATGGCGGTATGCTCGCGACCTTTGCGGACATGCTGCTGCCGTTCGCAGCGCGGCTTCAGAGCGACCGGGACATGGGCTTTCTGCCGACCGTCAATCTCACCTGCGATTATCTTGCGCCGGCACCGCTTGGCAGCTGGGTCGAAGGCGCTGCCGAGCCCATAAAGATCACGAAGAATTTGCTGTTCGCGCAAGGATTGGCGACGGCGGACGGGCAGCCGGTGCTGCGTGCCAATGGCATCTTCAAGATTGCCTCCGCGGGCGCGAGCAGCGATTTCACCTTCGAAGTGCTGTTCGGCGAATGAGGAGGAGCGTGCAGCCGGTGCCGCAAACGGGACAATGCCGTTCTCGCTGACGCAGAACATCGAGAACCTTGGCCGCTATCTGAAACGCGCGCGCTTTGTCATGCTGCCGAATGCGTATGGCACGACACCCATTCTGCGCGCGCGCTTCAACGATGCGGTGTTCATGTCCTTGAAGCACTCCTACCTGTTCACCTCGAACGAGAAGGTGGCGAACTCCACCTTGCGGACCACATTGCAATCGCTGGAATGCGGTGGACGGCTACCGACACACTACAAACCGTTCAAACGCTGGACCGGACCGCTGCTGCAGCCGAGCGATGTGGCGGATTTTCCGGCGCTGCTTTCGGATAATACCATTCGCAAGTTTTGCGTCGTGCGCCATCCCTACAGTCGCCTCGTCTCCTGCTATCGAGACAAGCTTGAGAAACCATCAAAGCGGCCCGGCTATCGCCGCAAGTTGCGCGAACTGAACCTGCCGGCGGATCGTCCGGTCGGCTTTGCGGAGTTTCTGAAGGCGATTGCCAGACAGCCGCAGCAGCTGATGAACTCGCACTGGCGCATCCAGTATTACAATGTGTTTGTTGACATGATCCGCTACAACGAAATCATTCGCTACGAGCAATTGCCGGAGCGCCTCCCCAGCCTGATTGCGGATCTGTATCCGCAGGCGCAGCCTAACGATCTTCTCGTTCGTCATCGCCAGGAACAGAGTTCGGATGAGTTGATCGATCAATACTTCACGCCGGAGCTGAAACAGCTGGCGCGCAACATCTACCGGCTGGATTTCGATACGTTCGGCTATCCGGCTTAGCGGCCGTTGCTGCGGAAATAACTCTCCACCGATTTCGCAATCTCCTCGTCGGAAAGCGATGTGGTTTCCGCCGCGCGCTCCCGCCACAAGCGCACGCGCACGCGGTCGGTCGCCATGCTGCGAAAGCGCCCGAGCAAGCGTTCGGGCGCGATGACGACAATGCTGTCGCACTGGTTGGCAGCACAGGCCTTGTCCACCGTGCTCATGGCGTGCTGCAGCAATCGCTCGCGGACCTTGCGGCGTGCCTCAGCCGTCGACAGGTCCTCCGCCGATGCCACCGCCTCTGCCGCCGGCATCCACTTGCCGGAGGCGTCGCGGCGCAAAAAGCGTCCCTGTGCATCGTCGAGCACGACGATCCATGTTCTTCCGAAAGCTGTCATTGTATGAATAACAAATGACGCCGGCGGAACTTTGGTTCCGTCTGTCCAACGCGCGGGAAATCGGGGAACGAAAATCATATCGGCGTAACTGGTTCACAGATTTGCAATTTTCAGGAGGGGCGATGGCAGAAGCATTCCAAGGATTTCCGAAAGATTTTTTTGCGTTCTTTCGCGAGCTGAAAGCGCACAACGAGCGCGGCTGGTTCGAAGCGAACAAGCCGCGGTTTCGCGAAACCGTTCAGGCGCCGATGAGCGCGTTTATCGCCGCAATGGCGCCGCATTTGCGCCGCCTTTCGAAACACTTCAACGCGGATCCGCGGCCGAACGGCGGCTCCATGTTTCGCATCTATCGCGACGTGCGCTTCTCCAAGGACAAGCGTCCGTACAAGGAACACGCCGCCTGCCACTTCCGTCACGCGCTCGGCAAAGATGTGCATGCGCCGGGCTTCTACATGCACTTCGCACCGGACGAGGTGTTCTTCGGCGGCGGTTTGTGGATGCCGGAAGCGGATGCGCTCGCGAAGGTGCGCACTGCGATTGCGGAGAAGTCCGTAGGGTGGCGCAAGGCGACTCAAGGCACGGATTTCGTCGCACGGTTTGGAGGCGTGGAAGGGGAGGGGCTCACGCGGCCGCCGCGCGGCTTCGATCCGGAGCATCCGCTGATCGAAGATCTCAAGCGCAAAAGCTTCTATGCCATGCAATCCGCGAAGCCGGCCCTCGCGCAATCGCCAAAACTGATCGGCGAGGTCACGGCCGCCTTCAAAGAGCTGTTGCCGATGATGCGCTTCCTCTGCAATGCGGTCGAGGCCCCCTTCTGAAGCGTCTCGCGTCGCGGCACCGAGCGCTATAGACTGGGCTTTTCGGGTAGGGCTGGGATGCGCTTGTTCCGTAGAGAATTCGCGCCGGAAACGGCGTTGCTGGCGCTGGTGCTGAGCATCGCAGCGCTGCAGTTTGCGCTTGCGCCTATTTTCCTGCCGGCAGGTGCAACAACGGCGATTGCGCTCATCGGCCTCGCAGCACTGACGGCGCCGCTGCATTACGGGCTCATGCACGAAACCATGCATGGGCATCTGTATGGCAACGAGGCGACGGATCGCCCAATCGGTCGCGTGCTCGGCATCTTGCTCGGCCTGCCATGGGAGACGATGCGCTTCGGGCATCTGGCCCATCACAGCATGAACCGCCACAGCTTCGACCGGCCGGAAGCGCTTGAGCCGGGACAGTCACGCGCCCGCGCGACGGTTCTCTACTATTTCAAGCTCGTGCTGGGCCAAGCCCTGAGCTACGCGCTGATGCCGTTGCCGGCGCTGCTGCCCGCCCGCACCACCAAATGGGTGCTGTCATTCATCGGCAGCGGCCCGGAAGTCGAGCAGCTGCGATCAGCTGCCCTGCGGACATTTACCAATATGCGACGCCGCAATGCGCTAAGGCTCGATCTCGTGGCAATCTTCGCCGTGTTTGGGTTGGCCCTGTGGTTGTGGGGCGAATCCTGGCCGGTCTTTGCGGGATGCATCGCCGCGCGGTGGAGCGTGTTGTCGCTGCTCGACAACGCGCCGCACTACGGCATGCCGCTCCATTCCGGCCTGGATGCGCGCAACACATCGCTGCCGATCCCTGCGAGGTGGCTTGTGATGAACGGTAACTATCATGGTGTGCATCATCATGCGCCGCAGCTTTCGTGGCGCGAGCTGCCAGGCGCCTTCGCGCGTTCGCAGGCGCAGACCGAAGGCAACTGGCTTTCGGCAGTCCTGCGGCAGTTCCGCGGCCCGATGAATCTGGAGAACGCATGAGCCTTCCGGCGCCTTTGCCGCCCGTGGAAGACGACAGCCACGCGCGCTGGCGATTCATGCGCGACGTGCTGGTGTTCGAGCTCAAGCTGGTGCTCGGCAATCTGCACAACTTTCTCTTCGTGCCGGTTTCGCTTGCAGCTGCGGCGGCCGACATCCTGTTCCGGCATGAGCTGCAGGGTGCGCGCTTCTACAAGGTGATGGAGTGGGCTCGTCACAGCGACGAAGCTATCGATCTCTATAGCGCGCTCGACGAAGACGAAACGCGCACGAGAAAATTCTACTCCGTGGATGCCGTGGTGGCGCGGATCGAGGATGTCATCGTGCGCGAATACGCCAAGGGTGGCACCACGGCGAGCGTGAAAGCGGCGGTGGATCGCGCGCTCAACAAGATTCAGCGAGAGACGCCAGCGGCCCTCAACCCCGAGGACATCGTGAAGCGCGCAGCGGAAAAAATTCGCGAGAAGACGCAGCGAAAGCCGACCACTCCGCCCTAACACTGTGCCTACGGACACGATTTACTTTGTGCATCCACCCTCCCCTTGAGGGAGGGTCGAAATTTGCACAACGCAGTGGAGCAAATTTCGGGGAGGGGTAATTGCGTATGCGTATCGGCCCCCTCCCCGAAAAATCTTCTGCTCCGCTTCAGATTTTTCGACCCTCCCTCAAGGGGAGGGTGGGAACGATTGATCAAGTTCCTTCAAACCCCTCCAGCACATTCACGGTGATGTCTGCCAGGGCCTCCAGATTGTAGCCGCCTTCGAAGGCGAAGAGGGTCGGCTTGCGCAAACCAGCGAGTGCTTCCCCCATTCGTAGATAGTCTTCGCGCTTCAAACGAAAGTGCGAAATGGGATCGGCTTCGAAGGTGTCGAGGCCGAGAGAGATGAGCAGAACGTCCGGACCGAAGGCGTTCAGTCGTGCACGGGCACCGTCGAGTGCAATCGAATAGCTGGCCCAGTCGGTCAAACGCGGCAGCGGCAGATTGAGATTGAAACCTTCTCCGGCGCCTTCGCCGTCCTCGTCGGCAAACCCGAGGAAGTGCGGATAGGCAAAGGAGGGATCGGCGTGGATGGAAACGAACAACACGTCACTCCGTCCGTAGAAGATGGACTGCGTGCCGTTGCCGTGGTGGTAGTCGACATCGAGAATGGCGGGCCGCAAGCCCTGATCCGCCAGCCACTGCGCCGCAATCGCTACATTGTTGAAGTAGCAATAGCCGCCGAAAACATCAGAACTGGCATGGTGGCCGGGTGGCCGCGTCAGCGCGAACGCGGATCGCTCACCCTCGCGAATGGCTTGCGCAGCTGACAGTACGACATCGACGGCCGTTCGTGCACCTTCAGCGGTGCCCGCGGTAATAGGCGTGGCCGTGTCCGAGCCATAAGAGCCGAGGCGCGACTCGATATCGCTGTCATTGAAGCGCACTGCCCCGCGCCGGCCAGGCGGAGGGCAGGGCATCGGCCGTGTCCTTCGGATAGCGCTTGCGCCATTCGTCGTAAGCCGATCCCATAAACGCGACGAACGGCGACGCATGCACGCGCAGGATCGCTTGGTCGCCGAAGTATTGTGGCGGTAAAACCGGGCCAAGCTTGCGGCGCTCAATTTCCGCCCGCACGCGCTCAGCCCGTTCGGGGACTTCTACGGCAGGCGAAAGCCGTCCGGCTTCGAACTCATCCTTCGGAGCGTGGCTCTTATGCGCAGGCGAATAGAAGGTCTTCATCAGCCTGCCTACAAATCCCGCGCGAGGCGCTTCAGGCCGGGCGAACCGCAGGCCGCTTCGAAGTCCGGCGCCCGCTTTTCCTGCGCGAATTCGAATCCCACCTTGCGATAGGCGTGTTCGGCAGGCTCATTGCCGATCAAGAAGCTGATTTGCGCGCGTTCGAATCCCGCTTCGCGCGCCCGCGCCAGCTCATGTTTGAGCAGCGCTTCCGTCACGCCGGTGCCGCGATATTCCGGCAATGTGCCGACATTCTCGATGGTCCAGGCGTTGGGCTCACTGGTAGTCGCAGCCAGGATGAAGGACCCGCGCGGCCACAGTTCAGCTTCCTCGGTTGCCCCAATCCCCGTCGCTACGCAGGCTTCGTGCATGGCCTCGAACGAGGCGCGGTATACGCTTTCATCGCCGAAACCGCATAGGGCAGAGGCGCTTTTGCCATTCATTTCCGCAACGGAAAACAGCGACCAATGCCACCACGACTTCGCCTTCGCGGTCGCCAGCTTTGCGCAGAATTTGAGGCAGAATGCTTCATCGCGCTCAAGCACGATGTCGAACCAGCCGCGGGGCAGATGTCCGCGAGCGGCCACGAACATTGCCCAGCCCAGAAACTCAGCGTCATCCGGCGTTGCCGGCCTGATCGCAACCGAGCGTTCATCAGACATCATTGTTCGATTGCTTTCCGCAGGAGCGTAACGCGCGTGTCACCATAGGTGCGCACATCCAGCTGTGTGAAGGCGGCAGGAGTTCCAAACGTTTCATCTTCCGCCGCCTCGGCGACCAGCACCACCTTTTCAGAGAGCCAGCCGCCAGCGAGGCTTTCGAGTGCGGGTGCAATCAGCCCTTTGCGATAGGGGGGATCGAGAAACACGAGATCGAAAGGGCCCCCGCTGCCCACCGGCATCGGCCCCAATTCTGTGGCATCGCGCCGCCATATTTTCGTGACGCCGGTAAGTTGCAGCGCCTCGACATTCTGCCGGATGAGCGCCCGGCTCTCCGCGGAATCATCAACGAACAGGCAAAACCGACCGCCATGTGAAAGAGCTTCGATCCCCATCGCACCGGTGCCGGCAAACAAGTCGGCCACCCGCGCGCCCTCCAGCGAAAATCCAACGCCGAAATCGTTGTGTGCAAGAATGTTGAAGATTGCCTGACGCACTTTGTCGGATGTGGGCCGCACGCGTGCATCCGGCGGCGCGAACAATGTCCGGCCGCGCAAAGCTCCGCCGGTTACTCTCACAATTTCTTCCACATGAAGTATTGCCGGTGCTTGTCCCCCATGTATGGCGTGTCGGCGATGCAGCTGTAGCCGAGCTTCTCGTAGAACGGCCGTGCCTGCCAGCTCATGGTGTAGAGCCACGCGTAATGAGCGCCGCGCCGCCGGCCTTCCGCCTCCACCTGCTCCATCATGGCGCGGCCATGGCCTTTCCCGCGCACGTGGTCTTCGGCCCAGACGATATCGAGATACATGGAGTCGTAGCTTAGGGTCGCGGCCACGCCGCCGACGACGCGACCATGACCATCGCGCAATGCCACGTTGAATTTTTGAGAAGGAACGATGCCCGCCACGTCGCGGTTGAACGCCTTCATCCCCTCCAGAAGGGCGTCGAAGGTTTCTGAACTCTCGTCGATCGATATTTTCATAGGTCGTAAACGCTCTCACTTTGGCGCGAGCCTCAGGGTGAAGCTGGCGGCATTGGCAATGGGCCTGTATAGCCGCAGCGATGCGAATTGCACTGGCGTTTCTGGCGTTGCTGCTCTCGGCAGTTTCAGCGGGGGCGCAGATCGATTCCGCCCCGAAAGTGCATGGGCGGCTGGTGGCGGAATCCGGCGAGATCGCGCCGGGCGGCACTGTGGCCGTGGCGCTGGAAGAGGACATCCGGCCGGGCTGGCATACCTACTGGAGCAATCCGGGCGAGGCCGGTTTACCGACGGAGCTGCATTGGTCGCTGCCGGCGGGCTGGCGCGCAGGGGCGATCGAGTGGCCCTATCCGAAGCGGCTGCCGGTCGGCCCGCTGATGAACTACGGCTATGAGGGCAAGGTCTGGCTGCTGACTAAAGTGACGGCGCCGCGCGATGCGAAGCCGGGCGACGTGGTGACTTTGAAGGCCACCGGCAGCTGGCTGGTGTGCAAGGAAGTCTGCATCCCGGAAGACCAGCCGTTGTCGCTGGCGCTGACTATCAGCACTTCGCCGGCGGCACCCTATGCCACGGTAGAGGAACAATTCCGCGGGGCGCGTGCGAAGATTCCGTCGGCATCGCCTTGGCCCGTCACCTTTCATCTCGGCGACACGCTCGACCTGTTCATTGCCGGCCCGCCGCTCGCGCACGCGCAACTGAAGAGCGTCGAATTCTTTCCGTCGGCCGGCGGCGCCATCGTCGATTTCGCGCCGCAGACTTACGCGTCCGCGGACGATGGTTTGGTGTTGCGCTTGAAGCCGGCCAAGAAACCAAAGATCGGAGGGGCGCTTGCCGGCGTCGTCGTGCTCACTTCCTCCGATGGATCGGTGCAGGCGCTGAGTGTGAACGCCAAACCGGGCGCTGTGCCGGACGCGAAATTCGGAACATCGAACGAAGCCGAGCTGAGTCTGGCACTGGCGCTGCTGTTCGCGCTGCTGGGCGGAATCATTCTGAACATCATGCCATGCGTGTTGCCGGTGCTGGCGATGAAGGCACTGAGCATCGCAGAGAACGCGCACGATGATCGCGGCGCCGCCAGGCGCGATGCGCTCGCGTATGGCGCCGGTGCTATCCTCAGCTTTCTCGCGTTCGGCGGGGCCATCGCCATCCTGCGTGCCACCGGCGAAGCCATCGGCTGGGGATTCCAGTTGCAGAGCCCCGCTGTGGTCGCCGGATTTGCGCTGCTGATCTTTGTGGTTGGCCTCAACCTCTCCGGCGTCTTCGAAATTCCGGGAATCGGTGCCGGCGAATCCCTCACCCGCCGCGGCGGTGCGGTTGGCGCCTTCTTCACCGGCGTGTTGGCGGTTGCCGTCGCCGCGCCTTGCACCGCGCCGTTCATGGCCGCCGCATTGGGATATGCGCTGACGCAAAGCGTGGCGATTTCGCTACTGGTGTTCCTGGCGCTGGGCATCGGCTTTGCCGCGCCCTTCGTGCTCATCGGATTGTCGCCGGCCATCGGCCGCTGGCTGCCGAGGCCCGGCGTCTGGATGGTGCGATTCCGCCAGCTGCTCGCGTTCCCGATGTACGCGACAGCGCTGTGGCTCATCTGGGTACTGAGCTTCGAGACCGATACGTCGCATGTGCTGCTGGTGTTGGGCACGGCACTCGTGCTGGCATTTGCGCTCTGGATTTTCGGCAACACGCAAGGGCGGTCCTTGCGCTGGCGCGCCATTGGCTGGATCGCGCTGCTGCTTGCGTTGGCCGGTGCGCCATTCCTGTTGGCGCAGATCGGCAGTGGTACGCGGGCCGCACCGTCGGTGGCGCAGATCGGCGCGATTTCGTCGCAGTCCTACAGCCGCGCGCGCCTCGATGCCTTGCGCGCGCAGCATCGTCCGGTCTTCATCAATGCCACGGCCGCGTGGTGCATCACCTGCCTGGTGAATGAGAAGGTCGCCTTCTCGGATGCGGCGGTGCAAAGCGAACTTGCGCAGCACCACATCGCTTATCTGGTGGCCGATTGGACAAACCGCGATCCGGAGATCACCGCGCTTCTCGCCGCGCACGGCCGCTCCGGCGTGCCGCTCTATCTGTACTACGCGCCGGATGCCGCGGACCCGCTCGTCCTGCCGCAAGTGCTCACTCCCGGCGAGGTCCTGAAAGCCATCCGGCCGTAGGCGTATTTGTTGCCCGCCAAAGCCCACCCACGCACGGCGCGTTGCGCGTGACTTCCCCAAAAGGCAACGCAATTGCGCGGCGAAATGGGTATGGTGGGGCATAACCACGCCAAGAAATTTGCAAACGGGGAGCCACAGGAATGAGCGTATTCAGCGCCGCCGATTTCAATGCACACGAAACCGTCGCCTTCTTTCACGACAAGCACAGCGGCCTGAAATCGATCATCGCCGTTCATTCGACGGCGCTCGGCAATTCGTGTGGCGGCGTCCGCATGTATCCTTACGCGAACGACGATGCCGCGCTTTCCGACGTGCTGCGGCTGTCGCGCGGCATGAGCTACAAGAGCGCCATCGCCGGCCTGCCGCTTGGCGGCGGCAAGGCGGTCATCATCGGCGATCCTGCCAACGACAAGAATGAAGCGCGGCTGCTTGCTTTCGCCGACGCCGTGAACGAGCTCGACGGCCGCTACATCACCGCCATGGATGTCGGCGTCACGCAGAAGGATATGCCGGTCATCGCGCGCCGCACGAAGTTCGTGGCGGGCTACGACCAGCCCGGCAAGACGGGCGGCGATTCAGGCCCGTGGACGGCGCTCGGTGTGTTCCTCGGCCTGAAAGCAGCGGTGAAGCACAAGCTGGGCGTGGACAACACGAAGGGATTGACCGTCGCGGTTCAGGGTCTCGGCAAAGTGGGCATGGCGGTAGCGCGGCAGCTGCACGATGAAGGCGCCAAGCTGATCGTCGCCGATGTGAACACAAGCGCCGTCGAACAGGCGCAGGCGAAATTCGGCGCGCGTGCGGTGCCGGTCGAGGAGATCGTGACGAGCGAATGCGATGTGTTGTCACCCAATGCGCTGGGCGCCATTCTGGATGACCGCACCATCGCCGATTTGCACGCCAGGGTGGTGGCAGGCGGCGCCAACAACCAGCTGGCGCGCGACGAACATGGCGAAGCGGTGCGCGCGCGGGGAATCCTCTACGCGCCGGATTACGTCATCAATGGCGGCGGCATCATCGCGGTGGCCGGCCAGATCTTCGGCTGGAGCGATGCGGAGATCGAACGCCGTGTTGTCAGCATTGCCGATACGCTGGGCCAGATCTTCCGCCGCGCCGACAGCGAAAGCGTGCCGACCGGCAATATTGCGGATCGCATGGCCGAAGAACGCATGGCGGCTGCGAAGTCTGCGCCGGCACAAGCCGCGGAATAACCGCCGCTCCACCCTTGCCCCTGGGCATTAATGACGACGGCCTCGTGGCCGGCTACGTCACGGACTCCAAAGGCCCCCACGGCGTCCTGCGCATTCCGTAGGCGCAGGCCAACGCTTGTGATCAAGGCCACACCCTCCCCTTGAGGGAGGGTCGAAATTTGTGAGCGCACACGAAGCAAATTTCGGGAAGGGGTTGTTGGCTTGGCTCCCGAATCCTCCCCGAAAAATCTTCCGCTTTCGCTCCAGATTTTTCGACCCTCCCTCAAGGGGAGGGTGTGAGTGGTGCCAAAGTTGTCACGCAATGGGGATAAGGCCTTCGCCAAAAACGAAATGGGCGGGAGGCCGTGAGGCATCCCGCCCAGATCCGTGGCGCCTGCAATGCGCGACCTTCGCTGCCGACCCGAAGAGTGCAACAGGCGGATAACGCACCCGGCGCCTGGTTCGGTTCCAGAAGGGGCTTCGCGTTGCCGCAAAGTCCCCTCTTTCGCCACGCTGGCGTGCCATCCGTGAAGATCGCTCGCCCGCGTTTTCGCCGAACGAATTAAGCGTCGTTCGCGAAGTCATCGCCCTGCTCTTCGCGTTCGTACCTCCGCGAGAAACAGTCCCGTGGGCTATTCCGTTTTCTCCTCGCGTCGCCGGCCTTGCGGCTGGCATCGCCATTCGATTGCGGCACGGGCTGAAGCTTGTTCCGTCTTGTCGCCGGGAGGGCCACTCCCGGTTTCTTGCCGGCGCCTCAGTTGTTGAGAGGATATGCGCGCGCTTAGGAGGCCGCAATATATTTCGCTTGCATTTTCGAATTCATCCACAGGTGATTCGATTTCGGGTGGAACCGGCAAGAAAATGTCTTTGCCTGAATTCAGGCGTTGGATGGTGTAAGCTCGGGGGTATCGGGGGAATGACGATGATCGCGAAAATTTCAGCGCTGCTCGCAGTGACAATCGCATTCGCTGCTCACGCCGCGCACGCGGATGTGGTGATCTCGAATAAGCCGACGCAAAACATGAACTGCGATGCCGGAGTGTGCACGGCGACGGCGCAGAAGGCGGTGCTGAACGTTGGCGAGCTGCAAACCATGCTGGCGAGCGGCGACGTCGCGGTGAAGACCGAGAGCATCGCGAAAGACATCGACATCGCGCAGCCGCTCACCTGGAGCAGTACCAGCCGCCTGACGTTCGATGCGCAACGCTCGGTGACGGTGAAAAAACAGATCACCGTGGCGGGGCAGGGCGCACTCACCGTCACCACCAATGACAGCGGCGCGTCGAAGAAGAACGATGGCGAATTCATCATCGTGCCGGAGCATGGCAGTGTGCAGTTCTGGGATTTGTCCAGCAGCCTGATCATCGACGGCAACAGCTACACCTTGGTGGGCGACATCAAGACTCTCGCCACCGACATCGCCGCCAATCCGTCCGGCTTCTATGCGTTAGCGAAATCCTACAATGCGTCGCACGATGGGATCTACGCGAAGGCACCGATCTCTACCGATTTCACAGGCATTTTTGAGGGTCTCGGAAATACGATTTCTAACCTGTCGCTCAATGTCGGCGCATTTGAGCCGTACGGCTTCTTCGCCTATGTCGGCACTGGAGGCGTAGTAAGAAATCTCATCCTCAAGGACGAAACACTCAAGGCAGACCATGTTTCTGCGGTTGGCCTTTTAGCGGGAGGCAACGAAGGCTCGATTAGACGATGCCGGGCCATCGGATCGGTGAAGGTTGGCGGACAGACAGTGGGCGGTCTGGTTGGAGTAAACTTTGGAACAATTGTTCTGTCCCATGCTGATGCCAAAATTGGCGGAGAGGTGACGTTGGGCGGTGGCCTAGTGGGCTACAATGAAGGAGGAATGGTGGGGTCGTCTTACGCAACAGGCTCGATCGCTCTTAGAAATGGTAGCCTCTCTTATGTTGGAGGCTTGGTCGGAGAGAACGGCGGCTCGATCCCAAATACCTACGCCCTCAATCGTGTGAAGAACGGCAGAAAAAATAATAACTCTTGGTTTGGCGGTTTGATCGGGAAAGACGATTCGTCTGGTCAGATTTCAAATTCCTACGCGGCTGGTGAAATCAATGTTCCAGCGGGTGGTGTCGTGGGATTCGACAGTTCGCCAGCGGGAAGCTTTGTAAACGCTTATTGGGACTTGGATGATGGTGTCAGTGATCCAGCCAATGGCGCTGCCAACATCAAGAACGATCCTGGCATTACCGGACTCACCGACACGCAATTGAAATCCGGATTGCCGGCCGGCTTTGATCCGAAAGTCTGGGCCAGCGATCCAAACATCAACAACGGCTATCCGTATCTGCTCGCCAACCCACCACAGTAACTCCGCATCGGTTCACCTCCCCACAAGGGCACAAGGGGGAGGTGAAACGCGTTCATTCTCCGCTGAATCGTTGAAAGCCATTTCAAATCAACGGTGAAAATAAATCCATTCTCCATTGCGATTCTGGCATTACAATTCAGCGCATGAATGTGCAGTTCGCAGTCAGATGTATGCTCGCAAAACGCGTTGCACCCATCGCAATTCGTCATGGCCGGGCTCGTCCCGGCCACCCATATCCGCGTTGCCGATTGTGTTCATGGATGGCCGCTTGCACTCCGGCCGCGCCTTGCGCGGACCGGGGTGCCGGCGACGACGGTGGAAAGGACGATGCGCGCTTGCGAATGCGAAATTCTTCACTTCGACTGCTCGTCCGCGCGCGAGCCGCAACATGTTGTGTGCTGGAGAATGGAGTCCGGGAAAGGAGGGGGACCCCTCCCCCCCATTTTTTACAAACGAATGCCTGGAGGAGGGGGCGCGCGATTTTTCGACAAACAAACCGAACAATTCGATTTCGCTCCTCCGCGCACTTCCCCCTCCCGCAAGGGGCGGGGGAAGTTCAATGGGAGGGAATACGTTTTCGCGAAAACAACCGCAAGCCAGTTTCGCTGCCGGATCAAAAGCTTAGGAGAGGTGCCGAATTGAATTGAAAAATTTTCGAAGGTGACGTCAGCGGCGGCCGAAGAGGCGCTCGATGTCGGCGAGCTTCAGCTCCACATAGGTCGGCCGGCCGTGGTTGCACTGGCCGGAATGCGGCGTCGCTTCCATCTCGCGCAGCAGCGCGTTCATCTCGTCCGCCGAAAGCCGGCGGCCCGAGCGCACCGAGGTGTGGCAGGCGAGTGTGGCGGCAACATGATCGAGCCGCTCTTTCAGCGAGGTGGCGGCGCCGGTTTCCGCTAGCTCGTCGGCGAGATCGCGCAGCAGCGCCGAGATATCGATCTGGCCCAGAAGCGCCGGTGTTTCGCGCACGATCACCGCGTCCGGTCCGAACGGCTCGACCACCAGGCCCAGTTCGGCGAATTCCTCGGCGCGCGCGGCGATGCGGTCCACCTCCGCAGGATCGAGCGAGACGACTTCCGGAAGCAGCAGCGGCTGGCGCGCCACACAGCCATTGCCGAGCGCCTTCTTCATCCGCTCGTAGACGATGCGCTCATGCGCGGCATGCTGATCGACGATCACGATGCCGCCGCCGGTTTGCGCCACGATGTAGTTCTCGTGCAGCTGCGCGCGGGCGACGCCGAGCGGGAGATGCTCCGTAGACGGAGCATCCGGCGTTGCCTCGGCCCGCGCGGCGGAGACCTGCGCATCGGCCGGCGAAAACAGCGGCGCATGGTATTCGCGGCCGGGATCGGAGAAGCCAGTTGGATATGGCGAATGATAGTGATGCGGGAACGGTGCCGTCTGCGGCCGCAACGCCGACAGCGCGTCGTTCGAAACGGTGGTGGAGGCGCGGTGACCGGCCTCGTGCAACGCCGCCTTCAGCGACGAGACGATCAGTCCTCGCACCAAACCGGAATCGCGGAAGCGGACTTCAGTTTTCGCCGGGTGCACGTTCACGTCCACGAAGGTGGGATCGCAATCGAGAAACAGCGCCAGCGCCGGATGGCGGTCGTGCGCGAGATAATCGGCATAGGCGCCGCGCACTGCGGCCAGCAGCAGCCGGTCGCGCACCGGGCGGCCGTTCACGATCAGGAATTGCAGCGCGGAGTTGGCGCGGTTGTACGTCGGCAATCCCGTGAAACCGCCGATGCGGACGTTCTCGCGCTCCGCCGCAATCGGCACGGCGTTGTCACCGAAGTCGCGCCCCATGATTTTCGCCAGCCGCTTCAGCCGGCCGCCGAACAGATCGCCTTCACTCTCCAGTGCCAGCACGCGGCGGCCGTCCATGGTAAGCGTGAAGGCCACATCGTGGCGCGCCATGGCGAGCCGCTTCACCACATCGAGCGTCGCCAGATCTTCCGAGCGCGACGACTTCAGGAATTTGAGCCGGGCTGGTGTGGCAAAGAACAGCTCGCGCACTTCCACCCGCGTGCCGGATTGCCCATACGCGCGAAAGGCGCAGGGAATCGGCCCGCGCATGTCGCCGCCTTCGACGCGGATCTCGTGCGCCTCGCCGGTTGCCGTGCGGCTCGCGATGCACAGGCGGCCGACAGCGCCAATCGAGGGCAGCGCCTCGCCGCGAAAGCCGAGGGTGGCGATGCGGGCCAGATCGTCTTCGCCATCGATGACCGGCAGCTTGGACGTGGCGTGGCGCTCGACCGCAAGGCGCAACTCGCGCGCCTCCATGCCGATGCCGTCGTCTTCCACCAGGATAAGGTCGGCGCCCCTATTGGAAGTGGCGATGTCGATATGAGCGGCGCCGGCATCGAGTGCGTTCTCCACCAACTCCTTCACGGCGCTGGCGGGACGCTCCACCACTTCGCCGGCAGCGATGCGGTTGATGGTGCCTTCCGCGAGCTTGCGGATGCGCGGGTTCGATTCGGCGCTCACAACATGAGTTTAGCAGAAGGGGCAGGGCGGCGGCGCGAGCCTGCCTGTTTCGTCAACAGCTCAGCGCGGATTGCCGCCCGGCGCGGCCGCCGCCGGCACGCGCGTCTGCTCCTTGGGCTTGGCGGCCGTGGTGGCGGAGAGGGGCGGCTTCGACGTGGGCGTCGCGGTCTTGGGTGGCGCAGGCTTGGGCGGCGGCTGGGCAGGTGCGGGCGGTTTGCCGGCCGGCAGCGGTTTCGTGCGCACCGAGGGACCCTGCAGGCTGCCGCCAATGGTGATCGTCATCTTCGCGGGATTGTACAGCCGCTTCGCCACCCGCTTAATGTCATCCAAGGTCACCGCGTTGATCAACGCGTTGCGCTTCTGGATGTAGTCGATGTTCAGGCCCACGCGCTGAAACGAGTTGAGCTGGCCGGAAATGCCGGTGTTGGAATCGAAGGCCAGGGGAAACGATCCGGTGATGTAGGTTTTGGCGTCCGCCAGTTCCTTTTCGGTGGCGCCGTTCTCGGCGAAGTCCTTCATAGTGGCGCGCGTGACATCGATGGTCTGGCGCATGGCGCCGGCTCGCGTCGCCACCTGCACCGCCAAGATGCCGGCCTTGCGCAAGGTGTCGAGCGAGCTGCTGATGCCGTAGGTGAGGCCGCGCTTTTCGCGCACCTCCTGCATCAGCCGCGAGGAAAATCCCCCGCCGCCAAGAATGTAATTGGCGACATAGGCTGGAATGAAGTCGCGGTCGCTGCGCAGGACTCCGGGCAAGCCCATCACGGCATTGGGTTGCGGGATCGGCATCGGGATCACATGCGTGCCGGGCGTCCCCATATGCGTGACCGCCGGCAGCGGCGGCGCCCATTTGGCAGGCAGCTGACCGAAAGCGCTGCCGATCAGCATTTTCAAATCGTCCGGACTGGCGTCCCCGGAAACAGAAATCTTCAAGCCGTTCCGCACCCAGTGGCTCTGTGCGAAGGTCTTGATATCCGTGCGATTGATGTGCGCGACCGACGCAGGCGTGCCGTTGATCGGATGCGCATAGGGGTGATCGCCGAAGAACGACACCATGAACGCTTTGGAGGCGACATCCTGCGGATCTTCATCGTCTTGCTGAAGCGATGCCAGAATCTGCGCACGTATCCGAGCGATCGCTTCGGCCTCGAAGCGCGGCTTGGTGAGTGCGAGACCCAAGAGATGAAAAGCCTCTTTCGCATTCTCCTTCAGCGTCACCAGCGAAATAACGAGGTAATCCCGCGTTGGCGTCATGCTGAGGCGAATGGCCTTGTTGCTGAGCGCCGACTGATAGGCCTGCGAATTAAGATTGCCGGCGCCTTCATTGAGAAGATCGGCCGTGAAGGCTGCGAGGCCAGGCTTCTTGCGCGGATCATAGGCCGAGCCCGCCGGCAGCGCCGCCGTCATCGCGATCATGGGCAGGGTGTGGTCTTCCACGTACCACACCTGCACATCCTTCCCCATGTCGAGCGTCTTGACGCTTTCCAGCACATTGGGATCCTAAGCTTAGAATTCCACGTGGACAAGTTGTCGCG
>JADMIO011260252.1_pt1 | contig 75472 bp, 70 predicted proteins | sample 8958161 | NCBI WGS metagenome assembly JADMIO01 (sample SAMN16585339, study PRJNA669376) | soil metagenome | isolation source: Crop rotation soil | place: USA: Cullars Rotation, Alabama | collected 2011 | reverse complement strand
TCATGATAACGATCTGTAAAGCATGTCATGATAATGAACACCTCCGTGGCCGCCCGACGTGGAATTCTGTTCTTTGCCGCGAGCGTGTTGCGGGAGATCGAGTCTCACGTCCATTGATTCGTTCCTAGGTTGTGGTTCCTAGAGATCACGTTCCACGCCGGGCGGCCACGGAGGGCCGCCCCTACAGTACAAGCCAGGATTGTTGCTGTAATCGCCCGTCGTTAGTAATTGAGCTTGCCGACAAGAGTAAGATCGAAACCGCCGGTTATAGGGTTGATGGACACAACAAAGTTAAAATCGCCAGTAGCTCCTTCGAACCTGCCCGTGCCTCCTACGATATGGAAGACACCCTGATCCATAGCCGCAACCGGATCGAGGATTCCGTCGATCTGAACTAGAAGCGTATCTCCGTTGGCTGCAGTGATCGTTGCTTGCCCGCCGGAATGTAACACGCCGTTGCTGTCAGGTGTGTATGTGACGTGCCCGGTGACGGTCCACTGACCGAGGTGTGTCGCGGTGCCGGAGCCAGTCGGGATGGCGCCAATCACATTACCGTTTGCATCAGTGAGCAGAGTGGCGACGCCCGATCCCTTAAGAGCGAAGGGACGCTCGACGGCGGATGCGGGGATCGTCCCCAACAGCAGGAAGGTTACTAGCATCAGAGTGCGTATTTTCATGAAGCGTTTCATTACCATTCTCCTTCTAAGTAGTAAGTTATTAATTCCGAGTGAGGTATAGAGTGATAACGACGCTCTACACTTCCATCGAGGCCGGCCAGTATTAATTGTCGGCTCCAGCCTCTCGTCACCTTAGAGTGGTAAGTAAACAGAAAACATCACACTCTGATTGGCGGCGGAGAATAGTTAGGGGGTAGACTCAGTTACCTGGAGATTGTGTAGCCATGACTGAAGATGAATTCCAAAAACTTCTTAGGTGGGAGCCTAAAAAGAACGCACGATTCACATTCACGCTGGGTGAGACAGTGCGTATCAAGTCTGGACCATTCGCCGCTTTTTCAGGAAGGATTGAAGGAATCAATCAGGCCAAATCCCTTCTCAAGGTGGCAGTGACGGTCTTTGGTCGAACCGAGCCTCTCACGCTTAGATTCCTCGACGTTGAAAAAGTTAACTGAGTTTCCCGAGATGTAGGACGCGAACGCCGATTCAAATCAAATTGACTGTGATAGCCCACCTGACAAAATCGCCAGCTTAATCATTACATAGTAGTGGGCAGACAATTCGTTGACTTTTACCGGCGATGGGAATATTGTCCGGTTCGTTCATTAATCGATTTCTCACGGGTGCTGCTGTTTCTGCATACTCGCGTAGGTGTTCAAATGCCGGACGGGCCAGTCTTCCTCGCAAGTTGTAACTGATCTTCCCAGTCCTTCTTACCCTCTTCACGGTTACGGTCCGACGATGATGGGACAATCAATCATACTCGTACTCGACTCCGATCCGACGAATGTCCTCGGCGAACGGATTCGCGAAACCCTTGCTCTTTCGTTTAGCTCCACCGTCCATCTCCGGCAAGATTCTGCAACTATGGCCGAGGCTATTTTTGGTGGGGATGAATTGTCCAAGATCATCTCGCAACACGATCCATCTCTGATTTTCATCATCATCCCGCCTGGGCAATTTGCGGAAGCAGGACGTTTCTTTCAGCGTCTTAGAACAGAATTAAAATCCCCAGTACCGGTTGTTGCCGTTACGGAATCGGGCCGACCTGACGACGTGCTTTCGCTGCTAAAACTTGGGGTTGCTGATTTCCTCACTCCGCCGTTTGAGGAGATTAACGTTCTGCCTCGAGTTTGGCGATTACTGGGAGACGCCCATCATGAAGCCTCTGAAACACAAAGGTTGAAAGAGCAGTTAGGATTGCGACAACTCGTCGGTGAAAGCCCCGAGTTCATCGCTCAAATCAAGAAGTTTCCGGCGATTGCGAAATGTGGCGCCAGCGTTTTCATCTACGGAGAAACTGGAACCGGAAAGGAACTTTGTGCGCGAGCCATTCACTATCTAAGCAAGCGAGTGGATAAGCCTTTCATTCCGGTCAATTGTGGGGCCATCCCACTCGAGCTCGTTGAAAATGAGTTGTTTGGCCATGAACGGGGCGCCTTCACCGGAGCCTTTACTGTGCAACCCGGATTGATTAAGGAGGCCGACGGAGGCACGCTATTTCTAGACGAGATTGATTGTCTCCCACTCCTGGCCCAGGTGAAGTTTTTGCGCTTTCTTCAGGAGAAAGAGTATCGACCGCTGGGTGCGACAAAGATGTCAAAGGCGGACGTACGAATCATCGCCGCAACTAATGTGGATTGTGAAGAGGCGTTGAAGACTGGAAAACTTCGGCGCGATCTCTACTATCGGTTGAATGTCGTGCCGCTTACTCTCCCGCCGCTTCGCGAACGACAAAAAGATATCTCCCTGCTGGCGCGCCACTTCCTGATCACTTACGCGCACGAGTTTCACCGAACGGCACTGGACCTGTCAGATGAAGCTCTGCGTAAGTTGCAGTTCTATCACTGGCCCGGCAACGTGCGGGAATTGGAACACATTATCGAACGTGCCGTTATGCTCTCGGAGCATCAGGTAATACTTGACTCTGACATTATGATACCCGCTCCCGAGAACGATGAGAGTGAAGAGTCGTTCGGCCGAGCGAAGGCCAGGGTCGTCTCTGAATTTGAAAGAATGTATATCCAGCGGCTCCTGGTCGCCTGTGAAGGCAACGTAACAAAAGCGGCGCAAAAGGCCTGCAAGAATCGCCGGGCATTCTGGCAGTTAATCCGCAAGCACCGGATCGACGTGCAGCATTTCAGGATCTACGCCACCTAACCAGAGACAATCCGCTGTCGCCTGCCGGACATTCTTGTCATAGGCTATGTTTCTCTCCCGCAAGACTTTTCCAATTACACCTACCAGCAACTGAGACAAAAAAGTCTCAGTGCCTTCCCACGTTACTCAATAGCACGAACGAAATGCTGGTCCAAACGGCTATCGGTCGTTGGCATAACCGTTGCTCAATGTTACCCGAAGTGAAAACTGCCGGGGCGTATTCAGTATGAGCAAAGCTCAGACGTCGCAAATCGCTCATGAGATCTTAGGCTATCTGGTGAAGCATCCCCGAGCCCAGGACACGTTTGAAGGAATCCTCGAATGGTGGCTATTGGAGGAAAGAATCGAGCGACGAAGGGCTGAAGTAAGAACGGCCCTCGCTGAACTCGTCAGTGATGGATATCTGTTGGAGTGCGAGGGTAAATACGCGAGAACTCATTACCGAGTAAATGAAGAAAAATACAAAGAGATCGCAGCGCGCTACAAGTCAAATCAAAATTCAGACACGGACGCGCGTTCGCGTATCGATGAGTAAATAGAAGAATCACGACTAGGAGTTAACGGAGTCTCACTAACAATGCTCCTACGCCCAATGATCGGTTCCTGGGAAGTGCCAAGGATCGAACACATCGCTACGACTGAAATGCGCCGGCTCGCGATTTTGCCAGTGCCTGGCTTGTCCGGCGACTTGCATCAAGACCTCGGCCGCGGAGCGCTGGCCGTGCAAATCTCGGGCTCGCTTTTTGGCGATGAAGCGCGCGATGCATTTTTAAAAGAACTGCGCGAAAAATTTCTGGCGGGCGAAGCAGTCGATTTCATCGCTGACATTACAAAGGAATCGGAGTTGGAACAGGTTCTGATTGTGTCTCTTTCGCTCGATGAACAATCCGATAAGACCGATGTCTTTCGTTACGCGATCGCCTTGCGCGAATACACCGAACCACCTGAGCCAGCGGGGCCGCAATCGGATTTCGGTCTTGATGTGGATGCGGATTTGGGTTTGGACGCTGAACTCGGACTCGATCTTCTGGACCTTCCCAGTCTCATGATTGACATTCCAAAGGTCGGTGATCTTCTCGCTCCACTAAAGCCTGCGGCCGCCAATCTGAAAGCGACTCTGTCCGGCGTTGAAAAAGAAGTACTCGAGCCTTTGAAAAATCTTTTCGATAAACCCTTGTTGCCGTGATCGCTACCAAATTTTTAAGCGTGATTGCGAATTACCTCAAGAACGACGCGCGGTTGGATCCCGTGCCGGTGACTGTCGGCATAACAGATCCTGTAAGTACGACAGAACTGCCGGCGGTAGTGCTTTCGATGATGAACGTGCGACAGCTTGGTAATGGATTGGGGGAACGTTCGCAGGTAATTACCAACGGCGCATTGCCCTGGACCTCGACATTGGATCTCGAGAACCTCCCGAGCGAAACATCCACTGTCTTGAGTGCCACTGGGCGCCGCGAACTGGTACTGCCGCACGGAGGATTAGTGCGGCAAGATGGGTTCGTTGGCGCTCTCACACAAACAGACATCTCCGTCACAGTCGCAGGTGAGGCGCGTCAACTCGCTGCAGCGAATCCGACAGCAAACCAATTTCAAGTTGATCCACAACTCGGCCGGCTGATTTTTGCTGACGCACTCCCTAACACCGGCAACGTCATCGTTAATTATTTTCTCGGACAATGGGAAGAGCGCGTGATGTCTATAGCCGGACTGCTGCGTTTGACGGTACACGCAACCGACGCCGCGATCGTTGGCAAGCTGAGCGATGCAGCAGTCGACGCTCTTGAGCCACCGCGTTCTAAAGGAATCGCCGGCTTGAAAGGAATGAATCTTGTAAAGCTCGGCAGCATTCAGCCACCGGATGAAGCCCTGGCCAAATCGCGAGCGCGAGTGGCGCTGCTTTCCTTTGAGTTCGAACTGAAGATCAACCAACCGGAGTCTGCGGGCGGCATCATTCTGAGCGTTCAGGTCAAGAGCAATTTCGGAGACTTTGCTGTCTCCGCGTGATCGAACGCATTCACATTTTGAGTAGGAGGCATGTATGAGCGAAGCGATTGGCGAAATGATTCTTCCGGGGACCTATATCGAAGTACGTGCCGAAGGACTGATCGGCGTCGGTGGTATTTCCACCGGCAACATTGGCGTGGTCGGCACCGCCAATCGTGGCAAGCCAAACGAAGTAAAAGTCCTGGGTAGTTATAGTGAGGCCCTTGAGACCTTTGGCTCGTACGACCGTTGGCCTGACTCGGGATCGCCGAATTTTACCTTGACCCGAACACTCGAACAGGTCTTCAAGGGTGGAGGCTCGACGGTGTACGCCGTACGAGTGGCTAATGGCGAACCAAAATCCATGTCGTGGACCGTTGAAGACGGTGCGGCAACTCCAGCCAAACTATTCACCCTCACCGCCACTTCGCCGGGCAGTTGGGCCAACGATATCACTGCCACACTGACGAAGACGCCTGGATCTCCTCCTGGTCCAGTAACCATCGAATTGAAATACAAGCAGTTGAAAGAAACGTTCAGCGGCGCGAATGCCGGAGAACTTATCCGCGAGATGAAAGCCAGCCGTCTTGTTGAACCGAGCGAGGCTACGGCTGTGGACGCGCCAAAAGTACCCGACAAGATCACGCCTGCTACCGGGGCCGGTAACATCGGTTCTGATGCGGCGAATGCCACTGCAACCGAAATTGGCAACGGACTAGGACTGCTGGCGAACGAGCCAGTGAACATCATCGCGATCGGAGGGCTCAGTGCTGCGAACGTCACAAGCACCGTACTGGGCCATCTTGAAGCGACGGAAAATGACGGGCACGAACGCCTGGCAGTATTGGGAGTATCGGGTGACGAGTTAAGCACAATTTCGAACAACGCCGCGCTGGGAAGTAATCCCCGCCTGATCCTGGTAGCGCCAGGAATCTTAGCTGACGACGCAGCGCGCGTTGGTGAAGCCGACAAGAGAGTCAAGCTCACGGCTCCTTACGCCGCGGCTCTGGTAGCGGGCCGCTTATCAACTCTGGCGCCGCACATCAGTCTCACCAACAAAGACGTTGCGGCAGACGGGCTTACCAAAGATTACACGCGCGCGGAGCAGAAGAACCTGCTTGGCAAGCAGGTGCTCGTCTTACAAAAGAATTTAGGGATACGCGTCTTGAAAGGCATAACAACCGACACCGCAGCGTTTCGACAAATCACGACGCGACGCATTGTCGATTATGCGAAGGCGGGAGTTCGTATCGGTTCTAATCCCTATATCGGACGGCTCAACAATTCCAGGGTACGCGGGGCCTTGCAGGTCACGCTGGATTCATTCCTCGCAAGCATGGTGTTGGATGAAATGCTGATCAGTTACGAGCTTCAGGTCACTGCCACCCGCGCCCAGGAGATCGTGGGCCAGGCTTTAGTAACGATGACCTTGCGACCGACATTCTCTATCGATTTCATCAAGGTCATCATGAATCTGGAATGAGAATCTGTCATCCATTACTGGAGGAACTATGGCGACAACAGTTTATCGAGGCTCCGACGGCACGATTTCATTGGCCGTGGAAGCAGGATTGGAAGGCGACAAGGCAAAGGCAATCAGCGATGCCTATGCGCTAACTCCGATTGGCAGGGTGACTGGCGTGACCGTGCGCGTGACCAACGACGTCGAGGCTTTCCACGAACTTGGCCAACGTTTTCCGACGGAATTGCGCCCCGGCAATGTCAATGTGTATGGAACTATCCGGCGTGCTTACATCAATGGCGCCCTGCTAAAGCTGATGCTGGGCGATGCGGCCGATAGCCGTCCCGCCGGCACCTTTGTGAGTCCGTCATTCAACTTGAATGTGCGGCTGGAGAATCCGTCGTTACCCGGCGTTACATCTTCCGTGACTGTTATGGGCGTGAAGCTGGAAGAGTGGAACTACGATGTGCCGGAAGATCAGTTCTTGATGGAAACAGTCACCTTCCGCGCCCTCTGGGTGAAGGTTGAAGACCAGGCAGGATAAACACAAACGCAAGGCAAAGTTCTATGGTCAGAGCTTTATCTGCAGAAGATCTTTTAGCCGGCGCTTCCACCACTCACACGGTGGAGGTACCTATCTCGCTGTTGAACCCGGAAGAAACGACGGCCAACGGCGAAGCGGGCGAGCTCGTCTTACGGCCGCTCACGGTGCGGGATATCCAGCGCGTAACGGCGGCGGCCAAAGAGCAGCAACTCCTGACCAGCGTGCTGATGGTCCAACAGGCGCTGGTTGCGCCGAAGCTCACGGTCAATCAGGTAGGAGACTTACCTGCCGGACTGGTCCAGTTTCTGCTCGCTAAGGTGAATTCGATCAGCGGGCTGACCCTCGATGGTGACGATCTCGATCGGGCGGTCAAAGCGCCGCTCACTGCCGCATGTTTCACACTGTCTCGCGAATTTGGTTGGACACCGGCGCAATGTTCAGAGCTTACGCTCGGCCAGGTACTGCTCTATCTCGAGATGCTCGCGCGCGGAGATGGGGAGGAAACCTAATGGCAATAGCGGTTCCCAATCCTAAGCTGCGTGCTTACTTCATCGGAGCTTCGACCGCGAGACACACGCAAAAAATGATCCGAACACTCGAAGAGCGTTGCACTTCGTTGTTCGAATCAAACTCAGAGCTATTGATCTTTCGTGAAGACGATCTGGTGTGGTCGCTGCTGAAACCTATGAGGACCGACGAGATGCTGGCCCGTTTCGGGAACAGAGTGCGATCCCGGCGCGCGGAGGCCGTTGATATCAGACCGGAGGTTGATATCAGACCGCACCAGGTCGCGTCAGCGCGTGCGCAACCCGATGAGATTTCCGACTACGCTGGTGGTAATTCGACCCGAGACAAGAGTGATCAAACACGCGAAGACGTTTTCGCGCGCACTTCTGGTCCGTTCAAGTCAAGTTCAGAGTTGTCGAGCTTTGATCAAGTGGATGCAGTCGCCGAGCTTCTGGTCAACCGATCGAAGTCAAAAATCGTTAAGTATCCGCTGCCGATCGCCGACCAGGTCGCTACCGCTCCCTGTACTGACCCTATCCAAGCGCGGTCGCAAGTTTTGAGGCAAAGGCCGCAAACGAAGACGAATAGTCACAGCGCGAAGGAAGATGTTAATCCCTCACAGCAGACGCACGAGCGAGTATCAGAACCTACAACGCTTTCGATCACTCGCGCGCGAGCGCGCGATCATTTCGACAAGATTTCCGATCGCGCTGGCGTGCGATCGTCGTGGAACCACTTTGTCATCAAGAGGTCCGGCCATGCGGAGCCACTCGGGACCAACACACGCATTCAAAGCAAGGTTACTCATCCGAGCGATATTCGAGTCTTAGACGATGGTCCTACCCGTGACGACGAGGCCTCACGTCCGCAACCGAAGCCTTCCGTGAGAGAGCCGCGCGCCGCATCGTTTAGTGGATCCGCGACGGATGAAAGACACCTGACTTATGAACAACCACTGACCGGTCTTAGGCGACTCGCGGAGATGGCAGTGAACGTTGCGGACGCACGACCAGTTCAGAGTGATCGACAAACTATCGCTGACAACATACGAACACAATCCAGCATTTCCAAGTTGCTGTTACCACACTTTGCGCGCAGTGAAGAGGCAGCAGAGTTGGAGTCGGCGATTACCGACTTCCTGCGTCAGGAAATGCTGCGCCATGGCATCGGCTTAGAAGGCAGTTAACGTGAAACCTGGACTTCCATCTGCGATCCTGACCATCGACGGGCGTTCGCTGAACGCGGCCGAGGCCGGTTTGGTGAGTTTGCGGATAGCGTTGGCAATCGACGCGCATCATTGGGCGCGAATTATCGTCTGGCCTCGTTCGAAGTTCGCGAGCGTCAAACCCGGAGCCGTTCTGTCTGTTGCCATCGGCGTCGTTGATTCGGAAGAGGATGTGCTTTCCGGTGAGATTACCAGCGTTTCTCAAACAGCACAGGCAACAGTCCTGGAAGCTCTCAGCACCACGGCGGCATTGAGCCGGACTCGTCGTTCCCAAAGTTACATGAGCCAACCGATTGCGGACATCGTTCGAGACCTCGCGGGCGCGATCGATGTCGATGAGATCGAAGCGAACCTTAAGCTCGAGGCTTACAGTGTGGACGATCATCGCACCGTCTGGTCGCACCTGATGGAACTCGGGGAACTCTCGGGCGCGGAGATTGGATCGAGCGCGAGCGGTGGATTGCGATTTGTTCCGGTTCGTTCAGGTTCTGCTACCCGAACATTTCGACATGGCGCGGAGCTGTTGGAGTGGAAAGTTGGAGCCGGCCAGGTGATGGACGCGCTCGGAGTAGCAGCGCACGGCGCCGGCAGTGAGGCCGGCCAGACAAAATGGCACTGGGCACTTCACGACCCTCTGGCGTCCGCAGACAAACCGTCGCGTGTGGTTGGGACGTTTCACAGTCGAGATGCGGCGGACAACCTTGCTAAGTCCTTAACTGCGCGCGCTAAACGAAGTGCAGTTCGTGGCTGGCTGCGGGTGGTGGGCGACTCGAAGGTTCGTCCCGGAGAGATCGTCGCCATCAGTGATCTTCCCGGCGATGATCCTGGACCACTCCGGGTCCTGACAGTCAGACACACTCTCGATGCCAATGGTTTTCTAACGCACCTGACAGTTGAAGGCGCCGGCGCGAGTGGGCTGGGGTTATCGATATGAGCGACGTTGTCACCATGCTGCGCGCGATCGTCCGAGAGGAGCTGACACATCATCGCTGCCCTGAATTGGGAATCGTGACAGAGGTGTTTCCCGGCGACGGCAATGAGAACAATCACGAGGTTAGCGTGCGCCTTCGAGCAACTGGAGTCGAATTGAAGCATGCCGCGGTCAGCGTCGGCCGGCTGGGAATTTCGATGCTGCCGGAAGTTGGTGATCTGGTACTGCTGGCTTTTGTAGCAGGCGACATAAATGTTCCGGTGGTAATTGGTTCGATCTACGACAACGAGAAACAGGCTCCAAAGGCGGGACCGCTGGAAACTATTTATAAGCCGTTTGGAGATCAAGACTCATCGATTCGCCGATTGCATGTGGAACTGGCCAGCGGCAGCACTTTAACGATGGGTGACGACAAGCTGCAGATTGAAAGCGGCGGAACTAAGGTTGTGATTGAGAACGACGGCGATGTGACCGTAAAGTCCGCCGCCGCAGTGAGCATTGAATCGAGTGGTGACATCACGCTCGACGCGGGCGGAAATCTTCAGCTCGCGGCGAAACAAAGTGTGACGATCAAGGGACAGTCGACGACAGTCGAAGGGCAGGCAGATGCAAAGCTCAAAAGCCCGGCAGTCACGCTTGCGGGAATGACGAGTTTCAGCGCTCAGTAGAGAGGAGTAATGATGCCTGGACCACCAGTCAGCATGGGATGCGCAGTAGTGCTCAGCCCCGGCGCCGCGGGTCCGCCTGACAGCGGTTTTATCAGCGTGATCACGCAAACGATTGCGACCGCTAATGGAATGCCACTGGCAACGATTGGAAGCATATGTCAGATGGTGAACTCAGTTTCCGGCACCCCCTATCCGTTACCGATCGGCAACGGTGGGTCTGGTTCGGTAAGCATTAACGGCATGGCGCTGGTGCGAATGGGAGATCAAATTCCTTCCGGTCCGGGAGTCCTGATGATACTTGGACCACCCGCAGCACCGTTCATCACTGACCAGGGAGCTCCTTAATGGCTAATCGTGATGGGCAAAAACTAGCTCCGCTGTTCGGCCGCGACCTGCGTCTGATTTATGGCAGCAGCACCGGATTTTTTGAGGATGCCGATCTCGAAAGCGCGCGGTCATTCAAAGGAATACGCGGCGGACGAGACCTGCTGGTCAGCGACGGAATCGATAACCTGACTCAAGCGATTGCCAACCGGTTAAAGACTCGCAAGGGAGAACTGGCAGACCTGGGCCATCCCGATTACGGATCTCGCCACCACGAGCTAATCGGTGAACCTAATATCGATCGTACTCGAAATCTGATCAAGCTTTATGTGCTACAGGCGCTGCGCGATGAACCACGCATCGCGCGCGTGTTATCGGTGAAGGTTTATGCCGAGCACGAGCCGCCGCGGGACAAAGTGCGTATCGACCTGAGCGTTCTGGTGATCGGTGAGCCGGCGCCATTGAACCTGGTAGTTCCGTTTTCTTTGGGGGTGGAAATTTGAGTTACGCAGCCGAGCCGTACGCACAATTCGTTGACGACTTGTTGATGGCGCTGACCGGCGGCGTCATCCGGCAGCAGTTTTCTTTTCTTAAAGAGCTCGAGCCTTTTCGTCTTACTAATCCTGATCCGATTATCCCGAGCACGGTCCAGGTGTTTGGGATTGCCGATGGAACCTATCGCCGGTTTCGTCCCCAAACCGATTACGTTCTTGGAAAAGACTCAACCATCCAGTGGAGAAAGAGCGAAGACGGCACGCGGAAGGCTGACGCCATCTGGCCCGACGAGAGCACAACTTTTTATGCCAACTTCGAGACTGTTTCCGAAGCCGGTGCAGCGCCGCTACTGACTGATCGAAATCCCGGCAGCGTAACTCGACTCATTGCGGAGAGTTTTGCGCGCGAATTTGCGGTTGTCTCGCGCCAGTTGGAAGCCGTGTATCGTGCTGGTTTTATCGACACTGCGAGCGGGCGCGATTTGGACCAGCTTGCGATGCTCGTCGGAGTTACGCGCCGCGGTGTTACCTTCGCTTCAGGTGCTGTAGTGTTCGCGCGTTCCACGCCATCGCCCGCCGATATTTTTATCCCTGCCGGAGCGAGGCTCTCGACGACGCAGCCACCGCCTGTGATGTTTGAGACCATGCAGGGCGAAACCCTGCGCCGCGGAAATCTTAGTGTCGAAGTTCCGGTACAATCTTTGGTCGCAGGTTCAAGAGGCGTGGTGGCTGCGAACGCTATCGGTGTGATCCATCGACCGATCCTCGGAATCGAAACGGTCACAAATTCAACCCCCACCAGCTTTGGCGACTCTGTCGAGAATGACGAGGCCATTCGCCGCCGCGCTCGCCGTGCGCTCGAGGGAGCTGGACTGGCGACGACTGGCGCTTTGACCGCAGCCCTGACCACAATTCCAGGCCTTCGCGAAAAGGACATCCAAATTGCCGAGGATCCGCTGGCTCACCCCGGCGTAGTTAAACTCAACGTCGCACTGCCACCAATCAAAGCAGGAGCAAATTTCACTGCCGAGCGAAAGAGGATCATCACTCAGGCGTTAGACCTAATCGAGCAGACGCGCCCCGTCGGCGTGCGTATTCTTCACAACATTGATGCGCCTCGTCCGATTGGCGATGCGAGTCCCGGCGCCGGATCCGCGACACCCACCGGCGGCGACCCGATCATCAGAGTCGACGTGCCGTCCGGCGACATCTTCATGTTCGTTGACGTGATCGCTCAACTCGCTCCCACGACACTGTCGTTAACGCCGCAACAGCGAAATGATCTCATCGAGCGAGGCAAAAAAACGATCAGCGATTTCCTGGCGGAGGCAGGAATCGGAGAGATCCTCGTTTACAACCGGCTGATTGAGCGTTTGATGAACATTGAAGGAGTGCTCGACGTGGCGCTCGAGATCTTTCCTCAGGGCAAAGCCCAACAATTCAATAATAAAAATGTGGTAGCCGACAACCCGGCTGTTCGTCCGGTTGAGGGAGTGATCACCGTAGAAGTCGGAGGGGCGCTCGTGATGTTGGACCTGGCGGTGACCGTAAGACGAAAAGACGCAGGCCTGCGCGAGAGTACGGAAACCGCCGGCGCAACAGCTGCGACGGAAATCGAGGCAAAGTTACGCACTATCTTCAACATGCATTCTATTTCAATGCTGTCCCCAGGAGTTTTGCTCGGACTCCTGACCATGAACAATTACACCGTCACGCAACTGCATTACAACGTCGAATACCAGGAAGCCGGAGTCCGGATTCACCAACAGGACATTCAATTGCCCCTGACATCGCTTGAGCAGTTGTGGGTGCGGAAAGTGAAAGTCGACGCTTTATGATGGGTCGCTCGCAAAATATCCTAAGCCGGTTTCCGGCCCACTTTGAAGCCGCTCGCGCCGGCAAGCAGTTGGCCGTCGTGACTGACGCTCTCGCGACCAATCTGGATGAGCAGTCGGCAATCATGGCTCGAATCAGACGTTCGCACCGGCTTGCCGATGCCGACGAACTGCGCGACTTATTGCTGATCGCCGCACTTCATGGAATCACTCAGGCAGAAATTGCATTGCTGTTCGCGAGATTTAGTCTCGCGCAGAAACTGCTGTCTGACTTATCCACTGCCACTACTCCCGAGGCGCGTGATCAGGCCGCCGAAAAACTTTGTGATTTATGGGCCATTGCTGCGCCTCATCCGCGTCTGCCTCTTTTCGCAGTTCCGCCGGCAGGTGGCGGACCCGCTGATCTGAACGTCGCTCAAACGGGACTCATTCAACAGGGTACAGCCGCGATTGCCAACGATATCCTGCTGGATGCATTGCGAAAACGGATCGCGAATATCTCGCGTATCCACGCTTCCGGAAATGGGACCATAGGTGCGTTGCTCGCCGGCGCTGCCAACGCGCTGGATTTTGACATCATCGAGCTGTTCCATCACGAAAACCGGTTTTGGCATGCAGCGACCGTTCAATCAAGGTTCAGCATCATGCATCCAGTGCTCGAACCAGCTTCGGGTTCTATACCTGCGCATCAGGTGAATAAGCCAGTTCGACCAGCAATCGAGTTAATAGGAATTGAAGAGAATCCGATCGAACGAATCAGCACCGATCAACTGGGACGCGAGCATGCCGAACTATTTTCAGAGTCGCGCCGTGGCTTCGAGCGCGTTCTGCTGCAACTTCGAATTACAGGTAAGCAAACATTCACGGTCGGGCCCATGGTGGTTAATCGTGACGAAGGACACGGAGTGGGTTATGCGCGAGCCGTTCCTGACGGTAGCCAACTTGTCTTCACTGAAGAAGGCCGTGTTCTGCTGGACAACTCAGATGTCACTTCTTTCGCTTACGCATGGAAAGGCGCTTGCTTTGCCGGCGACGCTCGACGTAACACTGATTTTGTTTTCGATGGTCCAGGAGTAGCACCGGAACGCCGTGCGCGCTTTGTAGAAACCACACCCGCAGGCGCGCTGAGTATTGACTTCCTCTTTCCACACGACGGCCAAAGTTTGCCAATGCCGGGAATTGACATTGGAGAAACGCGCTTCGCTTTCTTTGTACAGCAAGCCCATTTTTCAAAACTTGCAGAGGTGGAGGGCGTTGAGAGTTTACTGGTAGTTGCACCAAGAACAGCCGTCGGATTTCTCGATGCTTCAGTGTTTGCGTCCGCGCCGGATCAATCAAAACCTCAGTCCGCGCTCGTCTCCTTATCATGGTTGGAACATCGGGCGTTCTGCGTGCGGCTTCTAATTCCGCGCCGGTTTCAGATTCTGGCCGCTGGAGATGATCCCGAGGGACTGCAAATTCGCCAGCGCGTGGCGCAAGCGGTGAAACGCTTTCAACCCGCCGGTGTCGACGTGCGCGTGGAATTCATCGACGACCGATGGGTTCTGGGTGGAGCTAAATTGATTAGCGCTGAATCGGACGATCCGATCCTGCAGCTTCGTTCGGGCACGCTGTTGTGGTCCGCACCTGATTGAGTGGACCAGTGAAAGGACCGTATGGCAATCAATCCACATATCCCTAAAACCGTGAATGCCGGCGAGCCCGTCACTGCCGATGCCTGGAACGTGATCGTCCAGGCCATACTCGCATTAACGAATTACCTCGGCAGCACGGAAGGCACGAGCTTGAAGGTGAAACTAACCAACACGGATCCAGCGATGGCGTTTGCACGCGTCACCGCGACCCGCGATGACGGGGTTACTTTTGAAGCCGTGGATCCTGTGCCGCCGGATACGGCATTCATTTTCTCTGGACTAAGACCCGGTTCCTATAACATCCGTGCTGAAGCCCCCGGATTTTCGCCTGCCACGACGGCAGCCACAACTCCCGCGAGCGGAGAGGTGACGATGACGCTTACGCCGCACGGAGCCTTCATGCCGCTCGTCTTCGGATCAACACTTCAAGCTGCGCTGCTTCAATTGCAGAATGTGGGCATTGGTGTCTCAAGAATTCTGGATGTGATCGGACACGACATTGCTCCAGCCAATCCAGGGGCTGAATTCGCCAACTCAATCGTACTGGCCCAGATTCCCGATGTTGGAACACCTGTGCCTCCGGAAGGCCGCGCTCAACTGGTGATTGCGGCTGCGCTTCAGGTGCAACCCACGATCGAGGTGCCCTCGTTTGTTGGACTCACGCTTAACGAAGCACAGAAGGCGCTGGAAGGTATTGGGCTGGTGATGGGTAAAGTCGTCACGAAACAAAAAGGATAAAAAGAATTGAAATAGAGGAGATCCAAGCGATGTCACAAAAATTAAATATCTTTGCGGCGGGAGCATTTCGCAAGAAATTCGAGGCTACCGAATTTATTGATCTAAGCGAAAAGACCAAAACGGCAAAGGTGACGCGAGAAGGCTTTGAAGTACCTCCGGTTCCTATTGAACAAAAACAAGCGGAACGCGAGATCGGTAAATTGGTGGCAGTGCCGCCAAAGGCAATGCCGCGTGTAGTCACACAAAGTATCGCTGCGGGAACCAGGGTTACGCCCGGCACCGTCATCGATTTCGTCGTCGTTCCCAAGACCGACATACCGTTCAGTATCTTGCCGGACCCACACGATTTCCTGACCGCGAAAACTATCGATTTTGTTGATGACTTGGTGGAGAACGGAGACATTCGTGAGGTGCTTTTGAAGCGTGAATCAGCCGCCGCGGTTACGCCTGACGAGAGAACAAAGCTCGAAGCGGCGTTTAAGAACAAAGGAATTTTGGTTGATGACAAGCAACCCACCAAAACTTTTGAGAGGGCTTTTAACAGCGTGCGAAGTGCGGCGGCTTTCAGGTAGAGAGGTCAATGGCGTCAACACGAAAAACTGAAGCAGAGATCTTCCTACTGGATCGACGGTTCCAGGAAGTTAAGGAACAGTTCAAGTTTGGTCCGCAGTTGCGCACGGACGGCATCTTGTCATTTCCGATGGACGTCACCATCGCTCGCAATGCGCTGGTGCATGTTTATGACGTTGTAGTTCACGCTGATCGAGCCATTGCTACAGCGGTTGAAAAAGTGGCCCAGGTTCGTACGTTGCAGGCTGCCGGTTCAATTCCGGCATCGATTGTATTGGACTTTGGGACGCCACGAACGGTGAGTGGGGTACTGGTCCAGGCGCCGCTGATTATTGTTGGCATCACTCCCTGGATTGGCGCTTCGTTCGCAAACCAGAAAGTCTTCTCCCTCGGCGAGAAGGCAATCGGCTCGCAGTTTGTCGCGCTGCGCAGTGAGATCAGGACTGAACGACTCCTCGTCGAGGTAACGGGAACTCCTTCGGGTCCGGAGTTGTGGTCCGGCATGGGCGTGGTATTACCCGAAGCGCCAACCGATCTCGAAATTCGCATCGACGGAGGGACTCCGGTTGCAAGTTTTCCTGGACCAGCACTGCCGGGGACGGACCCCACTCTAACTGATCAAAACTGGAACAAGGAGGGCAAGCGTATTGTGCACCTCGGCGATGCACTGGCGAAGTTGACTGGTGACTCGACCAATGACGCGCAGAGGACCTTCAAGCTCGTACTAAGCAGCCGCGTGCCGGGAGAGCTGAACATGGAAGTGTTAAGCAATCGCGTGCCGAGCGACTCGCGAGTAGCAGCGCTCGGCCGGCCTCCACAGATAAGCTTCATCCGTCGGGTTCGGTTTGATGATCACGACACCACGAAGGAACTTGTATTTCCAGCCGAAGGCGCGCAACAGATTCCGTTGTCGTCGTTGCCATCGAATCCTTTGATTGAGGAAATCCGGTTCACTGTAAGTGGAACGCTTCCGCCCGAGCGCGTTGTTCCTCCAGTAGGCCCGGATGATCGTAATCTTGCCGACTTGTTACTGAGTTCTGATCATGCCGCCTGCGTCCGGCTCAGATCCGACACGGGTCTGGCTGAGATTAGCGGCATTCGTCTGCCGTTGGTCGCCGAAAGCGACGGCGCAGAAATTCGTTTAGTGCTTTGGCGTCCCGACGAAACTCCCGCTCAGGAGCCGCTTGAAGCAATGCCCGAGGGAGTGAGTGAGCCTGTCACTCTCGAGGGTACAGACGCAGCAACTGAAACCTGGACCACGTTCTCCTTTAAGCGTCCAATTCCAATTAACGACGCAGCGCCTCCGTGGGTCGCAGTGTTGGTTTCGCGTGGCCAGGTAACTTGGCGGCTTGGCGCCATTACTGGTCCAGACGATCCGATAGCAGCTCACGTTATCCGGCGTGGCGCACCCACAGGTCCGTGGAAACTGTTGCCAAAACCCTTTCAAGTTTCGACTTCGGCTCTCGGATCTGTTCGAGGCCGCCTTCGCGTCGTTGGTAATGCACCCACGGACCAACCTTTAGCGCCGCTGATCGTCGGCGTTGAATCAAGCGAACAAACCTTGGAAGTGACGCCGTCTGCTAAGGGCGTGGTGTCGAGTCGCATTTTCTCTCCGACTGTCGGCTCGGCAAATTTGCGGGTGATTAGCCGAGTGGCTGGGAATGTAACTCTGCGTGATCTGGACGTGGTGACTACCACATAGGTGAGAGAAAGGTAGAGGCCGATGGCGAATGATGCCAGAACCCAATTTATCGACGGCCTGAGGGTTACTGCCGATCATCTGCAACACTCGCAGGACCGCTTACGTGAGGCAGTCCTCGATCTTCGTCGTGCGGTTGGATTGGGTCGGGTCGCATGGGGCTTGCGTATTTTCCTCAATGACAGTGGCGCAGTTCTGATCCAGCCGGGTGTCGCTTTTTCACGGGGTGGTGTACGGCTCAACCTGGACTCGCCGGCAAATTTGAATCTACCGACTGGGCCTGGTCCATGGCGGGTTGTGTTGCGAGCCGCTGAAGTCGATCGGCAGTCGTTACGTGTCGGCGAACAACCGACGCTGATCAATCTGGTGACCACTCCCCTCGTGGAGGCGGATGATGAATCTGACATCGGTCCGGATGCGCTGGTAATTGGCAAGGTGCAGTTGGTTAATTCGAAACAGGAGTTGGTGCAGGATCCGGCAATCTTCAGTGTTACTGGTTCTCACTCCCATTCGGGAGAATTCATTCAAGATGAGTTTGGTCGTTGGCATTACGATGGACCAAAGCTGGCTGGTGGTGGAGGCGGTGGTGGAACGGGAGGAACCGCCGCTAAGGGCGACAAAGGTGATAAAGGTGACAAAGGAACCAAAGGCGACAAGGGCGATAAAGGAGACAAGGGTGATGCTGGCACTGCGGGAACGAAGGGTGACAAAGGTGATAAGGGTGACAAAGGTGATAAGGGTGACAAGGGGGATGCGGGCATTGGAACGAAGGGCGATAAGGGAGACAAAGGCGACCGGGGAGAGAGAGGCATTGGTTTCGATGAAGAATGGCCGTTCATCAAGGAAATAAATTGGAGACATGGTGGAACTCTTAACCTCGACCAAACCATGCAGGCCCTGAAAGAGATACAGGTTACGCTGTCTCACGCGCTCTTACCTCAAGCCATTAAAAACTCACAACAGGTAATTCAGGTATGGTTCGAGTCCAACTCACCTCTTACCCCCGCAGCGCCACCGCAGAATGCGACATTCCCCACGCCTTTAATCGTCTTGCATGGAGATCTGAAGACCGGTCAAACAACTCTCTCCTGGATAGGCACCGATGGTCCAGATGGTCTAAAACGCAACATGATTTCAGGTGGCAGAGTACTGATCAGAATTCATTGTGGGTTTCTGGTTTCAATTGACAAACGTCCATTCTCGGCCGCACTCGATGGCGTAAATGGATTCACTTCACCACACGTGCCCGGCGGTGTCTTCGAAAGCTGGTTTTTCGTGAAAGGAAGTCAATAAGAACGTTTCCGCGGAACACGTGTTAGCGAGGTGAAAGGAATTTGGTGACACTACAAGCTGAACTGAGTACGAGACTCGATACCGGCGCTTTGGTCACCACTCTGCTTGGTCGTGTGAATGAGGCTGGCAACGGCCTTAACACCATCAGTTCACCGGCCGGCGCCAGCCAACTTGCCGAAGCTGAACGAACAGCCGGTCTGGTAAATACCGCAGGCATTGGCTCCAGTGTCGGACAAGTAACCGAAGGCATTTCCCAACTTCTCCAAAACATACGGCCTGCTCAGGACGTTCTTGGACCAATCACTGCAGGCCTGGACCTGATCGAAGGCATTCACCAAACGGATCTGCAAAGCCAACTCACTGATCTTTCGACAAGGCTGGGCGCGATTCTGGATGGCCAGAGTGATAACGGATTCATGGGACTCCTGGTCCAGTTTGGCAATGTCTTGAGTTCGTCGTCAGAAGGAGCGAAGTTAAAAGAGTTACTGAATCGACTGCTTCAGGTGGCGAATGTTTCGCTGCCGAGCGACGCGCTCGAAATACCCGAGATCCTGCCGGCGATCCAAAGCGGCGTGATGACGCTCGGCGGACTTATGAGTCTCGAGTCGATCCTCGCCGAAGCACAACGGCTGACAGAGATCATGTCCACTCAGTTCGACTCGAGCGCGGTAACAGCACGGCGCGATGCCCTGGTTGCGTGCTTCAACACAGGCACGGTTTCTCTCGCTCAATTTGTCGGCAGTATCGACGTGACCAGCCCGGTCCAAATAGCGGCGGCACGAACTGCCATCGATACTTGCGCACGGCGATCTACAGAATTGGTGGACCTGGTCAGCCAGGGTAGCGCCTTTGGCGAAGCCACACTGCTCTACCTTGACATGCCGAGTCTGCAAACAAAAGTTGCAAACGCTGCCGCGATGGTTCGAACTGCGGATCTCGACCCGCTCGAACAGTCGCTGCAATGGCTCAACTCCCGCCTAACACCGGCAATCACAGTCGATCTATCCGGAGTTCCGGTTTTCTCACTCGAAACTCTTCTCTCCTCTCTCGAAGGACGTATCACGGAGATCAGTGCCGGCATTACCGAATTTGACCTGAGCCCGTTTACGAATCCACTGATCACCGGAATCGAGACTGTGACGAACATTCCGAACACGATTGCGGCAGCTATCTCGCAGGTCAGCACGGCGATACAAGCGGAACTGCGCCGGTTGCGCGAAGCGATTGCTGCGCTGCCATTCGAATCACTCGGCAATGTAATCCGTCAGGTCCTTCAGCCTGTGGCCCAGGCCCTCGAGTTTGTGGGTTCTCTGGTAGACGCGATCAAAGCCGCGTTAAGTACGGCGCTAGCAACGTTGACAACTGCACTGTCTACCGCTGAAGGAGCCATCGATAGTTTTAAGGAACGAGTCGACTTCATGTTTGGCGACGTGGCTGCGTTCGTCAACGATCTAAACCTCGATCAAGTGCTCGCAACGGTTGCCGATAACGTGAAAGCGTTCTCCGAACTCATCGATAAGGTCCAGATGAAACCTTATTTCGATACCGTGATCGGAGCCATCGACACTACCACCGGCATCATCAAAAACGTCCCGTTCAGTTTGCTGCCGGATTCCATGGAGCAGGACGTGTCCAACGCGATACGTCCCGTGAAGACCGTTGATGTGGGCGCGCTCGAAACGGAGATCGAGAACCTGTTGCAGATCGGACCGGACGGTAAATTCAAGCTTCGGCCTGACCTGCAGCATGCCGTCGCGGACCTGCAAACAAAGTATGACGACCTGATCAAGGAAGTTAAGCGATTCAACCCGCATGATGTCGCGGATAAGATCGACAAGGAGTTGGCTAAACTCGCGCAGAAGATCCAATCTATCAGCCCGCAAGTAGAACTGGCGCCCGTGCAGGAGGCAATCGATCGGCTTCACCAAATAGTGGGTTCCTTCGATCTGGACGCCGCCTTAAAACCTCTGCGTGACGGTTTCGATGATTTGCTGGCAGCGGCTGACCGGTATGCGCCTGGTGTACTAATCGCTCCGCTCGAAACGCGGCTCAACGACGCTCGCAATCAACTAATCGACGCAGTGAAACTGCGTGAGTGGTCCACCCAACTCGATACGCTTGCCGGGCGCGCAAACGAATTACTGGGGATGTTGGATCCGGCGCAGCTTCAACCGTTGATTCGCGATAGCATGCGAGAAGCGCAGGAGTTTCTCGATGCGTTTCCGCAATTCCAGTTCGCAGGTGGCTACGGAAGTCTGATCGCATCGTTGCTAAGTGGTTCAGGTTTGCGCGTCGACCCGCTGGCTTTTGATGCCGTGCTGGGATGGCTGCAGGGAACTTCAGGATCGAACGCGCTGCGAGATCGTACCCGAAGAATTGCGGGAGCGATCGCGTCAACTCACGAAGCGGTGCAAAGCTTTGATCCAGCGGCTCTCGCAGCAACGGTTGGTCCTCAGGTGCAAGCTCTCCGAGATGCCGTGGCAGGTTTGCCGTCGGGTGAGGCACGCACTTCACTCGAACTCGCTGTTGCGCGAATTGATATTTTGGCTTCCCTGGGAAATCTAACCAGTAACCGGGAACGATATCTTCAGAGCCTGACAACTGCGCAGGGCGCGGCCGAGTCCATGAGCAGCACCGGTCTTTCTGAAGTCGACATCAAGCTCCAGCGTTTGCACACCGCCTTCGCGCCGCTGGCTCCTTTAAAACAACTCTTGAACGACATCATCAGCAGGCTCGGCGTTACCGGTCTGAACGAGGGTCTGGGCCCAGCGCTGCGGCGGGTTTTCGAGATCGCAACTCCGGAACGCGTGGCCGGCATTCTCGCACCGGTATTCATCGCCTTGCATAATCGAATTACCGCACTAGTCGCAGCAGTATTGACTCCTTTAAAACGAGGTGTGACCGATCTGTTAGCGGCGCTGGAAGCAGTGACACTAACTCCGTTGCGTGAGTCGCTTGATGAAATCTATCGGACGGCCCGCGCAGAGATCGCGAGCCTGCACCCTGATGCATTGTTGGGCGAGGTAGTCGCAGCTTTCAATTCTGCCAAGGCCCAAGTCGTAGCTTTCAACCCGTTGGCGGATATCGAGACTGCACTGACGGAATTGCGAGAGACGATCGTGCGCGTGATGGGCAAACTCAACGCCAAACAGATTATGGCTATACCACTCGAAATCTATGACAGGATAATTGGATTGCTGGGCCAACTCGATTTGAATGCGCTGCTCATGCCGTTATACGAGCAGCTCGATAACATCGCCCAACAAGTGGACGAAGGACTCACAGGCACGGTGACTTCATTCCGCCGGCTTCAGGATGCCTTGCCTGCCACCGTTGGCTAGACTCGGCAGTCCTCTATTGCCGGCAGGAGAAAACAATGCCAGCCGTTCTCACTCATAAAACGATCATGCTTCTGGCGCGGGAACGTCTGGGCCAGATACGCGATGCGCTTCAGGCCAGGCAGAACACCTCGGGCATAGTTCATACGGACCTCGATAACAAGATCTGTGCTCTGGCGAAGCGGGCCTACGAGATCATGAGCGAACTGCCGCATCCGACCACGGACTTGCCCGGCCAGCCCTTCATTCGCCCGCTTGGAGAGAACATCTCGAAGTTTGCGGTGATGGGAGCGATGGGTCCTGACATCACAGCATTTTCGGCCATGCTCGCGCCGGGCCAGGGATGGCTATTTGACACCGTCCACAAAGGCACTCCCGATGCGAACCGCGAAATGGTTGCGGCCAGTACTTGTGAATTTGCCGTAGAGCTATGGCGGCAGATGTCGATAGCGACCAATGACGAGCGTAAACTCAAAATGCTGCGGGCCTACGTGCTGGGTCATCTTTGCCATCTTGCCGGCGACATCATTTCGCATCCGTTCATCAACGACCTGGAGTGGCACTTTCCCGGCAATCCGGACAACAAACTGGAACATGCTGATGGCGAGGGTTCACACGATGCGATCGTGGCCCAGAAAGTTTTGCTTCGTCGCAGCACACGTGAGGGCGCCGCCTGGGATGCATGGTGGCCCACCGTTGATGAAGTGCCTCCCGAATTCTTCACTGCCTATGCCGAAGCGCTCGAAGTTATTTACCATGCGCACACCAACCCTCCAGCTGGATTTAGGGAATTCGAGGAACACCACCAGGCGCTCCACCCTCCGTCACTGAATTCTGACTTTATCTTCAGCGGCTACAAGATGTATCGCAATGGCATCGTTTCAATTGGCTACGGACATGGTACCTGGGATTGGGTAGGTTTCCTGTTGCCTCTCACGATCCCGCTTATGCTTTTTCCCGTCGTCGCCGCGGCACTGCCAAACTCCCGGCAACTCTTCAGAGATCCTCAGCCCGGAGACGATGTGAGCAAGGCGTGGCTCGAAATGTTTGCGCTGCCTACGGCCATCGGCAGCGCGGTCGCGGGATACTACGGAATTAGAATCGCTGCTCTTACTACGAAGGGAGTAGGTGTGCGAACCGGGTTTGGGATCACTCTCGCCGCCATCTCCTTCGTGCTTGGGCTGGTGGCCGTGATCATGTCGGCCGCCGGCAATGTACCTGATTGGGCCAGGTGGTTGTTGCTCGGAATACCTGCCCTCATCTCGATAATTCAAATTCTCCTCGGGATCATTGACAGAAGCCGCGACGGATACGGGATGCGTTCTGCGCTGAGTTTCATCTATGGAGTTCCACTGGTGATATTCATTGTCGCCAGCTTGCTGTGCATTTTCGTCTACCGGGTGATTCTGAGCCTACCTGGAGTTGGAGTTCCGAACCGTGGACTCGACACCGTGGCGTTTTGGATCGCGACTCTGTTTTGGACCTGCTTCTGGTTTTTTGGAGTCTCGTTAGTGCTCGCGCGTTACAAACTGCGCGACGCAAAAATCCCGGAATTCCCAAAGTTTCCGGTCGAGAAGCCGCATCACGTGCGACTATTTGACGATAACACCCTTTTCTCTGATCCGGCCGTAGCGGCGCCGAATCTTGCCGACCGCTTCTTTCCGTCTTCGCGGCGCAAACTCCTGAAACTTTGGTGGGAAGGATCGGGTGACATGTTTGTTCGTGTGGACCGTTTTCAGTTGGTCTTCAGCTTTACCAATTCGGAAGGTCCGGATAAGCAGATCGTGCCGGCGCCGGTTGCGCCGATGACCCTGGTCCAGTTCATTCACCTTTTGGAAAATCGCGTCAAGGACGCCGCCGGACATTCCGGCAAGCTCAAGGGCGCTGTCATGTTTCACGAGGATCGCGAATACGAGTTACCGTCCGGCGCCACCTTCGCTGATCACGGTGACGATCAGAAGGTTTTAAGCCGTCACTTTCAGGAGTCGATCAAGTTTAAGAAACTCGGCACCACTGAAGATGGAACTGATTACATTCTTTATCACGCCCGCAAGCCGGAACAATCGATCCGTTTCGGCAAAAACGGACCTGTGAATAACCCCTTTGGAAGGGATGATGCGGCTGTCATCGCCGACGAAAGAAATTCCGGTTACAAGTATGTGTTCGATCCGAACGCGGTTGGCGACAGCGATACGATTATGGGCTACGCCGCGGATTTCGCAGCCCTGCTTTGCATGGGTGGCGCCTCTCAGATGGAGACGTTGCCGGCCAATCATATTCACCAGGTGTTTCGCAACTGGTGTCTGGATCGACGACGGGAAAATGAATGGCGCATGCTCGTAGCGGGCGGAGCCTTCAGTGAGAAAGCAGGTAATCTGGACAGGTTCGACCCATTGATGTTGCGGCCGCCGAGTCCTGATGATTATCGCGCTCCACTGGCCGCTGCTTCAGTGGACGCCGTCGCAGAAGGCGAACGAACCGCACGCGAGCTCGGATGGGTGCCACTCTTACGCCAGTGGCTCGACATCGCACGACGTCCGACAGTCGATCCGCTTGCCGACACTCGCCTGCATCCTCAAAACGCCACTAATCGCGCATTGAGTCGCGGTATGGCATTTCTACTCGACATGTCAGATCCGGCAAGGGTGTAAGAGAAGAGAAGAATTATGGCGGATGAGCCCCTCGAACACGAACATGACGAGGACGATCCATTCTCTCGCGACGAAGACCTTCTGGAGAGTCTCGGCATTCCGGCGAGTCTTTTCCAGGGTGTACTCAACGATGCGATCGATCACGCGTCGGTTGCTGCTCGCGCCGATGCCCCACTCGTTCCACTGCCGTGGATTCCAATGGGTCCGCGAAACGTCGGCGGACGTATCCGCGCGCTCGCGCAAGACCCTCGCGCGCCATCCACAATCTACGCGGGGAGTGCCTTCGGCGGCATGTGGAAAACCACTAACGCCGGCGATACCTGGATTCCCCTCGATGATTTCCGTCCGCCGAATCCACCGAATGCCGTGCGCCAGGCACTGCCGATCGGCGCCATCGCGATCGCGCCTAAGGATCGACGCATCATCTATGTGGGCACAGGTGAGCCAACTACCTATTTTCAAGCAAGTACGGGGACCTATGAGGAAACTGTCGTATCTGGGAATGGGCTGTATCGGTCGACTGATGAAGGTCTCACTTTCCAGCAACTGGATCGGGCCGACGCAGGTCCGCTGGGATCACCACCTCCGGTGATCGGCGCACGACGTTTTGAGCGCATCATCGTCGACCCATGGGAGCCAAGTCGTCTTTGGATTGCCTGTTTGAAAGGTCTTTGGCGCGGAGAACCTTCGGTAGGAGGAAGACCAAACGATCCGCCGACGTTTGTGCAGGACGTTGTGAATGGTGCCGGCCTCGCTGCCAACCAGGTAGCGACCGACGTGGTTATTGATTTTGGCGCCCGCGCCGCCGCTCTGGACTTCAACCCCGCGGAGGATCCTCCGCCGGAAGAGCCGGCAGTTTATGTTGCTTTGCGCGGCATCGGGATTTTTCGTAACTTTTTCCGGCGCGACCGCGCGATCTACACAGGGGCATGGGAAAAGCTGGACCACGGACTTGATGAACCTGCCATTCATCGCATCAAGCTGGCTATGTGCGCTTCTCACCCGAATGTTCTTTACGCCGTCTTCGACCTAACAGATCATTCAGCATCGCGAGTCTATAAGTCACTCAATGATGGCACTCTATGGCAAAAGACCGCGGAACGTCCGGACGAGGACGGTAACGTGGCGAATTACGCTCTGGTCCTAGAGGTGCACCCGGATAACCCGGATATTGTTTTTACTGGCGCGCAGGATCTCTATCGTAGCTTGAACCAGGGCAGGAGCTGGCAGAAGGTAATGAATTGGGAACTAAACACCAAGGGTGATCGCGCTCAACATGCTGACCAGCACGCTCTACTCTTCGACAGACTCGACCGTCGCACAATTTGGGTGGCCAATGATGGCGGAATCTCCATGAGTCGCGATTTGGGAACGACGTGGCGTAAACGGAGTCACGGAATTCTGGCAACGCAATTCTATGACATCACTGTTCATCCCCGATTCCCATTTATCATGATCGGCGGCCTGCAGGACAACGGAAGCTGGCTCAGCTTCGGAGGTCCTTCGTGGTTCCAACTCTCTGGCGGTGATGGTGGCGCGGCAGCTTTCGACCCCACCTCTCAGCAGAGCTTTCTGACCACAGTGCAGGGATGGAACGGCTCTGGAACACCTCATCAACTGGGTGTCACACGGTGCCTCGTTAACTCCTCCACTGCCGAGCTCGACAGCGCGAATTTCTTGAACCCGCTGCCAGACGTACCTGTTGTTCCTCCTGCAACCGCGTCAACGAAAATGCAGTCGGTAACCAGGAATCTCGTCGTCGGATTTTTACCGAATCACGCCGGGCCATTCACAGGCGTTATTGAGCACCACCCGCGTATCACAAATCATGCGATCATCGGTCGAAAGCGAGGAGCGTATCTAACTACCAACTGGACCAGCGCCGCTCCAACCGTCACCCAGCTGGCTACGGGCGCGTTCACTCCGGTGACGGCGGAAGTATCAGCCGTCGCTTACGCGCCGAACGCGCCCGACACGGACTGGTGGATCGGTACGTCTCAGGGCCAGGTTTTTATGACGGGTGCCGGTATGGCCGCCGTTGCATGGAATCCTATTCTACTACCGGACATCGGCACGCAATGGATCTCCGATATCGCCGTGCACCCTCGTAATAGAGCCATCATTGCGATCGCTGTCGCCGGCACTCCCGGACGTGTTTATCTTTCCGGAGATACCGGCCTTACCTGGCAGGAGATCTCGGGTCGCTTCCCGCTGATTGGCCCAGCTTCGCCGCCGGCAGACCAGTTGACCACCTCGCCAATTACTTGCATTGCCTTTGATCCGCAGAGTCCGGCGGCTGTAGCATCAGCTCAAACGTTGTATGTAGGCACACTCGCTGGTGTGTATGTGATCCGGAACGCCATAGCGCCCGTGGCGCCCGGTCCACCGCCTCTTCCTCCACCCCCACCCGCGCCGGTTTGGCGAACCTTCAACCGCGGCTTACCGCTTGTGCTTGTCTATGACATCGCTCCCGTTGTACAGCTTGATGCGCACAACAACGTCGTCCGTACCGCGCTGCGCTGTGCCACGCTTGGACGTGGCATTTACGAATGCGATCTGGCGGGCACGCCTGCTGCTCGTCTCTATATTCGCAAAACGCCGATTGATGATGGCCGTGTTTACGACGGTCCATCATTGAACAACGACCCGCGCCAGACTCCTATGCCGCCATTGACGAATAACAATGCCTTCGACATCCGGGTCGATGCTCCGCCATTTTTTTCGGTAGATGGTGTGGATTTTGAAGAAGTGCTGGACGGCGTAGAATTTGACGAAGAGTTGCCGAGTGATCAACTCATCCCTGGCGAACGTAATCTGGTCTATGTCCAGGTACACAACAGCGGAACTGATACTTTGCCCGGCGTCGCCGTTCATCTATTCTTCGCGAGTGCTGCTGCCGCTCCAGCCGGTGCAAACTGGCAGCCGGTTGCTCCAGCGCAAACTGTAAACGTTGGACCAGCGCAGCCCGCGGTCGCTCGTTTCGAATGGACTCCTCCGGCAAACGTTCCCAATCCGGTTGCGCTCATGGCCATCTGCACTCACGCTCTGGATCCGATGCCCGCAGTGCCGCCGGCAGCCGTGGACCCGGCAAATCCCGGAGCCGAGCGTCGGGCCGCTTTACGCTTCGTTGCGGTCACGCCGTTCGTCGGCGATGTATACGTTCGTGATGGAGTTGACGACGATGGCAGTCCGGGTTCAGTCGCCTGGGGTGGAAGGAGTCCGGATATCATCGTGCTGCAAGCCGCCGAGACCAATCCGGACGCAACCTTTACGGACTTGACCGACCTGCGCCGGAACGACAAGGTCAAAGGTGGTGTCATGAACCACGTTTACGTTCGCGTGCATAACCGCCGCAACGTGCCGCTCTCGGCCGTCGTCGATCTATATCAGGCGCCATTCGCCACGATGGACCAGGGCGCTACCTGGGTCCGGCTCGGCTCGAACGTTCCCGTGAATGACATTCCTCCCAGGGGTTGGAAATTTACCGCCGCTATCCCGTTTCCAAACCCTGCCGATCCCGATACGTCTCCAAATCCCCACAAGGTGTATCTGTTGGTTGCAGTCGTTAGTCGACCTGATGATGCAAGCCCAGTCGTGAACGCCATCAACAACCTGGATCTATTCTGGCGATTCTTCCTACGCGATCCTGTTGGCAACAACGCCGCCCTGCGGACGCTCCGCTTCGAACCCTAGACGGACCATCGGCTCAACAGATCCCACGTGTTTGAGCGCCACCATCGCATACTGCCGGTTTAACGATCAGAAACGTCGTGACTGCACCAGCGGCCACGCCACCCAGGATCAGCCATGTCTTTGTAGAGACGCCATCACTTGCCTTATTGACACTCTCCACTTCGGAATATGCGATTGACTGTGTCGTTCCGTTCTTTGAATCTCTTAAAGTAAACGAAACCGGATCGACAGAGTCGATGTAGCCTTTGAGCTTCGTCTTGTCGCGAAACTTGACTTGCACTTGTGAGTCTTTGCTTGTTGCGAGTGTCCGGACCTGGGCTCGGATCTTGTCAGTGTTGGTAGTTGATTGAGCACTGGCAGTCGCCGGTAAACCAAAACTGATCGCGGTTAGTATTGCTGAAAGCGCTATCGCTAAATGTTTCTTGATCACAAAAGTCTCCTTACAGATTTTGAACTCACCGCCGTTCAGCAATGGTTGTTCCAGATCAGGAGACCTGCATAAAGCAGTGTGTTTGCGAGAAGAGACGCAGATCTAAGAAAAGCTCCAGGTGAAAGCGAGCGCAGGAAAAATCCGCCAATTGAAAGTGCGGGCTCTAAGTCTGTGAAGGAGGCTTAGAGCCCGAGTGTGGTTAATGACGGCTCACAAAATCGCTCGCGAGTGGAGGCGCACTCGCCGGTGGTTGTCGAAGTTTTGTGGCTTGCTCGTATGCGTATGCCAACGCAATCAGCGTCGGTTCGCTGAATGCACGGCCAGTAAACGTCACCCCGAACGGTGCCGGATTGATCACGGGTCCAGCCGGTGGCGTAAATCCTCCCGGAACTACAATGCTCGGATAACCTGCTTTCGCCGGCGCCGCTGCACCACGATTCTGTGGAAAGAGAATCGCATCGAAGTCGTCATCGGTACCCTGGATTCCGTCCGGACCATTGAAAACTGCATCGAGTCCGCCTCTTGTCAACGCCAGGTCGAGCGCACGATCCGCGAGGTAACGCTGCGTGTCTGCACTACCCGGACTCGTGTCGAGTTGATTAGCAGCCAGAAAGATCGCCTGTCCATACTTCAACGCCACTGCAGCATGCGCGTTATTGAATGCGATGATGTCAGCCAGCGTGTGAACCGGCGCGTTCGGTCTGGTTGCGAGGTAGTTGTTGAGATCATGTTTTTGTCCATACATCAACACGGTCGAACAATTTGCGGGTGCTGGAAAAGTCACACAGATTCCGAATGCATTTATTGCTGCCTGATTAGGAATCTCGTATGGATCAACCACAGTTGCTCCTTGTTCGCGGAGTGCGGCGATCGCGTCCAACATGATCTGTGTTTGCGCAGGTGTAAAACCATTCCAGTACGGCGAGTGAGGCACCGCGATGCGTGCGCCGCGGAGTGCGTGTTTGTTGAGGAACTTCGTGTAGTCCGTAAAGCAATTGCCAGGTACTAAACATGGAGCAGTCGCCGGATCATTCGGATCATTGCCCGCGATTTCGCTGAGTAGAATCGCTGCATCGGTGACGGTGCGCGCGAGTGGACCAGCAGTATCTTGATCGGCAGTGATCGGCAGGATCCCATTACGACTGACTAATCCGACGGTTGGTTTAATACCAACTACACCATTCGACGAACCCGGACTCAGGATCGACCCCGATGTCTCCGTGCCGATGGCGACAGCAACAAGACTCGCCGACACTGCAATGCCTGAACCCGAACTCGATCCACCGGGAGTAAGCACCGGGCGTCCATCACTCGCCGGAAGTGGTCTCGGATCGTACGCGTTGAAGCCATAACCGCCGAGCGAGCTGTAGCCGGAAGGCATTCCGATCGCGATGAAGTTCGCAAACTCCGTCAGCGTCGCTTTGCCGAGAATGATCGCGCCTGCTTCACGCAACTTCGCAGTAATGAATGCGTCGTTCGGAGGGATCGAACCTGCAAGCGCAACTGAGCCTGCAGTGGTTGGCATGTCCGCTGTATTGATGTTGTCCTTCAGCAACACCGGAATTCCGAATAATGGTCCATGAGCGAGTCCGCGATGTCGATCACGATCGCGAGCGCGCGCTTCTTCGAGAGCGTTCGCGTTGAGGTGAATAAATGCATTGAGCGTCGGCCCCACTTTGTCGTAGGCGGCGATGCGATTGAGATACATTTGAACTAGTTGTTCAGACGTGATGAGCTTCGTACGCAAAGCCTGCTGCAACTCCGGAACTGAAGCTTCCACGAGTTGGAGGCTGTTTGCTGCGCTAGTTGGTTGTTGTGCGGGAACCGGGTGTACAAACACGGCAACGGTGAGAATCAGCACGAGCGAGAATTTTTTCATGGCCCAACCTCTCTTGAAGATGTGAACGTGTGGGGGAATAGACGGAGGTGGTTTCGGATTCGCATTCCAAAACCGGTTAAGTTACTAGTTATTGATCAGAAGTTTGTGTCGAGAGTCGGAGGTTATGCCTGATCTGGGGCGGTGTCAATATTTGGACCCGCAGTTTGGGAATCCCGCCCACGGCAGTAGGCGGATCGTTCAAGTCCTTTCTATAAAACGTTCTCAAAGAACGGCTATTAATCCCGCCAACGGAAGTTGGCGGATCATTCAAGTCCTTTCTATAAACGCACACATTCTAAACGACATTGGAATCCCGCCCACGGGAGTGGGCGGATCGTTCAAGTCCTTTCTATGAACGTTCTCAAAGAACGGCTATTAATCCCGCCAACGGAAGTTGGCGGATAGTTCAGGTCCCTGACTTTTTATTCGGTTTGCGAAGCTCTTGGATTGATGAATAGACCCGAACTTGAACAATCCGCCAACTGCCGTTGGCGGGATTCAAATTCAGAAGTAGTGTTTATATAGAAAGGACTTGAAATATCCGCCTACTGCCGTGGGCGGAATTATTCTGCAAGTAGCTCGCGACTATCGCGTTCTTTCTTTGAACCCCGCAAACACGTGTCGAAAGGAATTAAGACCATGCTTCTTTCGAGATCGAAAGCTCTCATCGCCAGTGTTACCGCCTTGCTCGTATGCGCAAACCTCTTCCCCACACGCGCGGAAACACAGGTCGACACTCGATTAACCACCGCCACCTCCAAATTCTCATTCAAGCTTTACGATCAGATTCTGAAGCAACGTGCCAACACGAACACCTTTCTTTCTCCCGCAAGCGTCATGCTGGCCCTGGCGATGACCTACAACGGCGCCGATGGAACCACTCGCGAGGGCATGGCTCGCGCCCTGGAACTTGAGGGCATGAGTCTCGACGACGTAAACCGATCCTTTGCCGTTCTCAAATCCGCGCTCGCCTCAACCGATCCTAAAATCCAACTCAAGATCGCCAATTCACTTTGGGCCAGAACCGGACTCGTACTCAACCCCACCTTCGTTGAGCGCAACAAACAGAACTTCGCAGCCGAAATCGCGAGTCTGAATTTTTCCGATCCTTCAGCGACGCAGACGATCAACTCATGGGTGAACAAAAACACCGAAGGTAAGATCGACCAGATCATCGATCAGATTAAACCCGAGGACGTTCTGTTTCTAATCAACGCAATCTACTTCAAAGGCCAATGGCAGTTTGAATTCAAAAAAGAAAACACGAAGCCCGACATGTTTACACTTGCCGGCGGCGAGCAAAAGCGAGTCTCAATGATGTCGCAATCGAGAAACTTCATGTACTACAAAGGCAGCGGCTTTCAATCGGTGGCACTGCCGTACGGTAAGGGCGGCGTGAGCATGTTCATCTTCTTACCCGACGAAATGAGAACCTTGAAGGAGTTTGAGCGAGACCTCACTCCTGAGAACTGGGACGGGTGGATGAAGAGTTTCCGCTCAACACAGGGTAACTTGATGTTGCCGCGTTTCAAAGTCGAATGGGAATCGAATTTGAACGACGCGCTGATGACGTTGGGAATGGAAGAAGCGTTCAATTCGCAGCGCGGGAATTTTTCTCAAATGGCGACGCTCCAGTCCGGCAACAGGCTCTACATCTCGGATGTTAAGCACAAGGCAGTGTGCGAAGTGAACGAGGAGGGCACAGTGGCGGCAGCAGCCACGTCGGTTGGAATGGCATTAACCTCGCTTCCGCCACCGCCGTTTTCAATGAAGGTAGATCGCCCATTCTTCTTCGCCATTCGCGACAACCAAACGGGCGTGATCCTCTTCATGGGCTCCGTCACAAACCCAGGGTAATTAGCGCACCGCCTCCAGATATTCTATCTTCGAGGCCGTTAGTTGGAACTTGTATCCACCGAGGTGGCCGTAGTGCGCCCCGGGGCGAGCAAAGAGAATTCCTGTGACTCGAACTCGGTTGGCGTTAGATCCAACATTTCCCGATTTGATAATGTTCGTGTTAGGCGTAGTCTCCAGCCATATATCGCCATCCAACGCCGACACCTCGAATCGAGTTTCATAAGTTCCTTCGTACTCGATTTGCTTGCGATCCGATTGCGCGAGATCGGCTTTGATGACCTTCTGCGGTGGTCCCATCACAAGTGATTCCATGGACAATACGCGAAACACATAGACCGGTCTGTGTGTCGCGTTCGACATCTCATCATCTTTCAACAACTCACCTTTTACACGAATTGGAGATTCGATCACATGGCCAAACTTGTTCCGGTAACGATTTGGATCAGTTGCTTTGAACGCCTGCGGTACAAGGGAAAGAGTTCCGTTGCCTCCTTCAGGGATGCGAACCTGTACCTGACCGTATTCAACCCTGGCCAGATCTTCCGGCTTCGAAGGACCATACAACGGTTCGACAATCTCGAGGTCGACAGTTTGATTCAGGTAGTTGTTGGCGTTCTCGATTAAGTCTGACGGTCGCAAAGGGTTCTTTGTCGTTTGTGCCGGCAAACCACACGACACGGCAAGTACGACCAGCAGGAGATGGAGTGGCAGAATAGTTCGCAAGGCTGGTTACTATATTCGAACAGCTAAGTAGCACTCAACACTTCAACGTCGTTCGCGCGTTGCGCACTACTGACATGAAGGAACATCTTGTCTGGCTTGCAAAAATAATCCCGCCCCGGCAGTGGGCGGATACTTCAAGTCCTTTCTACACCGCATCTCCTAAACCGCTTTGTAATCCTGCTCACGGCAGTGGGCGGATATTTCAGGTCCTTTCTACACCGCATCGCCTAAACCGCTTTGTAATCCCGCTCACGGCAGTGGGCGGATATTTCAGGTCCTTTCTACACCGCATCGCCTAAACCGCTTTGTAATCCCGCTCACGGCAGTGGGCGGATATTTCAAGTCCTTTCTATACCGCTTCGCCTAAACCGCTTTGTAATCCCGCTCACGGCAGTGGGCGGATATTTCAAGTCCTTTCTACACCGCTTCGCCTAAACCGCTTTGTAATCCCGCTCACGGCAGTGGGCGGATACTTCAAGTCCTTTCTACTCCGCATCGCTTAAACCGCTTTGTAATCCCGCTCACGACAGTGGGCGGATATTTCAGGTCCTCACTATTTATGCGAAGTAGGCGTTGTTGATAAATAGCTCTGACTTGAACAATCCGCCAACTGCCGTTGGCGGGATTCGAACTCCTTTTGGGTGTGGGTTTGTAGAAAGGACTTGAACCATCCGCCCACTGCCGTGGGCGGGATTCGGAATTTTGTGCAACGCTAGCTTGTTATTGATCAAAGACAGATTCGGCGTGCCGATTAACGACACGCCGAACAGTGAGAAAATCGTTTTTGGCCATTGAATACTCAACGGCGACTTATTGTCCCGGTTCTGCAACCGCCTTGAAACCAGTGCTGTTGATAACTTCGCGCAGCTTGGCTTCACTCGTTTTCTGATCGTCATACTTGATGACGGCCTCGCCCTTGTCCGAACTCACCTGCGCGTCTTCAACGCCCTCGGTAGCCTTGAGCGCCTTGGATACCGACGAAGAGCATTTCGCGCACTTCATTCCTTCAACCTTGATGGTGACGGTCTTGGTAAAAGCTGCAGCAGTCATCACACAGAGCGCCATGACCATGACACTACCAACAACAAGACTAATGATTCGATTTCGCACTTCTTATTCCTCCTTCTGCGTTCTTCATCAATAGCGGTTTGATCTTTTCGTCGAACTCCTCGCGAAGAAGTATGCCGACGATTATGTTGCTTACTGTGCCGTCTCGATCGATCACGATCGTTAGCGGCAGTGTTTCATCTGAACTAAAACGGGCTTTAAGCTGACGGGTGCCGAGGATGATAGGGTAGTTGACTTTAAGACTTCTGGCAAACCTCCGTACGCGGTCCTTGTTCTCAGGTGGATAAGTGATCCCGATGATCTGTAAACCGTTATTGCGATGCTCGCGCTGGTGTCTTACAAGGTCCGGCATCTCCGCGCGGCATGGCGGACACCACGTCGCCCAAAAGTTAATAAGAACCACCTTCCCTCGATAGTCACTCAATCGCACGGTGTGTCCATTAATATCCCTGAGTTCGAATTCCGGCGCCCTAGTCTCCTGCCCGAAAACACTTGCGGAGGAAAACGTGATCAGGACTGTTGCAAATACAATTCTCAGTAAAGGCATTTCATCTTCGCCCAATAATGTTTGATGCCATTGCGGCCCAGGTTTCGGGATCGAGGTTCCAGACGTCGATTAGACCATCACTATAACCGCCCGCAACGATCAATGACTTTCCGTCGCCGCCGAAGTCGATGGGTACGACAGAAGACTTTCGGCCCGTCGCGAGAAACTCTCTGACCTCGTCTGCGATGGTCTGACGAGTTGCGGCTCGTTCAGTGCCGACGATGACGAGCATGGCGCACGACTTAAGCTTGCGTAGCAACATGTCAGGAAGATCTTTGTCCGGGTCAGTGCCGATCTTGTCGATGAAGCAGGAGAAACCCTTCTTCGTGAGCTCGTCGGCAAGACCGGCGGCGTAAGTGCTGCCGTCGAGACGAGTGTACGAGATGAAAATGTCGTCGGCGGCCAAGGACCTGAATGGCATGTGACCCCTCCGGGCAAATGGTGCTGGCGCGAGACATCGTCACTGCAACGTTTGGTTATGTCAATGACTTTGAAGATGAGAGGTAAGCCAGAGAGAGCACTAGGGCGTCACCGAATGCGACCCACCTCACACTCGGTAACGCCCGCCCCCACACCCTGGGCCCGTATGGGTGATGCGCAAAGTTCTTTCACATCTCAGAACTTCGGCAGTGAGTGGTTTATATCTGCGGGCCACACCGGCTCACAAGATCTCCACTGAGAGAGCCAAATGTAAATTCATACCAGTCTTTTGGCATGCACGATTAATTGGTTTTGGACACACTTCAACCTTGCTGCGCCAAGGCAGTTCATGATCCCGTAACCAGGCCCAATCCCTTTAACGACCGATAGTGATGAGCGTCAGGATGATTGTTAATAACGTGCTTGACGCCTGAGAAGCTGGCGAACCGGTCCTCTCGCCGGTAGGGATTTCTCCCGGCGCTACCAGTGAACTTGATCCTGCTGGTGGTGTCCGGTCGCTGGTTGGGATCTCTCCGGCCTGGGCCACGCCTGAAAGCACGCATGCGAGGACTACTGCTAATGCCAAATGTCTCATTCCTTCGGTTTCTCCTTTGAGTTGAGGATGCCAATCTACTGGCATAAAATCAGCATAGTGTAAATACATATACGGGTATTGACACGGAGTCCAGCGCTATGAGTAATATCGGGCGCTGGCAAAGCAAGAGCTCTTACACTCACTGGCAAAGGTTTATCTTTCGTGAAGATAGCCTCACCTAAGCTCAACACTTCCAACCTAAGCGCGAACGACGAAGCTCTGCTCAGGTGCAAGACTGCCTTCGAACAAAAAGATCGAGGCGACTACGAAGGGGCACAGAAAACGATGGGTCCCTATTGGAGTCGAATGGGCGAAGCACCAAATACACGTGAACTTGACCGTTCAGTTGCTGCTGAAGTTCTGTTGTGTGTCGGCATTTTGACGGGTTGGACCGGAAGTAAGAATCAGGTTTCTGATGCGCAAGAGACTGCGAAGAATCTCATAACTCAGAGCATGAGTTATTTCGAGTCGAGAAAAGACACGACTAAGATCGCTGTCGCACAATCCGAGATTGCTTACTGCTATTGGCGAGAAGGCGCACTCAATGAAGCGCGATCGTGGCTCCATAATGCGCTGGAAAATCTGAAATTTGAAGGAGCTGCCCGGGCGAGAGCATTGCTAAAACTCTCAACTGTTGAATGGACATCCGGACGATTTCGGGAAGCGCTAGAGCTGCTCGAGCAGAATGAATCGCTCTTTCGAAAGGTCACTAATCCCAAGATCAAAGGTAATTACCACACTGAACTTGCAATCATTCATAGAAACCTCGGCACAAACGAAAACAGGCGCGAATACTTTAGTCGAGCCATCATGGAGTATAAGGAGGCTGAACGACAATTCACATTAGCCGGCAATCAGACCTTCCGCGCCGACGTAATCAATAACGTCGGCTTCTTGTTGTTCAAGTTGGATCGCTACAAAGAAGCGCATAAGTATCTTGACGAGGCTCGTCGCCTAACAGTGAGATTGAAAAACAAAACTCACACCGCACAAATTGACGAAAGCCGCGCGCAAGTTTTGGTTGCCGAAGGAAAATTGTCTGAGTCTGAGCGCGTTGCCCGCCGAGCAGTATCAGTCTTCAAAAAAAGTGGACACTTCTGCATGATGGCAGAAGCTCTGATAACGCAAGGGACTGCCTTAGCCAGATTGGGGCGAGACAGTTATGCTCGTTCTATCTTTCAGCAAGCGATTCAAGTCGCCCACCGCGTGAACGCTTTGAACACCGCCGGACTGGCAGCACTCACGTTACTCGAGGAAGTTCAGGACTTAACACCTGAAATAGTGCAGGCTGCCTACAGGCAGGCACGCGAGTGGCTCGCAAACTCTCAAAGCCCTGACACCAAACTCAGGCTCGCCGACGTCACCAACAAAGTTGTTGCCAGCATACAGACTGAATTGAAGTCCGACGATGCAACAGAAATTCTTTTGAGAGAACCCGGCGGACTCCAGGCACAGCTCGATAGATATGAAGGTGTGATTATCAAGCGAGCGTTGGTCCAGGTTGACGGAAAGCTGACGCAAGCAGCTTCACTTCTGGAGCTACGTTATCAATCGCTCGCATACAAGATCGAACACCAGCACCCCGAACTGCTCAACTACAGAACTCCCGTCCGCCGCCGCCCACGAAAATCCAACCGGTAGTAATATAGGAAGCATGAACAACAACAAAAAGAAGTTGTCGGCAGCAGAACGTGCCGAACTACTCAACACATTGAAAGCACGTTTTGAGCAGAACATGAACCGGCATAAAGGTCTCGAATGGGCCAAGGTCGAGGCAAAGCTGGAAGGTGATGCGAAGAAACTGTGGTCACTGAACGAAATGGAAAGAACCGGCGGTGAACCGGATGTTGTCGGTTATGACAAGAAGACGGGCGAATACATTTTTTATGATTGTTCAGCGGAGAGTCCGAAAGGGCGACGAAGTTTTTGTTACGACGGCGAAGCGCTGGAGTCGCGGAAAGAACATAAACCTGCGAACAGCGCTGTTGCGATGGCGACTGATATGGGCATCGAGCTTTTGACTGAAGAGCAATATCGCGAGTTGCAGCAACTCGGAAAGTTTGATTTGAAGACGTCGAGTTGGGTGAAGACGCCTGCTGATATTAGAGGACTCGGTGGCGCGCTGTATTGTGATCGTCGTTACAACCACGTCTTTCTTTATCACAACGGCGCCGAATCTTACTACGCCGTCCGCGGTTTCCGCGCCGTACTAAAAGTTTGAGCGCCATGGAACGAACTGTAGGGGCGGCCCTCCGTGGCCGCCCGACGTGGAATTCCGTTCTGGGCCGCGGGCGTGTTGCCGGAGATTAAGTTCAACGACAAAGGACGTCAGTCATCATGATACCTAGAGATCGAGTTCGACGTCGGGCCGCCACGGAGGGCCGCCCCTACAGTTCGTTCGGAGATATTTAAACAGCGTTCGCTAACATTGCATTCACTACGTTCGCTATAGAACTTAGCTCGTTATCGATCTCGTATGTTCACAAACGAAATCGTTTACCTCCCACTCAATCGCTACTCACTTGAAACAAAACCGCAACGCTTTTCCTAGCAATTCGACCGATTCTTCACACCAGGACCACGTTTCCCCTTTGCGGCACCGTGCTTGCAAAGTAACTCGACATGTACGTGACAAAGGAGAACGTCATGAAGATTAACTTGCTAACAAAAAGAGTACTCGGATTTGTTTTTGGCTTATCTCTCCTTCTTGGTGTCGGAATGACGGCCAGTTCTAATGTCCAGGCCCAATGGCGGGATCCAGACTGGCAGCGTGAACAGACCAGACGTCAGCGTGAATGGGAACGCGAACAGCGACGCCGTCAGCGCGACGCAGATCGCGACTGGCGTAACAATGGTCGCTACAACGATCGTCGTTACAACGATCCGTACAGTGACCCGTATGGCTACGGTGGTTCCGCACAGCTTCGTCAGACTGCTTTGAACGCCGGCTACAACCAGGGCATTAAGGAAGGCCGTAAAGACCGAAGCAGGGGTGAGCGGTATGAGTTCCGCGATGAGAGCGATTATCGAAATGCGACTACCGACTACAGTTCGCGCTTAGGTAGTAGGGCATTGTATCAGCAGTACTACCGTCAGGGTTTTGAAAACGGGTACGCTGACGGTTACAGAGGTTACTAAAACACTCTGTAGCTAAACATCGAACGGGCGGGATCGAGTTGACGATCCCGCCTTTTGTTTTTGCTTCGCTTTGTGCGATTCTCACTCACCTGAATGCCTAAGTTTATACCCGGCCTGAAACTCTGCAGACTCTTTTACGAAAAAGAAATCAGGCCAATCTTAGAGAAAGAATTTCCAAAGCTTCGCTACTCGGCTGCGTTGATCGGCTGGGGCTCCGAAGTGTTGGGATTCGACACTCCGCTATCGCGCGATCATCACTGGGGACCGCGCCTGCTTCTATTCCTCAATCATCAGGATTATGTCCGGCTTGAGAATAAGCTCAGCCAGGTTTTTTCTGACAATCTGCCTTATGAGTTTCTCGGATACTCAACGAACTACAGCGAGCCGGATCCGGGTGGCGTCAGGCATCCGCTCAAGATTGACCGTGGTCCAGTCAACCACATGGTGCAGATATACGGGCTCGATGGTTTCTGCGAAGCGCGATTCGGATTTGATCCGTTGAAGAAGATCGAGGTGGCCGATTGGTTAACTGCTCCTCAGCAAAGACTGCTTGAAATCGTGCGTGGGGAGGTGTATCACGACGGCTTGGGTAAACTTCGGAAGATTCAAGAGAAGATCAACTTCTACCCGAGAGACGTTTGGCTATACATGCTCGCTTCACAGTGGAGCAAGATAGCTCAGGAGGAGGCGTTTGTTGGACGCGCCGGTGATGCCGGCGATGAGCTTGGTTCAGCAGTCGTGGCAGCCCGCCTCGTTCGTGAAATCATGACGCTGGCGTTTCTCATGGAACGGCAGTACGCGCCGTATTCGAAGTGGCTTGGAACTGCGTTCAGCAGATTAAAAATCGGACGCAACCTGGCGCCAGTGTTGCAGGCGGTGCTGGCAGCGAAGACATGGAAAGCGAGAGAACAGAAACTGGCTGAGGCTTATTCAATCGTAGCCACACAACACAACGCCTTGAGAATCACCAGACCACTTCTGACCACGGTTACGAACTATTACGGCAGGCCATTCCTGGTAATACACGCTGAGGCATTCGCGAATTTTATTCGAGAAGCAATCAAAGACTCGGAGGTGATGCGCCTGCCGCCACACGCCGGCTCTGTCGATCAGTTTGTCGACAGCCACGATGTGCTTCAGCAGATTTGGCTAGTCAGGCGGCTGGGAGCGGCTTTGTACAAATAATCCGGGCAGGCGGCAGCGGTCCAGATTCTGGAAACGTGGCATCATCAGGACTATTAATATTGCAGTTACTGTTGCAAACCTGGCCCAAAACACATTAGACTTATGCCCCCTCTCCTCCAAGAAGCCCCCGCTAAACAAAATAGCAATGATCTATGTAAACCCGAGGGTGTTTCAATGCGTCATTTTCTGATATCAATTTTGCAGTTCAAGACAGTCAAATTGCTCGGCCTGACTTGTTTGTTGTTGGCATCGGCCCAAATCACTTTTGCCCAAACGCCGACGGTCAGCATCAATGACCTGACCATGGCCGAACGAGATGTTGACCTGTTTGGTTATGAATTCACGGTCAGCCTATCGGCGCCCAGTACTCAGGAAGTCACTGTGCGAGTTACGACGCAGGACGGAACGGCCACCGGCGATGTCGATTATGGAGCTGGAACTGTGGTTTTGCATTTCCCTCCACAGCAAACGTCACTACCAGTCACCGTCTATATAAAAGGCGATACTATCGTCGAGGGAAACGAACAGTTTTTCATGAACCTGACTGAACCGAACGGTTGCACCATCGGAAGAGGACAGGGTGTGGGAACGATTGTCGATGATGATGGTCCGCTTACCCTTCTAAACCAGGAGAACTCGTCACGTGGCCTCGCAGTTGATTCCATTTTCCATACAAAAGAAGCATTCCCAATCAACGCTGGCAATATCCCTCTCTATAGTGACCATACCATCCGAATCGTCGTATTCGCGGTCGCATTAAAATTGGCTCCCGGCGAAAACGCCTCGGCGGTAACTGCAACTGCGGAAGAGGCAGGCGGAACAATTCGGCCGCTTACAGTTGAATTCGTGGGCCAGGTTCCAAACATGAACCAATGGCTCACACAGGTTGTGCTGAAATTGAACGATCAGATCACCACTGCACAAGATGTGAAGGTCAGGATCACACTACACGGAGTCACGAGTAACCCGGTGACTGTGGCCGTCAAACCTCAGTAAGCAGACACACTTCTTTAGCCACAGATTACACAGATCGATCTGTGTAATCTGTGGATGCCTGTCCCACTCCATAGCGAAAGACGAGCTCACCACCGAGCCAGCCGGAGATTAGGATCAGAATCACGCCGACCAGCGAAAGTAAAAATGGAATGGTGAGTTTGCGGCCCACGAGTTGGCTGTAACTGCTCATTCGCAGGAGAAGACTGATCGCAAACACCACGAGCGCGGCGATGTTTAGCCGTGCGTGCCAGTTTGCGGCTTTCTTCACGTCGCCATTCTTGATTGACAGCCAATCGATGATGCCCGGGATCGCCGCTGCGACCGCGCCCAGGCAGCCGGCGGCAATCATGAACTTAGCGACTACGAGCAGCGTCGAATGCCGCAGGAAATAGAAAAGGATATCGACGACAAACGATGTGGCCCAAAGAGCTATCGGAAAGGGGATCAGCATCGGGTGGATCGGATGACCGGCGATAGAGGCTTTGCTTTTCATCGCAACACTCCCTTCGATAATTTAGATCGTTCTCGATCCCTGTGCTCTTCAATTCGGTTTGTGAATGTCTGCCTCCACAATCCATCCGTCTTTAGCGTCTGAGTTTGCGGCTGCGAAGTCTGGAGGCAGACCAACTGCACGATCGAGGATACATCCGCGCGCTGCAGTTTCAAACCTTACACGCCCGATAAGCCCTCCGTCGTCCGTACGCCAGAACCCGACAATGTTTTGTTCTTCACGGATCGCAAGAATGGCTCCACTTGGGCTAAATGCTGCCCCTCGATTGTCGGTTGTATGCGATAACTCTCGTTGAAGTATGCGACCACGGAAGCCACGCAACGATACATCTTGATTTGAATTGCCCCTGCGGATTGACGCCGTTTCCTCCTCGCCAAAGGTCCCACCAACCAAGGCAACTTGCTTCCCGTTCTTACTGATCGCCATTGCTCGTAACACAGTGCTGCCTGCATCATAATCAGTTGTATCGTGTAATTTAACGTTCAATAACACCTGCTGTGTTGCCTCGACCGTTACTTCAATTTCGAGTATTTCGACATCCCCATATGCTGCCGACGACTCGGTAAACTTAGTCTTCAGTCCAGAAGTCTCTTTCCTATTTTTCCAATCCCTATCCTTGTGCCATCCATTACGGTCAAAGGACGCAAGACCAAGTTCAGCTCCCATGTACAAGGTGGTATTTTGTTGCAGTAGCCCTAAGGTAAACAGTCCGCTCCCTAACCTCATCTGATTAAGTTGTTCCAACGCCTGAACCGCCAGTGACTTTGGAGTAATCGCAATGAAACGGCAGTCCTCCAGAACAACGAGAAGTATTTCTTTGTCGCCGCTAGTACACCATGTCCCGCCTGTGATATTTACAAAGTGTGGGTGCACTTCAAATTTGCCATCAGAAAGATCGGCATTCCGACATGTCACATCAATAAACATGACGTGGTCAAAACTGACTCCCCGGAGTGATGCGTGATTCAAGGTTACGAGCCCAAAACTCGCATCGAGCCATGACGAAAGAGCGAGATCAGCGCTGTTCAGATTGCACTTGCGCAGATGGCAGCCGCTTACGATCGCGCCTGCGAGGTCGGCCCCCTGTAGGTCTCCTGAAAATGCAGCAACCTGCAACGCTCGACCTGCGACTTTGCCCTCGATCTCATCGGTGGAGTTTTGGTTTTTTACATAAGCCAAAAGCGCCGGTTTTCCGCACATCAAGAGGATCAATTCACTTGTCGCATCGTCAAGCGCGACTCGGCCCCATGTCTTTTCGAGTTCGGCAGTTGACTCCTTTGCAAATCGTGCGAGCGGTGCAAGAACTTGTCCTTCACCACCCGTTGCGCGAAAGTAGGTCGACCATTGTTGCTCGACGGGCTGAAGAGTTTTATTGACATTGGCGTGTTTTGCCGCAGCTTCAACATACTCTTCCTTCAGCGCACCAATCGCGGCGGCCAGTTTGTACGCCGAGAAAAACTCAACCAGTGATTTGTGCGCCGGCCGGTAATATCCGTCATCGTCACGAACAAGCATTGTTTGCGAAAGCAGATCGTGACGCCAATGATCTTCTTCCGCTGTAGCGACGCGGGATCCAAAGTACTCACGAATTCGATCGGGAATCTGCTTGTAATTGATCTTCAACTCTTGCGTCGATAGCATCTCCCACGAAATCTCACACATGAAGAATATCTTGTCAGCCATCGACGTAAACGTGCGCCCAAGGCTGATATCGCGCTCCATCTTGCGCTGAACCGCCTGATAGTAAACCCTCGCGAGATCAGCGTTCTCAGCCTCGAGACCCGGCATCGCCTCGATCAAAAGGTCGACCATCACCGGCCGGCTGCCCAGATCGATCAGCCGCTGATTCGACATGACTGCATCAATCAGCTTTTGATCATCAGAACGACGCGAAAGCACTGTCCTCAATCGCGCTTCGTCAAACATCTCCAGGGTCGCGACCTGAAAGCGCGTGGTTTCGAACAATTCTTTCATCGAGCTGCCGCGCAGATGACCACTCAATACTTCGCGCGCCTGTTTGGCAAACTGAAAGTACTCCGTGCGGCAGGTCAGGATAGCTTTTGAGCCTGGGCCGAGCACCGACGCCAGCGACCAGAAGTTATCAACCATCTTCTGCTGGTCCACGCGCGCCGCCATCTCGTCAAACCCGTCGAAGATAAAAAGCAATCTCCCCATGCGATTGAGAGTTTCAAGCACAGCGAAATTGTGGATGTTGAGTTCATGCTCTCGAAATACAAACTCGGTCAGGAGCGCACCGACGTCTTTGAACCCGCGGGCATATTCACGCAGCCGGATGAGCAGCGGCACTCGCGGCCTGGTCAAGCCGCGCTGTTGAGCTTGCCGGTACCTCGCAACCAAATCGTGAGCATACTTGAATGCAAACCAGGATTTACCGGTGCCAAACTCTCCGAGCAAACTCAGGTGTTCTCCGTCAGTGTCCTCCATCCACTGATCTACATAGATGGAGATGTCCTCATGGGTACTGTCTGATCGGAGAGTTCCGGAGGCGTCAACTTCGTTGACGGTTACAGCTAATGGGACGTACAAGCGATCGATGTCTGCTGCTTGAACTTGAGCGTCTAACCACTCGAAGTACTTATCAAAGTTAACGTCCTCCTCGATGAGCTCGTCGAGGGTATACAAGTGCACGTTGTCATGCGCCTTAGCTGCTTGTTTTGCCGCCGGACTAACACGCCGTTTACAAACTAACCACACTTCATCCTGAGACTTTTCTTTGACAGACGTTTGAGCAATATCGACGTCCGGACTTTGAATCTCACCAGCAATGGCTCGGACCAGTACACGCGTGAATTGCTTTTTGCGTTCGGGAATGCGGAGTAAGAAATCTGTATAGTCTGGTCCCGTTTCGGGTTCTGAGTCGATCGGATAGCCAAGAGCCTCAAACCACTGTCGCAGTTGCCACGCAAGTAAGTCAGACGGATTGCCACTGGGTAGAGTCTGTGTTGTACTGGCGACTAACCTCTTGAGACTATCGTCGATCTTGCCAGTGCGCCGTGAGGATTCAGGCGCGGCAGAGCGCTCGGCCGTGAGACGACGGTACTCTCTGACCAACCAGCTCTGAACATCTGTCGCGACTTTCGGAGCAAGGTCGAGGGCATTCTGAAAAGTGCTGCGACTTGGCACGCCGCGAGCTCCCGACAACTTCTTCATAAAGCCCTGCAGCTTTTCATCGGTAGTCGTTCGGCCAAGACGCTCATACACGAGACACGGCTTGTTTAGTTCCCGTGCGCGTTCATATTCGCGCTCCGTGATCTCGCCGTAGGTTCTTCCAATCACCAGCACGAAGACGTCTGTTTTCTCTACTTCGAGCAACGATACTGTCTCTGGATCCTCGGGGCGTGCGCCGAGCTCTGACTCGTAAACAAATGCGTCGATGCCGTGCTTCTTAAGCTCGCGATACAGATACGCACGAAGATCCTCGAGTTCCTGCATGCGCGAGCTAACAAAGACGCGGAGCTTTTCGGCTTGAGGTTGTAGGAGTTCTTGTTCGTTCATTTCAACCAGACGTCCAAGAGTCACCGTTTGGCAACACCGATCTGTCTCACAATCTCATCAATACACGGAACGTATTCGCCATCCGTCGAAACTTCGATCGTAGGTACATTGAATTGCGGCGCCGCGTAACTCTCTGGAGATAAGATCTCGCCGGTTTCTCTGTAATGAGCAACACGTCTATCGCCGTGATAAAACTCCCGCTCTGGATTCTCCAGGCCTCGTTGGAGATGACGTCGCGCCGCCACTGCATCGTCGACGGTGCATAAAACAATTGTTGGTAACGCTAATTCAACGATCTTCGGCATCCTCGGTTCCCATACCCGATGCTGAAATGCCGCCTCGATGACAACAGAAATGTTACCGGCAAGATATTGATTGATAATTACAAAGAACAAATCGGAGACTAGACCATTGGTATCTGCCGGAAGCTCGTCGTGCTTAACGCCGTAGGTGTTGACGTAACCCTCCTTGATCTCATCGCGGCTAATCACCGGCATCCACAGTCGTTCGCCCAACTTTTTCGCTAGAGTTGTTTTTCCCGAACCCGGTCTGCCAGTGACGATGATGCACTGTGGTTTTTTATTCATGCTCAATTTATTAGTTGACACATCTTACACCTCATCAGATCGAAAAGTTCTTGCATTTTAAAACTCTCGGTGTAGTATGACGGCGCTGCCGGATCCTTAACTTAAACTTCGGACAGCCCAACGGATCTCACTCCCAATGCTGTTTGCCCAGAACGTTCAAGCAGGTAATCAAGGGGTATAAAAAGGTCAGCGTTCTGTTTGACTCATCTCCACCTCTCTGCACGCTGAAAGTGTAGCGGACCCCGGTCAAGGGGTTTCTCTGTGCAACCTCTGTGTCCTCTGTGTCTCTGTGGTTGATGAATTCTGAGCAAGAACACACCACAGAGACACAGAGGACACAGAGGTTGCACAGAGAAAAACTCACATGAATTTCTGAAACTGACGCCGCAAAATAGGAGGATTTCATGGTTCCACAGAAGTACCTGGAGAAACTCAAAATGGAACTTGCCGGAACACTGCTTCAGGCAGGTGATCCAGGCTACGACCAGTCGCTCGTCATTGACAACGGACGCATCGATCTACGACCCGGCGTCGTAGCCATGTGCGTCAATCACCAGGACGTCGCCAAGGCATACAAATTCGCGATCGAACACGACATGCCTTTTACCGTGCGCGGCGGTGGTCATAGTGCCGCGGGTTACTGTCTGAATCAGGGCGGCATGGTGATCGACCTCACCAACATGACCGCAAAGCGCCTCGATCTCGATCGCCAAGTCGTTTGGACGGAGACCGGCAATCGGTGGCGCGATCTTTATCTCTTTCTGCAATCAACAAATACTGGTTTGATTCCGATCGGTGGCGGCTGTCCGACTGTCGGTATCCCAGGCTTCATGCTCGGCGGCGGCATCAGTTTCGTCTCACGCTCGTACGGTCTCAGCGTCGACAACCTTCTTTCTATCGACTTGATCACGCCCGACGGCAACCTGCGAAGAATATCTGCGGATTCGAAATCAAAAGAGGACAAAGATCTCTGGTGGGCGTGCCGCGGCGGCGGTGGTGGAAACTTCGGGATCGCTGTCGCTTTCGAGATACGCGTGCATCAGCCAAACACGCCGACGATGCTGTGTGGCCAGATCCGTTATCCGATCGAGTACGCGCAGGAAGTTCTCGGTTTCTACAACGAATGGATCGAGAAGGCGCCCGACTCGCTCGCCGTCTACGGCTTCATGGGGAAAGTGGCGCTACCGGCGCATCCCGACACGGCCGTCAATGCCTTAGGCCTCACGCCGATCTTTAACGGCGACAGCCGCGAAGGCATGGATCTGATCGCGCCGATACTCAAGTTTCCAAACATCTTCATCAACCTCTATGACATGACGCTGCCGGACTTCGAGATCTATAACGGCCTGCTCACGATTGTCGGCGGAATGAGTGGCTACATCCGTTCGGGTTTCATGGCGCCGAAAGCGTTTACACCGTCATGTATTGACGTGCTGACGAATTCGATGACGACTGCGCCGTCGCCCAACAGTCTTTTGGTATGGACGCACATGGGCGGCAAAGTCACTGAGGTGGCTGAAGACGCGACCGCCTTCTGGCATCGCGATGCACGCTTCCTCTGGGAAGTGAAAGCGATCTGGCCGCAGACCGATCAAACAGTGCAGAACGTCAACTGGGCCTATCGACTCGGTGAAGGAATGGCTCCGCACTCGATCGGCGCCTACTGCAATTACATCGATCCACTCCTGCACGATTGGCAGACAGAGTTTTATGGTGACAACTACAAGCGACTCGTAAGGATTAAGAAGGCAGTCGATCCGGAAAATCGGTTCCGATTCCAGCAGTGCATCGGATCACCGTTCAATCCGCCGGCCGCAGTGCCGCCCGCTGTGCCCAATCTTGCACCGTTGTATCGCACGTTCCTCGTTTGATTCGAAATGGAGGAGGCCTTTGCACAAAATGAGAGAAATCCCGCTCACGGCAGTGGGCGGATTGTTCAAGTCCTTTCTATGAAACCCATTTCACGCACAACTCTAATCCCGCTCACGGCAGTGGGCGGATACTTCAAGTCCAAGCTCTTTAGTGGAGACTTGAACAATCCGCCAACTGCCGTTGGCGTGATTCTAAAACTCGTTATCAAGTCTTCGAAATAGAAAGGACTTGAACAAATCCGCCCACTGCCGTGGGCGGGATTTCTGATTTTTTTCTTAAGCTGGAGGAGAGATGAAAAAAATCGCATGCGTCATACTGCTCACCGTCGTCGCCGTTGCAATGGTAATCATGACGTCGATACCAACAGCGATGGCTCCCGACGACAAAGATCCGGCCATCATTCTGAGCTCGAACATCCCAGGCGATGCTACGTTCGGTAAGCTTCCGGATGGCGCAACCAACGAGCAGAAACTCCTGGCCATTCAGGGCGACTTCGATATTTACTCATGGAACACATTCATTGCACTCAACTGGCCGCCGTTACCAAACGGCAACGGAGATCCAAACAAAATGATTGGCCAGAACGGCGACAACGACACGGTGTGGGAACACTACCGCGACGTCGCGGACATCTTCCTGCCCGGCGGCGCCACGCCGAGTTATAACGGACCAGTGACTGTGCCCACGCAGTGCAAGGCCAGTTACAAACCCGGAATGCGAATCCTCAGCCAAGTCGGAAAGACGCCGACAGTGCTGACCGACTTCAGCCAGCCCTTCAACACTGGCCCACTCATCGATCAAAACGGCAACTACACGCGCTACGAGATTCTCGTGAACAAGCCGATGTTCGATTACATCCTGGCAAACAAGCTCTATTCGAAAGCCGGGCAACAGGCATTCAAAGGCGAAGTGCAATTTCCTTGTGGCGGTCCCACCGGACCCGAGGGCGCGATCATGGTTAAGTCCTCATGGAGAGTCATAAGTCCCGCCGAGAGAGGACGCTTTCACACTCAGACGGTGCTCGTCTACTCGCCGGCTTCACAAAATCCAAAGTACCCGGCTTCTTGTAGTACGAAGCTGATGGGACTCGTCGGACTGCACATCGGTCATAAGACTGATACGGGCGCGCAGTGGCTCTGGTCCACATTCGAGCACGTCGATAACGCGCCAACCGAAGCTGATGTCGCGAGCACTGTGTTCAAGAAGACGAAATACAACTATTACAACTCGAAATGCAGCGCGAAGGATTGTCCTCCGAACCAGGTGCCACCGCGTCCGTGGAATCCGACGAAAGTCAGCGCTTTCCACAGCCAGGTGGTCCGGATGAATATGTTCAAAGGCAATGAGTTCGCGTTTCAGAGTGCGGACGCACGCAATGCTGATGCATTGAAGCTGCTGCTAGGCGTCAACAATAAATCTGTCTGGCAATACTACGAGTTGATCAGCACGATGTGGCCCACCAACACTGGAAAGTGCCAGGCGACGCCGGGTGATCCACTCGGAACGCCGGCGCCGAACTTCCTCGCGAATACGACTCTTGAGACTTATATCCAGGGCATGGTCCCAAATGTTTCGTCGAACTGCATCGAGTGTCACAACAACGCGACGATGACTAACGCGAGGCCATCCGACTTCACCTACATCCTGCAACGAGCGCAATAGAAAGAAGGGAGACGACTATGTCAAACAATCCATCAACACCCGAAGGTGGTCCGCACCCACCGCCGCTTCCCGTCGCTTCCACACCGTCGGAAACCACCCTGCAGGCGTTCGCTGACATGTCGGCGGCGCTGACGGGATTTCAGTCCAGCTTCATCAGGCCCTTTCTCGATCCCGTGAACCTCTCCGGCACTTTCTACACGTTCGCTGTCTCGCAGGTCGGACAACCGCGGATGGATGCACTAATGAGCACATTCCAAACCCTCAGCAATCAGGTACCGAAGCTGACTCCGCAGCAAATCGCCGACACACTGCTTGAGACAGCGCTCGACAAGCCGTCGCTTCAGGCGCAACTCTGCCAGAGCATCATCGCGATGTGGTACCTCGGATCGTGGTACACGCCCGGTGTGCTCGGCGGCAACGGATTCGCACCGCCGGCGCTACAAGTCATCTCTCAACAGGCTTACACCAAGAGTCTCGTCTGGAACCTGGCCCAGGCGCATCCGATGGGATTCAGCGCCTTCACATTCGGCTACTGGAGTGAGCAACCAGCGTCACTTCAAACGTTCGGCGTCGACACAACCAATGGAGGTGGACAATGAGCAACGGTGCTTCACCACAATACGACGTCGTCATCATCGGCGCCGGCGTTTCCGGAAATCTGATCGCGAAGCAGCTCGGCCTTGCTGGTAAGAAAGTGCTCATTCTCGAGGCGGGACTTGCCGTGCCCGATAGTCGCGAGCAGTACATGGAAAACTTCTATCTCGCGCTCGCAAAGACACCGGAGTCGCCATATCCGGCGCTCGCCGGACGCAAGGGTTCGGAGAAGGAGCCGGTCGGCAAGCTGCCCGATCCGTCGAAGCTTCCGACACCACGCGCGACTGTGCTCTCGATCGGGAAAGGCCCCGACACTAGTTATCTAATTCAGGCGCAGCCGTGGATCGAGACACATGATCCTAAGCTGCCACCACAGAACCCGCCGCCTGATGCTAACGGCAACATATTTGGGCTTCAGTTCTCCAGCACCTTCGAACGCAATGGGGGCGGCACGTCGTGGCACTGGCTGGGCACGTCACTGCGCGAGCTCGAGAACGATATTCGTCTCGAGACAAAGTACGGGCACGGCGTTGATTGGCCCGTCACGTACGAGGAGATGCAGCCACTCTGGGCACTCGCCGAGAAGGAGATCGGTGTCGCGGCGAGCACTGCGGAGCAGCAGCCGCTGGAAGTAGTTGGGCTCGTTTACCCGCCGGGCTATCAGTACCCGATGCAGTCCATTCCGATGAGCATTGTTGACGACACTGTGAGCAAAGGGATTGCCGGCTTGCAAGTACCAGGCACGCTGCCGGACACACCGGGCGGCTCTGACCCGACGATGTATGACGTCTTCGTCACCCCGACACCACAAGGTCGCAACTCTGAGCCATACGATGATCGACGCGTCTGTGCCGGTAATACGAACTGCATTCCGATCTGTCCGATCCAGGCTAAGTGGGATCCGACTGTTACTCTCGGCAAAGCTCTCGACACCGGCAACGTGAAGGTGAGCTATCAGTCAGTTGCATACAACGTCGCAGTTGATGGGCCCAACGCCACGCGCGTCGATTACTACGAGTGGTCGCGCGACACCAATGGTGAACTAACTAAGATTTCGAAGTCGGTCACTGGCAAGATTTACGTTCTTGCTTGTCACGCCATCGAGAACGCCAAGCTCCTACTGATGTCGAACAACTGGAACGGCATCGCCAACGAAAGCGATCAGGTTGGTCGCAATCTGATGGACCATCCGCTCTACCTCAGCTGGGCACTCGCGCCCGAGCCGATCTACGGATATCGCGGTCCGTTAGCAACGTCCGGTATCGAGTCGTTGCGTGATGGCGAGTTTCGCAAGTATCGCGCGTCGTTCCGCATGGAGATTGGAAACGAGGGTTGGAACTTTTCGAAAGGCGATCCTTATACGACCGCGTTGGACTTTATTCAGGGAACGAACAACGGTGGGGCAAACACCGGTGGGACCAACGGTGCGCCACAGCGTCTTGGCGGCCTACAACTCGCGCAAGCGCTCAACAACGTCTACACGCGACAGTTTCGCATTGGCTGCATGTTCGATCAGTCGCCGCTGGCCGAGAATCGCGTCACGCTCGACGTCACGAATGGCAAACCGAATAACGTCGACGGCCTTGGACTTCCGCGACCCAAAGTCGTGTACGGCCTCGACCCGTATACGATGGAAGGCTTTCGAATGGCGGCGTACGTCTGTTCGCAGGTCTATCAGAAGATGGGAGCGAAGGAGTTCACCACAACCGGCATGGGTTCTGCCGGTGATTTCACCTATCGAGGTGTGAACTATCACTACTACGGCGCCGGACACGTCGTCGGAACACATCGCATGGGTATTGATCCATGCAAGTCAGTCGTCGATGCGAGTCAACGTTCGCACGATGTTCCGAACATGTGGGTCGTCGGGAGCGGTAGTTTCCCAACCGTCTGCACCGCCAACCCGACCCTGACACTCATGGCGCTAGCTTTTAAATCGGCCGACAGCATCATCGCGGCACTCAACTCATAGCAACCTCTTTGGAGTGCGGCGGCCTGACGCCGCTTTGTTATCGATCACGCCAGATCAGGCCAAAGCGGCGTCAGGCCGCCGCACTCCAAAGAGACGCCCGAAATCAATTTGAGAAAGGAATTCCTCCATGTATATCCTTGACGCCTTTTGGTCCATCATTCCCGGCAACGAAGCAAAAGCCTATGCAGCACTCGGTGCGCTCGCCGCGCGGGTCGAGAAGGAAGAGCCCGACACGTGGATGTATCTGATCCACACTCCAAACCTCGACCCCGGCGTCAACACATTTCCGATGCCGGGGCCGCAGCAGGTGGCCTTCGTCGAGGGCTTCAAAGATCGCGACGCCTATCACAAACACGCGAACTCACCGATCCTGAAAGAGTTCTTTGCGAAGAACGGCGCTTACTTTCTGAACATGTACGGACCGACAGTTCCCTTCATGATGCTGCAACCGCTTGAGATGATCGACGGCTTCATTCGTCCCGGCGCAGACGTCATGACGGCGTGGCAAGTCGAAGCGCGTTGGGTAATGAAACCGGGTTGTCGTGAGAAAGTGAAGGAAGCTCTCAAACCCTACGTTGCCGCCGTGCGCACCGAAGAACCAACCACGTTGATGTACACAGTGAGTGTTATCGATATGAGCGACAACTCGATGGCCCGTCCGCCGTCACAAGTCGACGCACTCGTCTACAACTCATCCTGGACCAACCAGCAGGAATTCTTCGCACACGGGAGCGGCCCGGTCTATCAAAATTTCCTAAAGGAACACGGCAATCTCTTCGTCCAGGCCGGCCCCGGCTCCACGACGCATCCGTACATGACAACGTCAGTCCTGAAACGCTTCGCCGGCTTCTTCCGCAAGGAGGCTTTCACCGAGTAAAGTTCCGACGCCGCGGTGCCGCTCAGTCTTTTACCATGTGGGCAGTCGTAAGGATTCCGCCCAACAATGTTGCTATAACGGTTATTGTTACACCGTTTGGAGTAAATTGGTTGGTTGAATACATAGAAAAAAAGCTGGGGCCCGCGATACCAAGAAGTGTGCCTCCCAAACCACCCATATGCCGATAGAGCTTACGACTAGTACTGGAAATCAAATATTCACTCGCGTGTTCTACGTGGGTGCTTGACACCGTTTCAGAGTTACGACGCTTCGCTATCTTTACTGCCTCAGTAATAAGCAATACTGAATACTCGGTGAGCTTGTCTGTAAGATTAGCGAACGCTTGCGGTGTAAACGGAGTCTGATCGGCTTTCCGGAGTTCCTTTTCAGCGGCTTCAATTATTGGTTGGAGTTCACTGCCCTGTTTCGGTACTAGATTGCTCATGGTGAGGCTCCACTCGGTGAGGATTGAAAGAACTTTGGTCGAGCGCTTTCAGATAGGCTTGTGTAACCGTTCGTTTTAGATTTGCTACGTCTTTATTGCGATCTCGTATAGCGATGGCTATTAACGACATCGATGTGAGGAGAACGATTAGCCCAACCGTTCCGATCAACGCTATAGGCAGCAAGTTCTTCAAAGTACTTGTAGTATGTGTAAGAAGATTAACTACAGTGACCACAAAGAAAAGAAATGTACTTATCCCTATGATGCGCAGTTCCAATTTGGCAAGATCGTGTCCGATTTCGATAACTTGCCGAATACGATCGTGCACTGATGAATTGGTAATTGAGCGGAGAGTCATATCTGTATTCGTAGTATCCTCACCACTTCAGAGTTGTCAAGCTATCAAGCGTTGATTTTCGGTTAATCTCATCAGACACAAACCACCACTATAGTCTCGCCTTTTTAAAGAGACACAAACGAGAAAAAGGGTTTAGTAGCATTTAAAAATATTCCCCCAGGGTTCTCGCGATGCTCGAACCATGGGCTGAAATTAGCGAACACCTTCGGCGTATTTTCATCAAAATTTCAACCTGACGCAGTACCCTATTTTTTTGTGGGCCACCAGACTCAAGTCGTTAGAGTGGATGCCTTGAGGAGGACTTGGGATAGGGATTGGGGTTGCGGAAGAGTCCCATGGGTTTGTAACCCTTCTGCTTGTTTCCTTTCATTAGAATGCGATAGTAGAATGTTTGCCTGTCACTCTCTCCGGTGAAATAGATGTACATCCCTTCCCCACCTTGAGCCGGTTCGTAGTCAGTGGCCCTAATAGACAATGGCGCCGTCGGACTATTTATCTCGGTGAGCTGCCGCGCAAACATTTCTCTCGTGGAGTTCGCCTGAAAGTCAGGATGAAGCATGTTGAAGGCTTTGTCTGCATTCCCCTTGACCAAGGCGACCTGAGCGAACTCCGATGCACTCATAGCGGCCATGATTGGACTATGATTGATGCTGCGATAGTAAATACAACCCGCCATCGCGGCTAATAAAAAGATCGTAAGTGATTGTTTCAGCCTATTCATTTACGTTCGCATCATTTGAGGAGCCTCCCGGCGGCGGAGAGATTATGCCAGTCCATGTTTCCGTGCAACGCCCTTCGGCAGTTTCGCTTTCACGAGCTCGTACGATTGTTTGATGTAGTGAGACCATTCCTTTCGATTGAGCTTGTTGACTTCCTCAACCAGCACCCATTTATAACGCGCGGCGTACGGCGCCGGACGAAATCCGGGCGAGCTCGATATTTCGTCGAACTCTTCATCCTTTACTTTGAACGACACAGTGAACGGCCTATCCAGAGCCGCTACGCAAAACATCTTGCCCGCGACGGAGAAACACAGATCGTGGCCCCATTTCACGTCTTCCGTGACCGCCGGAAGCGCCCGGCAGAATTCTCGTAACGTTTCGATATTCATCTTTCACTCCGCATTTAACCACCGGCTTTGCCTCACAAGTCAGAATACCAAATTGGATGAGGTCAGTACCGTAACGCGGTAGCGTCGGGTCAGTCTTCCCAACTGCATTAATCGCTATCACAATGCGGACCCGACGCTACCGCGTTACGGTACTGACCTCATCCAACAGTGAATGTTGAGACAAACCAACCACAACTATACTCTATTGCCTGAAGTGAGGAACTTCCTCGCGTGATGGACGTCTAACCCACGATGAAACGGCTGCTTCTTCTAATTGCGACCATCACCCTCACAGGATGCGTTCGACCTGGTGACCACCCCGTCAGCTCAAATTGTATGTGGAGCGAAGACGACAACCAGTCTCTGGACCTGAGAAAGATTTCAGATCGACGCCATCTTCGCTTCGATGCTGTCACAGCCGAAGACATGGCGATCAGGTGGGCCGATCAGCGCTTCAGTCATCGACCTGAGTACGATCAGCAAACTGCTCAATGTATGGAGACACTGTTCCACGGTGTCGCAGAACATCATGGCGTCGATGTTGCTGTCGTTCGTCAGTACAGTCAGGATCGCGATGCGGTTGCGGACGCAGTGGTAATCCTCGGCTTCGGCATTCTTTATGTGCTCGCGGCTTACATTCTCACGGGCCGCATCCTTCGACAATTTCCACCGGGCGAGTCTGGCTTCTGGATAATGACGCTGGCAATGGCGGTGGGTGTGAGTCTGGTTGGCGTACTGGTTGGTAGTCTTTGGTCAATCGTGTTCGAAACGTTCCGCCTGAACAGCGTACATCTGAGCTACAGGATGAACCGCATTCCCTTCAGACAACATTGGGTCATGCTGTTTATCTGCTGCGTTGTTGTATTTGGACTAGTGTCGCTGATCCATTCTCGAGTCAAGCTTCGCACTCAATGATTCGACCTTTCGGCTTTGCACAAAGAATCCCGTCCACGGGAGTGGGCGGATTGTTCAGGTCCTTTCTATATGAAAAGTACTTCTGAAAAATCTGAATCCCGCCCAACGGCAGTTGGCGGATCGTTCAAGTCCGGACTATTCATCAAGAATGCCGGATTTAAAATAAATAGCGAGAACTTGAAGTATCCGCCCACTGCCGTGAGCGGGATTAGAAACGTAGTTTTACGATTAGGTTATAGAAAGGACTTGAACGATCCGCCCACTGCCGTGGGCGGGATTCGCACTCCTGTGCGAATGCGCGGTCTTGGCGGTCCCCACAAGCAGTCTGCCCGCAAAAAGCAGCTTTGCCAGCAAATTAGTTTGACGCTTCGCACGTATTCAGCCGTCACTGCGACGTGACGTAAGGACGAAAGACGAAGTCCGATTCGCTTTTTGTGAGGTGACATCCCTGACAGTTTTCGAGTTTGCCGCTTGCCCGCAACTCCGTTCCGTTAGGACCAACAACTGAAAACTCCCAATCGCCAACCTTTGGATTATAACCGGCCGCGCGTTTTCTCATGATCGTGTAGAGCAGCGGCTTGCGATCTTCCGGACTGTTGAACTTCTCTTTTACGATGATCGATCCTTCAGGGAATCGCTGCGGCTGTTTGGCGAACATTGATTCACGTCCAGCCTTGTTGACGTACACGGTGATGTAAGATGCCGCGTGCGGATTCTTTTTGCTCTCAGGTTCTAAAAGGACCACCGGCGCGCAAAGAGCAGCAACCGCGGCAGGCATCTGATAAGGGTCGTTGTTGACTTGAGTCCAGGTGTTACGGTCCTTTAGTTTTGCGGCATCAAACCGAAACTCATCCTTAGCACCTTCAGTGCGGCGCACGGCTAACGCGACGACGAGCACGATTCCTGCCACTACAACAAACACGCCGATTCTAATTTGCGTAGCCATGTGAATTCTCCTTATCGACTCCGTTGCGATGAAACGCATTGGCCACAGATTAAACGGATGAGATCCGGATTTCAATCCGTGTAACCCACTACCCGTGTAATCCGTGGCCTTGACTCACCTCGGATTTCTGCATAAATTCAACTCGCAAATCACACCTGCTCGCGAGGAAAGCAAATGAAAAGATTCTTAATGTCCCTCGTGGCGGTTGCCGTGCTCAGTATTTCAGCACTGGCCCAACAACCAACGCCACCCAAAACGAACTTGAAGGTCGGTGATCCGGCTCCTGACTTCACACTTCGGGCCACCGACGGAAAAACCTACAAACTCAGCGATTTCAAAGGCAAGAAAAATGTCGTGCTGGCGATCTATGTGCTGGCATTCACCGGTGGTTGAACGAAGGAACTAAAAGCATATCAGGCTGATATCGCCAAACTCGAATCCACCGACACTCAGGTTTTTGGCTTGAGTGTAGACAGCGTCCCCGCCAATCGCGAATTCGCAAAACAGATCGAAATCACATTTCCACTACTCAGCGATTTCAAGCGCACTGTAGTGAAGGCTTATGGTGTCTTTAATGAGGAGCAGGGCTTTGGAAATCGCGCCACGTTCCTGATCGATAAGGAAGGCATCATCCGGCACATCGACGAAGGAAACGTCGCCATCGATCCCACTACTGTCGTGGAGGCGTGTAACGTGCTTCAACATAAGAAGGCCTCGCAGTAGCTGTTGGCTTCTCTGTGCAACCTCTGTGTTGCACAGAGGAGATTTATTGCTTTATCCCCCGTAACAGTGTAAAAGGCTGTCGTGATAAGCCTGTTTCCATCACGCTCTCACCAGCTTTGACATGCGCATTTACTTGTCATCCGGACATCGTTACCCAGCCTGGCGCTATGGAGTCGCTGCTCACGTGGTCCATGATCGACTCGCGCGCGGTCTAGCTGAGCTGGGCCATGAAGTTCGTTATCACGTCGAAGACTTCGGTGATGAAAAACTTCCAGACAACTTGATTCCGGTACGTGGTCTAAAAGGCGACGAAGATATTATTCACTCCAATCGTTTCACTGCGGCTGTAACGCCTGAAACACAACGCCCCTGGGTTCGTAGTATTCATTCAGATCTGCTTGCACAGGGATTGCCTCGCGAGCAGTCTCGGCCCAACTTTGTTTTTGTGTCTGAGACACTAGCCCGACTTCACGCGTCCGATCGGTTTGTATGGAATGGAATCGATCCGGCGGATTTCATCTACTCCGAAACCAAGGACAATTATTTTCTATTCCTGGTCGCTGGTAACGCTCACAAGGCCAGAATGTACAAAGGAATCGACATCGCCTTCTGGATCGCAAAGCAAACCGGAATCAAGCTGATGGTCGCCGGCGGCACTGACAACGGGTCGGAAAACGACGAATTGGAGAAGTTGTGTAGGGAAAATGATGCTGAGTTCGTAGGCTTGATCTACGAACAACGCAAAGCAGAAATATTTGCTGCCGCGAAGGCATTGCTGTTTCCGACACAGGTGATCGAAGCGTTTGGATTGCCAGTGGCTGAAGCGTTGATGTCCGGCACACCCGTGATCGCGAGTGACCGTGGCGCGATGCCTGAAGTGCTTGATCCGCTTGGGGGTTTTATCTGTGCCGGCGAATCGGATTATCTAAACGCCGTCGAGAACCTCGCACAGATCAAGTCAGCCGATTGCCGGCAACTCGCTCTGTCGCGTTTTCATTATCTCGACATGGCGCAAAAGTATGTCAGGGAATACGAGCGTGAGATCGAGACGTGGTTCCGCCGTGCTGAGAGCGTAATTTCAGCGCTATCGGTGTGACTTTACGATCGCCAAATCGGGCCAACTCACAGCTAAGTTCTGACCTATATAGAGACCGGTCCACTGAGAACTCAGTTCGTCGAGGTGTTTGCAGATCTCGTCTAGTTTGCTCGGCTTAATACCGAGATCAGTAACACCGGTAATCTTTCCAGCTTTGTTTTTCGCTGAAGATCGAGCGAGCCATTCCTGCCAACAAATCCATGTCGCTCGCTCCGACTCAGTACAGTCGTCACGACCGTCTTTCAGCAATTTCTTGCCGCGCTTCGTTACACGTTTTCTTTCACGTGTTGCCGCTCGTACGCTTTGGTCGGGATTCACAGTAAGACGAAAAGTTCCGGCAGTTCCGCCTGCCGCCAACTGCCCATAGATTCCGCGAGTGAGTCCAAGCTGGGCCTCGACCACCATGTGCATCATGTCGTGCGGTATAAGACGGTCGTAACCCGGAGCTGGGTTGATTTCAACAACGGGAAGCCCTTCGCGCAGTGCTTCCACTGCATACCTTTTCTCTCCGGTGCGACGAAACACAACTATCATTTGTCTTACCTCAAAAATTCCGAGCACACAGATTACGCTGATTGACGGGGAGAGGACAACTTTGTGGTATTTGCCCCTGGTGGAGTTTGGTCTAGAATGAAGCACACCGAGCGCCGCAAGTCTGACCATTGAGTATTGAATGGAGATCTTTATGCCGAGGACGTTACTGCTCGCCTTCTTTCTCGCCTCGTTCATCACTTGTCCAACTGTTAGCGCCGCTTCTGTCAACCTTGGTCCTGATTTGGAACAACTGAAATTCGTTACTCGGCTTACTCCCGAGGTGCCGCGGCGAGTCGCATCAATTGCTTACGACGGCGAGAAACTCTGGGTGGGCATCTACATGGGCCAGGGCATCTATGCGACCCTCGATCCTTCGTCATTGCAGTGGACCATCGGCAACACACAAAAATCACGCGAAGCCATCACCGAGGTATCGGGAGTGTTTTACAGTCCGGGTGGACTCTGCTTCATCAACGGTAAGTTGTGGATTGGCGCTTCCTACGGCGACTCATTTGGATCCATCGATCCGCATGATTGGAAGGTCGAAAACAAGTTCACGGTCAGCCAAAGGGATGGTTCAGCGAGCCAGTCGTATGCCGGGCTGGCGTACGATGGCAATCATCTATGGATTGCATGGCACTGGAACAAATACAGCTTTCCTATCTCGCAGACGCAGGTCTTACTGAAGGTGGACCTCAAATCGGGATTAGTGATCGCTGAGTATCCGCTGCCGGCGGGTCAACGACGCGACTCGACACACGGTTTGACCTTTGATGGATCGTTATTGTGGCACGCGAAGGATAACAAGCTCGCATCTATCGATCCGTCGACGGGACAAGTGGTTGCAGAATACAGACTGGACGGGATCAAGCGCGTCAGTGGATTAGCATGGGATGAGAAAGCCCTGTGGATTTCTGAGTTCGATGGGAAAATCTGGCGCCTACCATTCAAGTTCAATTGATCATAGTGAACCGTGCAGCGAACTGTAGGGGCGGCCCTCTGTGGCCGCCCGACGTGGAATTCCGTTCTGGGCCGTCGCGCGTGTCGGTCAAGATCGAGTTCGACGCCGGGCGGCCACGGAGGGCCGCCCCTACAGTTCGCTACACAAAACCCATTGTCCTATGCCGCAAATCTGGACGCGACGCGGAGACGCTCGGCAATCGTCTGCTTCGGCTGTGCACCAATGAGACGATCGACGAGCTTTCCATCTTTGAAGATGAGCATCGTCGGTATGCTCGAGATCTGAAACCGCGATGAGACTTGCGGGTTCTCGTCAACATTCAGTTTGGCTATGCGGTAGCTTCCGTTTGACTCTGCCGCGAGCTGATCCAACACCGGCGCAATCATCCTACACGGCCCGCACCACGGCGCCCAGCAATCAACCAGAACCGGACGCCCACTTGTTTGCAGCACCTCTCGCTCGAACGTCTGATCCGTAATAGTGATCGGCTTCGAATCCTGTTCACTAGCAGCAAGCTTCTCACCGCACCGGCCACACTTCGCCTGGCTATTCGCGAGTCTGCTTTCATCAACTCGATTCTTCGCCCCACAATGTCTGCAAACAACTACCTGCATACAACACCTCCTCAATGACGAAATTCTCTCACGGCCGCGCCGAAAGGCGTAAAGGCGTGTCGACATTCACGCGACACGGATCGTCTGACTTTTGAGTGTTGTTCCTGCGAGTTGCAGTTCGTTCATCGAGCTTCAGCAGTCCACATTCAACTTCGCTCAATCTCAAGTTCAGTCGCTGCACCTCATCGCGAATCAGAAGAACGTCGCGATCGCTTGTGCTCGGTTGTGGAGTGGGTGTTCGCTGTGAAGCCAGGTACGTTTGCAAGCGATTGACACTCGACTCCAGCATGTAGAACCGCTGCTCGAGCAGACTTATTCGTCGATCAAGACTTGCCGGATCCTGCGGCTCCGTCGAACTCGTACCCCTCGAGACGTTGGCAACAGTTCCGACAACAACGCAGAGCATCAACACCAATACCAGATTCGACTGCTTTGAAAAATTCATTACCTTGTCCCCCTTGCACAATTATGCCACCACGTTTGGTACACAGATAAACGCGGATCTCAGAACTCCAGCACCCGCACGCCCGGACAGTCCGGACATTCAACTATCTCAACCACAAACTGACACTCGCAACGTGGACAATACGAAATTGAGTTTTCTTCACGTTGCGTCGGAGTTAGCATGTAACGCTCACAGACTTTCACTTGCTCGTTGGCCGCCCACATCACAGTTTCCACCGCGTTCGCATCCGAGAGCTCGTGTCCCAGTGGATGCTTCAGGTCGAGAATGACGCTGCGCACAAACTGTCGCTCACCCGAACCCGTCAGCACGTCTGCCAAAACAATCGGACTAAATTCCGACAGCAGATTCTTAGTCAGGATGTCAGCCGCTCGAATCGCGACCGGTGGACACAAGATCATCTTGACCAGACTCTCTAGACGCTCCGCCGACTCAGCCGGGTACAGTTTCGCGTGGACGCGACGAAACACGATCGCGATCTCAACTGCAAGAGCCACCATCACGATCGCCACCGGAACGATCAAAGTCATTAACCCGCCCAAGGCACCAAGCAACGGCGTCAGCACAAACAGAAACAGGAACAGGATCAAACCTAGCGACTGAATCGGCTTGATTAACTCCTGAGCCTCTTTCAACAGACTCGTTGCTTCGTTTACGGAATACTGTTTTGCGATCGAGTTCCGCGCCAGTCCCTCGCGTTTCGAAGCTGAGGCCTTGACCATCGCAGCGATCACGTTTGCGAGTGCCTTGGCCTGTTTCGCAGTCGTGCACCTGGCGAACCTCTCGTTATTGATCGTCAGATAAGAACCATCGACGCCGGCTTCTTTGATCTTGCCGAACGACAGAAACTCTCCAGTTTGATCTTGCGAGCGTGCTTCGGAGGGAAGCGTTTGCACGTTCAGAGCACAAACGCCTGACGGCGAAATCGAAACAGGTGACAAGTGAGAAAGAAAGACTCGTCCGCTAGGCGGCAACGGATTCAAAAACAGAATTCCACCACGCGCGTTCCCGAGCCACGAAGAGGGTTTTGCGAGATGCCAGCCACGCCACGCAGAAACGAACGCGACAGACTCCCGCCTCACCCAAATCAAGCATTCCGAAAGGTAAAGCAGGATCAGGACAAGCAGCAACGTCTCGCCTTCACCGATCAGGTAAAAGACGACGTTCACGACTTGTTGCGTGAGAATAGTTTCTTAATAAGACCCGAGATACCGACGACCGCAGCTACCAGAACCTTCCACAACCACTTAAAAGCTCCTGTCTTTACCGCCGCCGCGGCGCCACCGGCGACGATCAATCCGGTGAGACCATAAGCAGCAGTCTTATCGCCGGCGGTGAACTGCGCATAACGGTGTCCTTCTTTGAATTCAAACCCGTCGAGCATCGTCTTGAACTTCGGCAGCGTTTCGGCAAGTGTGTCCGGATCCGTAACCAGCGTGACGCGCATCACACCCTCACGACCAAGCAGACGTGTGTTGTGATTGATAATCAGAAAGCCTTCGGACTCTGATTTGGTCGCCCATTCAAGATTATGAGTAGTTTCGTTGTAACGCGGTGGCGTTTCCCAGCCGAGGGTCTTCAAAATTGGCCAGCCACGTCTCGCGCGTTCTTTGTTGGCCTCCTCCGTGCCTTCCTTAATCGATTTGAGAATTGCATCCGCATCGAGAGACGACTTCTCATCGTCTTTGATGTAACCGACATCGTCAAACTCAAAGACGACAAACCAGTCCTCATTGGCATGGGCAATAAATCCCAGTTCGGTATTGCTAATCGGATTTTTAGTTGCCTCCATAAGGGTCCGCGTATCACGCGCGTTCGCAAAAATGTAACCCTCGGGAATCTTCACCTCAGCGTTAATGCCGAGTTGTCCCACCGAGGGACCTTTCTGCCAGCTCACGTTTTCATACGTACTCCAGTTGTCTGGAGTGGGCGAGGGCGACGGAGACGGTCGCTTCTTCGACTGCCCCACGACCATCAGGCCGCAGATACACAACACAGTCATCGCAACAAGAACACGGGCTTTCATCACTAATCCTCCTGGGCTACGCGGACGGGCAATAACGGCAGTTTGACGGCCTCGGTTGGAAGGCAGTTGGCGGAGTATAGCACAGCTCTTAAAGCCGGTTGGGCCTGACTGGCCGCTCCAAAATCATTGACATAATCCGACGACTGGTATAAGTTTCGCGGCCCCAAGATCAAATCAGCGATACGCCGGGTTGAACCGCAGCCCCTGGCAGGATTTTTACCGGCGCAATCGGAGCCCGACTACGGTGCGGCGTAGTCTCTAACTCATCACCAGGAGACTTAGACCATGAAAAAATTCCTCTTCAAGCGAAAGTCGATTACCTGCATGCTAGCGATATCACTCCTCATAGTAAGTCTGGCAGGAGCGGCGTTGGCACAAGCACTCACCATAACCACTAACGACTTCGTTCCATTTGCGCTGGTCGCTTTCGTTCCGTGTGCTAATGGAGGAGCCGGAGAGCTTGTGCTGGTTCAAGGCACGCTCCACATCCAGGACCACATAACCATTAATGACAACCGGGTGAACCTGAAAGTTCACTTCCAGCCTCAAGGGGCTGGCGGTACTGGGCTTACCACCGGAGACTCATACAATGCCACAGGCGTGACTCAGGAGCAGGACTCGCTTCCGCTCAGCGGCGGAGCGGCCGAATTCACCTTCATCAACAACTTCAGAATTATCGGACAAGGCCCCAATAACAACTTCCTGGTGCATCAGACCGTCCACCAGACGGTCAATGCGAATGGCGATGTCACTTCAACAGTCGTCAATCAAAGCGTCGAGTGTCGTTAGCCGACTTTACTGCGAAGGCGTTCGCTTCTGACTGAGATCAGCGAACGCCTTCGTATGACCTGTTAGACCGATCACTTTCAAACTGACCTGTCACGGTCAATCTGCCCAGCCCACTGAGAGCAAACCCCAGCTTTTTCCTCAATTAAAGCCAAAAAAACATCTGGCACGGAGCTAGCACTAGGAGCGTGCTCGCATTTCGGAGCACTGGTCTTTTGAGTTGAAGGCTGTCGTGATTTAACCCCCAGACATGAGTCACCCGAACGATGGCTTTCATTATTTCTTTGCCTTGGAGAAACTGAATGTCGCGCCCCCATGCCCTGAAACGTTTCGTAGCAGCCGCCGTGCTTGTATCGCTGTGCTCGGCGCTGTGTCTCACAAGTAACACCAGAGTTCGAGCCGCAAACAATTCATTGTCAACCACCGTGGCTTCCAAGATCTCTCCGGACCTGCGTCAGCTGATCCTTTCCGGAAACGGCGCCGCGCACGTGAAGGTGATCGTGCAATCCAAACCTTCCTCGTCAGGCGGTTTACTCGGCGGATTACTCAACACTGTCGGTGGACTACTGGTCAGCGTACTGTCAAACCTGAACATCCGAATCGTCGATGTTGAGGTCAACTCGATTCAAGTGCTCGCGACGGATCCTGATGTCGCATACATCTCGCTCGATAATCCGGTGCGCAGTTCAGGTCACATCACGAACACAACGGGCGCCACACAAGTTCGTGCTCAGAAGTCACTGCTTGGTCTGAACAACACTCTCGACGGTTCCGGTGTCACGATCGCGATCCTCGACTCAGGCATCGACAGCAAACACAAATCGTTCGCGACTTCAGGCAAGATCAAATTCAGCAAAGATTTCACTGGCGAGAATCGCACTGACGATCCGTGGGGCCACGGAACACACGTCGCCGCAATCGCGGCGGGTGATGGTGCTCCGACGGGCGGCGCGTACGAAGGCATTGCTCCGGGTGCGAATCTGGTCAACCTGCGCGTTTTGGATTCCACCGGAGTCGGCAAAGTTTCCGGAGTGCTCGCCGCACTCGATTGGCTGGTCGCTAACAAGAGTAACTACGGCGTGAAGGTTGTGAATATGAGTCTCGGCACGCCGGCGATCAACTCGTACGAGGACGATCCGATCTGTAACGCTGTTCGCAAACTGGTCGACGCAGGCGTCATTGTGGTAGCTGCGGCCGGTAACAACGGCAAGGATGCGAAGGGCAGAAACGTCTACGGCGCCATTCACTGTCCCGGCAACGAGCCGTCGGCGATCACAGTCGGAGCCAGCAACACCTTCGGCACCGATCCGCGCAACGACGACACAGTGACAAGCTACAGTTCGCGTGGTCCAACCCGCAGTTTTTCAGTCGATTCCTACGGCCTGGTCCACTACGACAACATCATCAAACCGGATCTCGTAGCCCCCGGTAACAAGATCATCTCTGCCGAAGCAGTAAATAACAGCTTGATCAAGCAGTATCCCGAACTCGAAACCAACAAATACTCCACCAGCAATATGAAGCTGATGTACCTCAGCGGCACGTCGATGTCCACGCCCATGGTTGCGGGCGCGGCGGCTCTGTTGCTTGAAGCAAATTCGAGCTTGACTCCCAACATGGTGAAAGTGTTATTGATGTATACGGCGCAACCACTGGCCGGCTTCAACACGCTGGACCAGGGCGCCGGTCAGCTCAACATCGCGGGCGCGGTAACTCTCGCAAGGATCGTCCGCACTGACCTGTTGGGTCTTCTGAAACCAACCTTCGGCTCCGCTTTACTTACTCAAACAGCGCCTGCTCCGCAAACGAACATCGCGGGTCTGACGTTTACCTGGACTCAGGGACTCGTCCTCAAGCGCACCACGATCACCGGCAAAGATCTGATCAATAAGTACCAGGTTAGCTATGGCCAGGGTTATGTACTTGGAGACGGCGTCAATGAAGGACTCACCAGTCAGAGTTTGAACTACAACATGTGGGTCAAGACCGCGAGCCTCAACAACTACCTGACGAAGAGTGATGGTTCAGCGCTCTTCGGCGGTTCTTACGTGCTCAGCAATGTACTGCTGCTCGGCGATGGCTTCGTCCTCGGTGACGGTTTTGTGCTGGGTGATGGTTATGTCCTTGGCGACGGCTTCGTTCTCGGTGACGGTTTCGTGCTGGGCGACGGCTTCGTACTTGGAGACTGTTCGCTGGGCGACAGTGGAGCGGGAATGAAGTAACGCCTCTTCTCTGTGCAACCTCTGTGTCCTCTGTGCCTCTGTGGTTATAGGAATTCACGATACAACAACCACAGAGACACAGAGAACACAGAGGTTGCACAGAGAAAGCCAAACGTGCGGACATGAAAAACCTAAGACAAAGTTCAATCAATATTTACATGTGGCTGATCGTGGCGGCCGGTACAGCGAGTGTGCTCTACGCGGCCGTCACGCTCCCCACAGGTATCATTGATGGTTACTTTCTGATCCTCACGCTCATCACTGCAGTTCTGGGTTCGCGAATCGCGATCCGCATTCCGAAGATAAGCGGCAATATCACACTCGAAGATACATTCGTGTTCATCGCGCTTCTCCTTTACGGCAGCGAAGCGGCGGTGATGATTGGCGCTTTGGCTGGTATCTGTTCCGCATTGAGGATTAGCCGGAAAGTAAGAACGGTGGCGTTTGGAAGCAGCGCACTCGCTTGTTCGATATTCACAACGGCGACGGTTTTGAAGTTTGCCTTTGGTTCCACTACTAATCTGTTAAAGCATGGAGCTCCACTCGCCGTCATCGCGCTTTGTGTGATGGGCCTGTCCCAGTATCTGCTCCATACCGGCATCGGCGCTACGGCCAGTGCGCTCAAGGCAGGCGAGTCAATCTGGCGAATGTGGACTCGCAACTTCCTCTGGATGTCGATCAGTTATTTCGCGGGAGCCGCCGGTGCCGGATTTATTGTCAGCAGTCTCGGCACGGCTCGTTTCTGGGCATTTCTTGTTTGTATTCCCATCATCGTCATCGTCTACTTCAGCTACGACCGTTACATGCGCGAGGTAAAAGCTTCCGCACGACACGCGGAAGAAGCTGAACGCGCACGCGCGGAGCTCGAACACCAGCGCGCCGAACAAGCCGAACGACACGTTCAGGAATTGAACAACTACATCGCGGAGCAGGAACGTATCAGCCGCGTTCTTGAAGAAACAAAGGATCACTTCCGCCACGCCGCTTTTCACGATTCATTGACTGGCCTGCCTAACCGCGCCATGTTCACTGAGTTGCTCAAGGCTGAGATTGAAAGCTCGAGCCGTCGGAACGATCACAAGTTTGCAGTTCTCTTTCTGGATCTGGATCGTTTCAAGAACGTCAACGATAGTTTGGGTCATACACATGGTGACTTGCTGCTTGTGGCTTTTGCTGAACGTCTCGAACGAACACTGCGTCCGGTCGACACGCTCGCGCGTTTCGGCGGCGACGAGTTTGCGATTCTCGTGAGCGGAATGACTGACGCAACTGATGCCGTCAGAGTCGCGAAAAGAATTCAGGACGAACTGAGCCAGCCATTCGTGCTCGACAAGAATTCGGCATTCGCTACGGCGAGTATCGGCATCGCACTCAGCTCGAGCGGTTACGATCGGGCAGACGACATTTTGCGTGATGCAGACATCGCGATGTATCGCGCCAAGGAGAATGGCAAGGCGCGCTACGAACTGTTTGACCAGGGAATGCATGCGCGCGCCGTTTCGCGTCTGCAACTCGAAAGCGATCTGCGACAGGCGATCGAGAACAAGGAATTCGCCGTTTACTACCAGCCGATTGTTGCTCTGCCGACTGGACGTCTCGCCGGCTTTGAAGCGCTCGTGCGCTGGAATCATCCGCGTCGCGGGTTAGTTCAGCCGGGCGACTTTATTCCGGTTGCTGAAGAGACTGGCTTGATCGTGCCGATCGGTCAGTGGGTGTTGAATGAGGCGTGCGCGCAGGTGCGTCAATGGCAACTCGATTCACCGAGTCATCGCGCGTTGAGTTTGAGCGTCAACCTTTCAGCTCGGCAGGTTGCTCAACCCGATCTACTGGATCGCATCAAAGAAGCGCTCCAAAACAGTCGCCTCAATCCGCATTGTTTGAAACTCGAAATCACGGAGAGCGTCGTGATGGAAAACGCGGAAGCCGCAGCGCTGATGTTCAAGCAACTGCGTTCACTCGGCGTGCAGTTGAGCATCGACGACTTTGGAACCGGCTATTCTTCCCTCAGCTACCTGCATCGTTTCCCACTCAACTACCTCAAGATCGATCGTTCGTTCGTATCGCGTCTGACGACCGATAACGACAACGCGATAGTTCGTACCATCTCCACTCTCGCTCGCAACCTCGGGATGGAAGTCATCGCCGAAGGCATCGAAACCGACGAGCAGTACCAGCAACTGAAGATGCTGGGCTGCGAGTATGGTCAGGGCTTCCTCTTCTCTCGCCCGGTCGATAAAAATGCCGTCCAGCATCTGCTGGCACAGGATGCCCACCGCGATGCCGAGCCCGACGTGAATCTCGTCGAAGCAACAAGTGACGAGGCGGCAGTCATCTACTCCATGTAATAGGTCCTATTTGGTCTATTTACATTCTTTGGTTTAGACTGCCCAACATGCGATTTGTAAGTCTTAAATTAATCTTTGCTCTTTTATTAACAACTCTTGCGATCCCAGCGTTTACGCCCGTCCAGGCCCAGAACTCAGCCGCCGACGTGGTGATGGTGCTGCCGTTCGAAAATATCTCCAATCGCCCCGAATACAACTGGGTTGGAGAGAGCTTTGCCGACTCTCTCACCGAGCTGCTGAACAAACCCGGCCTCGTCGTCGTTAGCAGCGATCAGCGCGAACTCGCTTACCAGCAACTCCGCTTACCGGAAACAGTGATCCCAACGCGAGCGACAGCAATCAAGCTCGCACGCCAGGCAAAGGCGAGCATCGTCGTCATCGGAAGCTACGCCGTTACGCCGCCACCAACCCTGGATCCCAAAGCAAATGCAGACAAGCAGCCGGCGGATGCGTACGTGCAGGTTATGGCACGCGTGATCAAGGTCAACGAAGGTCGCAACTTCGGCGAAGTGAAGGATGGAAACTGGATCACACGACAATTTGATCGCGGCGATGCGCTTACTTCCCTTCAGGAGATTCACGGCTGGCTCGCTTACCAGATTCTCTATCAACGCGACAAGGCGTTGCCGTATTCACAAAACCAGATCGTTCAGGAAGCCACTAAGATTCCGCAGAAGGCTTTCGAGGCTTATGTGAAGGCGGTGCAGTTGCCGCTGCGTAATGATGCGCGCTTTATCTATCTGAAGAATGCGTTGCATTACTATGCTGAATCACTCGGAGGCGCCGTTTATCCGCAAGCTGCTTTCGAGCTCGGTCGTGGTTACATGGATCTCGGCAATTGGAAAGAAGCCACTGAGTATTTTTCGAAGTTGCAGAAGAAGGAACCTCATTACGCCGAAGCCGCTTTTTACGCCAGTCTCGGCTACATGAAACTGGGCGACTACAGCCGCGCGCTGGCTACAGTCGTGCCGCTTTCGAGTGATTTGCCGCTCGTCTCGGTTTATAACAACGCCGGCGCAGTTGCAGTTCAGGCAGCCCGTGACAACAAGGACCAGGCTGAGAAAGCACGTCTGCTGAGCCAGGGTAATGAGTTTCTGTCGCAGGCGTCGAAGTCGGCGCCGTCGGATCAGATGGTCCACTTCAACTACGGCTATGCTTTGTTTCTCGCGGGTAAGTATTCAGAGGCCGCCGAACACTTTCGTCCGGTGATCACTTCCGATCCGCAGGATGGACAAGCCTACTTTCTCTTTTCCAAGTCGCTTGCAAAACTCGGCAACACCGAGGCTGCGACCGCAGCTGACGATATGGCGCGTCGTTACCTGCGCACCGCGTATGCGAAGTGGGAAACTGAGTGGCAGAAGTCGCAGACGACGAGCGGCGTGACTGTCCGCACGCGCGACGTGTTGGATCGGATAGAAATGCTTGGAGCGCTTCCGCCTCAAAGCGGCCTGGATACGCCGAGTTCAGCGACGCAGGATCTGCTGGTGAAGGCTCGTGATCTTTATCAGGCGGGCCGCGATGAGGAAGCGTTACCGGAACTGCATCGTGTAGTGATGATCGAACCAACGAACGCCGAAGCTTATCTGCTCAGCGGTCGCATCAATCTTCGTCGCAGCGATCAGGAGGCTGCGATCGCGGCGTTGAAGACAGCGATCTTCTGGGATCCAAAACTGATCGACGCCCACATCCTCCTGGGCCGAATCTTCCTCGATCGAGGTGACCGCGGCGAAGCACGCAAGTACGCCCTCAGCGCCATCACCATCGACCCTAACAACCAGGAAGCCATCGCTCTACAAAGACAAGTAACGATGAGTAATTAGTTCGTTGCTCGCGGCAAATCGTGTGGCACCATGGCGCTTGCAACTCGCGGGGTTCGAGTCCCATGCGCCTACCAACACCTTTCAGTTAGAACTTTGGCCCCCGTAGTGGCGAAACCCCGCCCGGCCATTCGTACGTCATTGACCAATTGCTAAAAAGTTTTCCCTTCTTGCTAGGGACTATCTGCTGAAGTTCAGGTGGGAAAGGCCCTTTCCCCGAACACGAACGACAATCATAAAAGACTGGGAAGAAGATGTGAGACTGTTTGGAAAAGGTATTAGGATACTCTTCGAATAGCTGTAAGGAATCCTTTTTAGTTATCGGCCCGCAAAGATTCAAGTAATCCCATCCCGGTCGGACAACAGAATAAAAAGCGAGCAAGTTTGAAACTAAATCTCCGTTTGCAAAACTGGAATCAGACCAGAATGCGAATTTCTGCAAGTCTTCAAAGGCAAAAGACACTTCTTTGAAAATCGCAAGTGCCACAGACTCCTTCTCTGCGAGCGATAAGTTTGGGCTTACAAGATATTCCTTGGTAACACCTGGATGGAGCTTCATCCCCCATTTACTCAAAACAGCATCCTGTCTATAAGCTACTCGGAAACCTTTTACTAAGGGAGAGAGTGGTTTAATACCGCTTTCTTTTACGATTTGATTCCACAAAGAAGCTGGGCCAACAGTAGGGCGGCTGCTTTTAGGATTAGCATGAGTTTTGTCAATCCAGCCGCATTTACAGGTGTAAATCAATTTATCGTTTTTGATTGCCTCTTTGATCTCATTCGCGCCCATAATTCCTCCTGTTGTGAGTGATTGTGATGGCGAACTTACAGTTGGGTTAGCATTTCTGCCGTTGGCCTCAGGAAAAAGTTGCGAAGAGGTCCGCTGTAGGCTACCACGATGTGACGAAGGTCGCTAGGATAGACTCCAGCGGCTTCTTCTTTTGCCAAGCCGTGTACGTCATTGTAAGGACAATCAAACCTCAGCAGGAAGAACTCCGTCAGCTTTGAGTGAAGGATGACGACAATCGCCCGCCGGCGACAGCTAGAGTATTTGTGGCTGTTGACGGAGGTGGTAGACTTCGCGGCCTGCAATCTCACGTTAATTTGAGTCCTTTTTGGCAGACCGATTTTATCCACAACTGGAAAAGACAAGGGGCGGTGGTCCAAGACACAAGTGCTAGGAACAGACAGATTGGCGGAATGGAGCCGTTTATTTTTATAAGTGAAACGGAGGGCAAATATCGTTTCCCGATTTTATCCAGATCAGGATACGTTCAGTGGTACAGGAGATCACCATATGTCGTTGAGAAGCCAATCTGCGGAGATTAATCGCCTTCTCAGTGCGTTCGAGGCTGAAGCAGCGAAGTTTCATGACATTCGGCTGACCACAATCTTGTTAACCCAAAAGTATTCGATCTCCGATCGAAAGTTTGCTTTGCCGAATCACTCGGTGATGCTGTGGCAGTACTACGGTTCTCTCAGAAGCGACCGGGATACTCAGCTCCTGCTGAACGATCTTCAGACGAGTGATCTCCAATGGTGACTCAGGAGTGCAGAGCTTTCATCCTTTGCTGTCATAGAAGGCGCTGAGTGCGGCCTCTTTGTGAGAATGGCGCAACGCGCTGGAAGTCTGTTTGACGAAGAAGAGGCTAAACTGATCAGGTCTCGCGTAGCAAACGAGATCCTACGGAGTGAACGAGCTGAACACCCATCCGTCAAGCCGACAGCGATTACAAACAACAATCCGCTGGCCATCTGGCTGAATTTCCTCCTGTATCATCTGTCGATGACACACCCCGGACGAGAGTGGGCTTATGCGATCGAACCTGATCCATTCTCGCTCTCGCTGCTTGCACTTGAACGTCTAGCAACCGATCTCACTATCGGCAAGATTGATCGCTCTACTCGCCCGCTGGCCGACATCAGGTTTAAGGTCGCGATGTCGTTTGCGGGAGAACAGCGACTGTACGTCGCGGATGTTGTAAATGCTCTACGAGCGCATCTTGGCCCGGATGCGATCTTCTATGATCACGACTATCAGGCTCAGCTCGCCAACCTAACCTTGACACGCTCCTTCAGGATATTTACCGGCATCAATGCGAGTTGATTGTCGTCTTCTTTGCGCGGCGTATGCGAAGAAGCAGTGGTGCGGCCTTGAGTGGCGCGCCATACGAGACATCATCAAGTCTAAAGAAGATGATCGAGTCATGCTTGTCCGCTTTGACGATGTGCCCGTAGAGGGGGTTCTTTCAATCGATGGCTACGTTGACGCACGTTCCTTTACCGCCTACGATGTTGCTAGATTCATTGCTGAGCGGCTTGCTCAATTCACCGAGAGGCCGTGAAGACGTCTAACTATCCCCTGACTGACTGCCTACAGCGTCCGCTCCTTCGTCGCTCCCGCTTCCGGCAGCCAACTGGGAACGTTATGCGGTTCCGCCTTCAGAGAGCTGTGATTACCTCATGAACGAGTTTTTTTGGAAAACAATTGTTGGTGCCAAAAGTGTTCCACAAAAAGATTTAGAGAAGCGGCGGACATTCAAGAAATCTCTTCAGCAGCTTTACGTCGCCGGTACTCTGGGCGCGTTCTTTAGTGCATTAGCTCGCAACCTTCCTGCTGATATTTTCAGGCTTCGCTCCGCGGCTTTTGGTAACGTGGCAATTGACCGATGCATAAGATACGGATACGTCTTCTGGCTTCTCACATACTTTTTTGTTTCCAACACAGAAAACGATCGAAGGAAAGCGTCAGTTATTGAGCCGTGGGATATCACTTACGACATAATTCAGTCGTTATTCTCATTGGTTGCTCTCTTCGTATTGGGATTCATTGTCGACACCCCCTACAAACTTGGCGCGTATGCTTGGACTAACCTAGCAATTGCTGCCATTTGTTTCCTTTCACTAGTTTGGTTCAGAGAGTCGGAAGAGGCGAAGAACTCTGGAATCAATCGACTTCGTTGGGCGGGCTTTGTGGTATCGGCAGTTTCTGTACTGTTCGCCCTGTTTTGTAGGTACGATGCATATGTATTGCTGAGTTTTGCCTTTTTGCAACTCGGTCTGTGGGCGTTTTTGTCTCTCTTTGTTTATATTCGCGCCACCTAATTCGTGTGCCGAATAAAACCCCTCGTTCCAGAACTCAGACATCGTTCGTCGCTTTTCTCTTGAAACTCTGAAAGGAGGCCCTCTATGGAAACTCTCTGCGTCATGTGCGGCAAACAAGCCGAACAAGGAGGATACACTGCGAGAATTGAGGGGCACGTTCTACGCCCCTTGTGCGGTGACTGCCAAGGTTTATGCTCCAAATATCCAGGTCAGGTTCTACAGGAATATGTTCATCTGTTTGCGTCAGCATCGCCGTCGGCAAATCCGTCTTTTCCTTTTCCCCAACATGACACCGCTACATCGACTGACAGCAGCTCTTCTGCGCTGCACTCAGATGGCACTTTCGTGAACCGCTACCGTGACCTATATAGAGCCGCTCGCCTGCTTACTGGTCTTGGTACTACGGTGAAAACCATCGGGATTATCGTGGCGGCGGTCATCTTCTTGTTCTGGTTCATCGTTGGAATCGCTACAGTATCTGCAGATACGTCGAATTCCCCGTTTGCGGCTCAGTCATCCAGCGGAGTCGTAGGTTTCTTCGTATGCACGATCATAGGCGTGATTTTTGGCGCCCTCGTCGGAGGTTTGTTTTTTCTTTTTGGTATTTTGATCTCGGCACAGGGACAATTGCTCATGGCACACGCAGACTCTGCGGTTCATACATCTCCCTTCCTGAGTGACAAGGAACGCGCGGCTGCAATGTCCCTGCCGTACACAGCGCCAGTTAGCACCGAAGCCGTTGCGAGATAACGTGGTCCGTTATTGCGACGCCTATTGTGACGTCGAACAAATCGTTGGACGCAGTGTGTTACACATGAGAGAGCGCACGACCTACGGCCTTAACTGGAGTAAATAGTAGTGCAACTCCAACAACGAGCTTGGAGCGGACTCGCGATGACCGCTTCTTGGTAAGTTGCGTGAATGACCCGCTCAGGTGCAGCGGCCTGGCTAACATCACCTCCCTCTGACCATTGAAGACCAGAAGCATGTCCGATGATCGAGAGCTCATTGAGGCTGTGCGGTGCCGGTCGACATCTGAGTGTGGCAGAGACTAGACCTTCCCTAGACTCGGATCACGGCGACGCGACTTCCCGATACGCCGTGCCGCTTGACGACGAGGATCATCACCGGGACAGCGCCTCCCTTGGGGATGATTTTCTCAACGATGTACATCGAGTCGAGCAGCTTCGGGTTGGCGCCGCCGGCGCCGGTCGCTTCAACGACGCGCATGTTCCCACCACTCATGCTCTGAGCAACGTACGAGTGCACGACGGCAATGTGCCCCGGATTTGTCTTTACTGAATTGCCATTCATCCAGACGAGTAGATCGCCCTGCTTGATTGCGGCCGGATCGTTGATGGCCTTCGCTGTATTGTAGTAACTGGATGCGCCGGTGTTGCGCACTGTGGCGCTTGAATACGACTTCTTACCACAGGCAACCAGGTAATTGGTGACAAAGCCCGAGCAGTCGATGCCCAGATGATCGTCGCAGAAGGTCTGAAGCGTTCCCGCGTTCACCGTCGGGATCTTTTTTGAACGCACCGCCCATTCCAATGCCAACTCGTAGTCCTGCGGGGCGCCCTTGCCCATCGCCGCAGTGAGAATACGCTCCTTGTTTGTCTTGAACCACAGATCGTCTTTGGAACCGAGTGTCACCGTGTTGAAATCGCGCCTCTCCTCGGTGCCGTCCGCCCAATTCATCATGAAATACTTTTTGAGTTGGACCAGGAGCGAACCAGTGCGGCAGACCTGCGCGACCGGATCATCGATAACTACGTTGACCTTGAGATTGCGATACTTAGTCATGAACTCTACAGGCGTGGGCATAGCTTTCCTCCGTTGTAAAATTTCTGGGCTTAGCGAAAAAAGGCGACACTGATTTCCGGCAGGGCCGGCGCGCATTGTCGCTGCTGCGCCGAGTCGGCCGCGCTGCGCATTTCGGCCTCCGACTGTGTGCCTGCGATGATCCTGTCTGTAACACACACTTTGTTACGCGTGATCTTTGCCACCGCGAAATAGGAACCGGTCACCCTCTCCGGATTGTCGTTGTCCTCCCGCACCTGCACGCGAACGATCAGCGCGATCGGCATCTCTTTCCAGCACAGTGGGATCCGAAGCTTGGAATTCACGTGACTTGAAGTCGCGGC